>Ga0256841_1000084_pt1 | contig 99190 bp, 95 predicted proteins | sample 356308metaG_FD_185971 | JGI IMG/M metagenome (GOLD analysis project Ga0256841, IMG submission 185971) | Hydrothermal vent microbial communities from Mid Atlantic Ridge, Atlantic Ocean - 356-308 | ecosystem: Environmental > Aquatic > Marine > Hydrothermal vents | place: Atlantic Ocean: Mid...
TGTGGTTCTCACCGGGCGCAATGCCAAGCCGGACCTGATCGAAATCGCCGATCTGGTCACGGAAATGGAGCTGGTCAAACACCCGTTCCGCTCAGGTATCAAGGCGCAGATCGGGGTGGAATACTAGGCGCAGGATGATTGGCTAGGGCATCTCCTCAATTGGCGGCCGGGCGTCCTCAGGCAAAGGGCAGATATATCCCTCATCCCCTTGCCGGTCTTTCAAATCCGCCCTGGCCCGCGCTATCAGCCCCTTGTCCAGAAACGCGTCGACACCTGTTGCGGCCATCACCTTGGCCGCATGGATCATGCCTTTGATCGCGGGGGCACCTTTGCCCTGGGCCACCATCTGCCAGGAATGGAACGGCGTGCCGATGGCATAGTTCGCGCCCCACAATTGCACCGTCGGCACAACCCAGCTGACATCCCCGACATCGGTTGAACCGGGCAGATCGATTGGCGGAATTTCGGATGGCACCAGGAAATCCCCCAGAAATCTGTCTTTCACAGGCGGCATTCCGGCCAGCGCAAAAGTGCCGGTGATGTCGTCAGCCGTCATTGTGGCCTGCATTTTGGCGGCGTAATCGTGATCAGCGGCGCTGAAATCGGGAGGCCCCAATGCCTCAAGGTTTTTCTGCATGGCGTCGCATAACGGCCCGTTTGGCACCAGTTCCGATGCAACCGTAATCAACGCGCCGTCAACGTCTGTTTCACTCATCAGCGCCGCGCCTTGGGCAATCTTTTCCACCCGTTTGATCAGTTTCATCATTTCCCGCGCTGTCGGTTCGCGCACCACATAGCGCACTTTGGCATGGGCTTGCACCACGTTCGGGGCGGTGCCGCCGGCATCCAGATAGGCATAGTGTACCCGCGCCAGATCCGACATATGCTCACGCATGTAGTTCACGCCAACGCTCATCATTTCCACCCCGTCAAGGGCCGAGCGCCCCAGATGCGGGCTGGCTGCGGCATGGCTGGCACGGCCGGTAAAGGTGAAATCCAGACGCCCCGCCGCCAAGGAGGATCCGCGCATCACCTGGGCAATGGCCCCGGGGTGCCATGTTATGGCGATATCGACATCGTCAAAGACACCGTCGCGCACCATAAAGGTTTTCGCCGAGCCGCCCTCTTCTGCCGGGCAGCCGATATAACGCACGCGACCTTTGGTGCCTGTTGCTGCCAACCAGTCACGCACCGCAATCGCTGCCAGCATCGCACCCGCGCCCAGCATGTTATGCCCGCAGCCATGGCCATTCGCCCCCTCTTCTATCGGGCAGGGTTCGGCCACATCCGCCTGCTGCGACAAACCGGAAAGGGCATCATATTCTCCCAAAAAGGCAATCACCGGCCCACCCTCGCCCGCTTCGCCCATCACAGCGGTTGGAATACCGGCAAGGTTCTCGGTGATCCTGAACCCCTGATGCTTCAACTCGGCGATATGCTCGGCCACCGATGCCGTTTCCTGATAACAGGTTTCCGGCATCCCCCACACCCGGTCCGCCAATGCGTGCAAGCGATCCCGGGATTTTTCGACATGGGGCCAGGCGGGATGTTGATTCATCTTGTTTTTCCTTTTCAGGTCATGGCTTGGCTGTTTCGCGCCTCACTCAGCGTCATCGCCGGTGACAAGGCCTCACTATCCAGGCGCAATTCGATCACCGCCACGGTTTGTGCGGCCTGCGCCCGCGCAAAGGCCGCCGGAAAATCCGCGCTGTCCTCAACCCGTTCGCCATGCCCGCCATAGGCCCGCGCCAGCGCCACAAAATCCGGGTTCGCCAGATCGGTGCCCGAAACCCGCCCCGGATAACGCTTTTCCTGATGCATGCGGATGGTGCCATAGCGGCCGTTGTTGGCGACAATCACAATCGGTTTTGCGCCGTGTTGGCTGGCGGTTGAAAGCTCGTTCAGTGTCATCTGGAAATCCCCATCACCGGCCAGGCAGACCACCACGCGATCGGGCTGCGCAAGGCTTGCCGCAATCGCGGCGGGAAAGCCATAGCCCATGCTGCCCGAGGTGGGGGCAAGCTGGGTGCCGTATTGTTTGTACACGAAATACCGGTGCAGCCAGGCACCGTAATTGCCCGCGCCATTGGTCAGGATCGCATCCTCGGGCAGATTGTCGGACAGCCAGCGCACCACGGCCTCCAGCTTCACCGCGCCGGGGCTTTGCTGCGGCGTCAGCCAGGCCTCGTAATCGGCCCGTGCGGCGGTGCGCCATTCGTGCCATGTGCTTATCACGGGGGGAATTTCGCACAGCGCGGCAAGGGCGCTTTCGGGGGTGGCCACCGCCGCCAGGGCCGGGTGATAAACGCTGCCCGGCTCATCCGGATCAGGGTGGATGTGCAGGATCGTTGCATGCGGTGCGGCCGGATCGACCAGCGCATAGCCGCGCGTGGCGATATCCCCCAGCCGCGCGCCGATCACCAGCAGGCAATCCGCGGCGCGCATCCGTTCGGCCAGCGCCGGGTTCATCCCCACATTCAGATCCCCCGCATAGCAAAGGCTGCGGTTGTCGATGTAATCCTGACGGCGGAAATCGACCGCAACCGGCAGGTCGTTTCTTTCGGCAAAGCGCTGCAAATCCGCAGCGGCCGCAGCTGACCAGCGGCCACCCGCCACGATCAGCGGCCGCTCGGCTCCGGCAATCCGCGCCATGATACTGCCGGCCCTGGCAAGGCTCAGTTCGGCTTCCGCAGGCTGTGCGCGGCCTGTGTCGGGGGTTTCAGCCACAGCACTCAGCATGTCCTCGGGCAGGGCCAGCACCACCGGGCCGGGCCGTCCGGCCTGGGCCAGATGAAAGGCCCGGCTGATGTATTCGGGCAGGCGGGCGGTATCATCAACCTCGGCCACCCATTTTGCCAGCGGGGCAAAGAAGGCCCGGTAGTCCACCTCCTGAAAGGCACCACGGTCCCTGTGACCGCGCGCGATCTGCCCCACGAACAACACCATCGGTGTGCCGTCCTGCATCGCCACATGGATGCCGCTTGACGCGTTGGTGGCGCCGGGGCCGCGGGTCACGAAACAGACGCCGGGGCGCCCTGTCAGCTTGCCCGTGGCCTCGGCCATCATCGCCGCTCCGCCCTCGTGGCGGCAGACGATGTTTTCAATGCCACTGCCATGCAGCCCGTCAAGCACCGCCAGAAAGCTCTCGCCCGGCACCGAGAAAACCCGCGTCACGCCCTGAAGCGCCAGTTGATCCACCAGAATTTGTCCGCCGTGCCGTGCCATGGGTTATCCTCTGGTCTGCGCGAATCCGCGCATATTGCTCTGCATGAATATACACTTGCGCTTCGATTAATGGCTTTCCACTCTATGAGCAACAGAAAGGAAACCGCATGTCAGATTATAAACTTCTGGGGATAAGTGGAGCGCTGCGCCGCGACTCCCTTAACCGCAAGCTTATCCGTGAGGCCGCGCGCCTGTTTGGCACCGATGATTTTACCGAGGCCGACCTGTCGCTGCCTCTCTATGACGGAGATGTGGAAATGCGTGATGGCATTCCGCCTGCGGTGCAACGTCTCGCCGATCAGATCAGTGCGGCCGATGCGGTGCTGATCTCGACCCCCGAATACAACGGATCATTGTCTGGCGTGCTGAAGAACGCGCTCGATTGGGTCAGCCGAACAGATGGCACGCCCTGGCAGGACAAACCGGTGGCGATCCTGTCCGCGGCCGCCGGCAGGGCTGGCGGAACAAAGGCCCAGTCAAGCCTGCGCCTGTGCCTCACGCCGTTTCGCCCTCACCTGCTGACCGGGCCCGAGGTCGCCGTTGCCTCGGCCGGGGATGCGTTTGACAAGCAGGGGCGGCTCTCGGACCGTTATGCGAAATCCGTGGCAGAGCTGATGCAGGCCCTGCGTCGGGCGGTTGATCTTCAGCGGCAATAATGGGCCAGGCAGGAAAATCCGGTACGCCAGAAACAGGGATGATCCCACCAGTGGTGCAGGATTAATGGGGCCTGACCCTAAACACGGTTCGCGATTTCCAGCAGGTTGCCATCAGGGTCGCGGATATAGATTGACAGGATCGGTCCGGTGGCACCTGTGCGCCTGACAGGCCCTTCCTCAATGGCGATGTTCTGGGTAGACAGATGCGCCTGCCAGTCATCCAGAGAGGTTTCTGAAAGAAAGCACAGATCGGCCGAACCAGCGGTGGGCTGCGCGGCCTTTGGTGAAAACTCCCGCCCGGCCTGATGCAGGTTGATCTTCTGCCCGCCGAATTTCAGCGCCTTGCGGGCCGAGCCGTCTGCGGGCCGGAATACCTCGGTTGTAAATCCCAGAATACGCTCGTAAAACTCGGCCGTGGCCTCCGGGTCGCGCACGGTAAGCACCAGATGATCCAGCGATGAAACAAACGGAGGCATGGCTCTTCCTTTCAACGGGTCGCAAGCAGCCAGATCAGAATGCACGCATCAATCGGCAAAATGCAAATACTTGACGATTGCATGGATCCCGCCAGGGCCCAGGCGCTGCATGCGGTTCTTGGCCGCAAAGGTCCCGCGCCCGAGATTGGCGATCCCTTGCCGGCTTTCTGGCATCAGATCTATTTCTGGCAGGCTGTCCCGGCCGAACAACTTGGCCGTGACGGGCACATGAAAACCGGCGGCTTCATTCCCGACCTTGGATTGCCAAGGCGCATGTGGGCCGGGGGTGAGCTGGAGTTTTTTCAGCCATTGGTCACCGGGCGGCCCGCGCAAAAGCTGACACGGATCGAAAAGATCGTTCCCAAACAGGGCCGCACCGGCCCGCTGGCCTTCGTGACTTTGTGCCACGAGATTTCCCAGTCCGATGCCCTATGTGTTCGTGAAAGGCAGGATCTGGTTTACCGGCAGGATCCTTCTGAAAATGCGCCACAGCCGGTTGTGCCACTCGCGCCACAGGGCGAAACCGTGCGAACAAGGCACCGGTTCGATGCAACAACGCTGTTTCGCTATTCGGCCCTGACCATGAATGGCCATCGTATCCACTATGACCCGGACTATTGTCGCGCGGTCGAGGGATACCCCGGCCTTGTGGTGCACGGGCCGCTGCTGGCGCAGGTCCTGATGCAGATGGCAGAAGAGCAAAACCGCCCGCTGGCCCGGTTCCGGTTTCGCGCGACCTCTCCGCTGTTTCACTTTGAGGCAGCAGACTTTTGCCAGAACGGCGCCGATTTCTGGGTTCGCGGGCCCGACGGCCGCCAATGCATGGAGGCAAAGGCGGCATGGTGATCAAAAATAAACCTTTGTTAACAATGGCTTAATCGTGCGCCCTTCCGGATTTTCAGGGGGAAAAGCGAGCCTTTTCAGGCGGATAGTGCTGAAACGTTTCGCGCGCGAAACATGCATGAAACACTGTTATTGATCTTGCCCGGCAAGTTTGCCGAGGCTTGCCTCTACCCGAAATGCCTGCGGTATGGCATCCCTGTCCTCCAGCAACAGATCGGCCATGACTCCGGCCAGTTTCGGCACCATGCCAAAGCCGATCTTGAACCCCCCGTTCAGGATATAATGGCCAGGGCGTTCTGGCCAAGCTCCCATCATCGGCGCCCGCGTTGCCGCCCGCGGCCGGACGCCGGCCCAGCGTTCCAGCACCGGGGCATCGGCCAGCAGCGGCAGGGCCTTTTTCACGCGCGCCAGCAATTCGTCCAGTTGCGCGTCGGTGCTGGCGGGGTCATCGAAATACCGTTCGCTGGTTGATCCGACCGCCACGGTCCCATCGGCATGCGGCACGATATGGACCCCCCCGGCATAAAGCTGCGGCAGGGTTCCGGCGTCATGGCCCAGCAACGCGGACTGCCCCTTGACGCCATTGCCCGCTTCAACGCCCTGATCCTGCGAAAGCGCCGCCAGCCCCTCATAACCCGTGGCCCAGACAATCCTGTGATTGTCACGGCTTTCCGGCGGGGTGCATTTGCCTTCAATGATGCGGCCACCAGAGGCGCGCAATGCACCGGCAAGACTGGCCAGCGCCATGCGCGGATGCATACGTGCGCTGAGTGTGTCCTGTATCAGATACCCGGTGCCGCTGGGCGGGGCCCAGGGCGCAAACTGTTCGCGCGCAACGACACGCCATTCTGCCTTGCCCTGCCAGAGCGATTGCGCATCAATGGTCCGCATTCTGGCCAGTTCCAACTGGTTTGGCGTATCGATCGGCAACAGGCGCCCGATCCGGCCATATCCGGCCGACAGGCCTGAAAGGCAGTCGACCTCTCGCCAGAAATCTTCGGCCATCAGCAGGCTTTCAAGCTGAAACTGCTTTTTCGGCTCCCAGCGTTCCGGGGTGTGGGGTGCAAGGGCGCCAACGATTCCGCCGCTGCTGCCGGCGCCGACATGGCGCTTTTCAATCACCTGAACCCTGGCGCCACGCCGCGCACATTCATAGGCGATGGCCAGCCCGAAAACACCCGCCCCCATTACAGTTATGTCAGCCATTGCCAAATGCCGCGCCCTCTTTCATTGTCCGCCTGTCAGGCTTTTACTAAGGCATCGCGCAATGATCGACCAGACGACAAGACCGGATTGGAGAAATGGCCGCGTGCCTGTCTCGCCACGTTTTGACGATCCCTATTTCTCGCTTGAGAACGGCCTGGCGGAAACCGCGCATGTTTTTCTGGCAGGTAACGGCCTGCCCGGCCGTTTCGTGCAGGGGTTTCACATTGCGGAACTCGGTTTTGGCACCGGGCTGAACATGTTTGCCGCCCTGCGGGATTGGACACAGGGCGGCGTGGATGGTCCGCTGCGATTCACCAGCTTTGAGGCCTTCCCCCTGCAGGCGCAGGACATGGCACATGCCTTGCAGGCGTTTCCCGAACTGGCAGAGATCGCCGCACCGTTTCTACGGGCATGGGCACAGGGCGCGCGTCATTTTCGCGATGACAGGCTGATTGCGGAAATACATATTGGCGACGCTCGGAAAACCCTGCCGCGCTGGCAGGGAAAGGCGGATGCGTGGTTTCTGGATGGGTTTTCTCCGGCCAGAAACCCGGAATTGTGGGAACCTGCCCTGCTTGCCGAAATCGCCCGACACACCCGACCGGGCGGAACAGCCGCCACATATACGGCCGCCGGGTTTGTGCGCCGCGGGTTGCAGGGCGCCGGGTTTCAGGTGGAACGCCGCACCGGATTCGGCCGCAAGCGGCATATGACGGTTGCGCGAATGGTGAAAACATGAGCGAAAACAACACCCGCCTGGGCATTCTGCTGATGGTCGCTACCACCCTTGTTTTTGCCATGCAGGACGGAATCTCGCGCCACCTGGCCGGGCGCTACAATGTCTATATGGTGGTGATGATCCGCTACTGGTTTTTTGCCGCATTCGTTGTTGTTCTTGCCATTCAAAGGGGCGGGGGCCTGTCGCAAACCGCCGCAACGAGACAGCCGGTTCTTCAGGTGGTTCGCGGGGTGTTGCTGGTGGCGGAAATCTGCGTGACCGTAACAGCTTTTGTCCTGCTGGGGCTGGTGGAAACCCATGCGGTCTTTGCCTCATATCCCCTGCTGATAACCGCCCTCAGTGGTCCGGTTCTGGGCGAGCGGGTCGGCTGGAAAGGCTGGGTTTCGGTCGCCATCGGGTTTATCGGAGTGATCATCATATTGCAGCCCGGCACCCATGTGTTTTCCGTGACGGCCATTGTCCCGCTTGTTGCGGCGTTCATGTTCGCGGTTTACGGGTTGCTCACCCGTTTCGCCGCGCGACAGGACAGGGCCGCTACAAACTTTTTCTGGACAGGCACCGTCGGGGCCGGGGGCATGACACTGGTTGGCATGTGGTTCTGGCAACCCATGACCGGGCCGGACTGGGGCTGGATGGCGGCGCTGAGTTTTCTGGGTGTGCTGGGGCATTGGCTGCTGATCAAATGTCTCGATGTGGCCGAAGCCAGCGCCGTGCAGCCCTTTGCCTATCTGCAACTTGTCTTTGTGGCGATCATTGGCGTCACGGTCTTTGGCGAAAGGCTGGCGCCCAATGTTGTGCTGGGGGCGGCGATTGTTGTCGGCGCCGGGCTGTTTGCCCTGAAACGATCGGACAAAGCCGTGCTTTAGGTCTACGCCCTAACGCGCCGCCAGTTCTTTCAACAAATGCAGCGGCTGGGGTTTGCCGCTGAGGCGGGCCCGGTATACCGGCAGCGATTCAGCAACCCGCATCACATAATTGCGGGTTTCCCGGAACGGGATATGCTCGATCCAGTCCACCATATCGACCCGGCCGCCGCGCGGATCGCCCAGGACTTTCATCCATTCACGGGCCCGGGAGGGACCGGCATTGTAACCCGCAGCCACCAGCAGGGGCGATTTGCCGAATTCCTTTTGCAACCCGGCCAGATAAGCGCTGCCCAGCGCGGCATTGTAGCGCCAGTCTTTCAGCAGGCGGTCCAGATCAAACTTCAGCCCCAGATCCTCGCTGACACGTTTCGCGGTGCGCGGCATCAGTTGCATCAGGCCACGGGCGCCCACCTGGCTGACAACCTCCGGGTTGAATTCGCTTTCGCGGCGGGCGATCGACAGGGCCAGTTCCGGGGATATGGGCAAATCCTCGGCGGCCAGCGGATGCAGCGGATAATAGGCGCGCGGAAGAACAATGCCGCGCCTGGCGGCGTTCTTGGCAATCATCAACGCACTGTGCGGGTCGCCCATGGCCTGCGCCAGATCCGCAAGCTGGCCCAGTTCGGTCGGGTTGAGTTCACTGGCCAGATGCACCAGAAACCGCGTGGCCAGACGTTGCTGGCCGGCCTCGCGCAACAACAGGCCGGCCCGCAGCACATGCGATGTCATGAAAGGCGCCTGACGCCAGTCGGGAAAGGCCTCCTGCCCGGTCAGGGCCGGATCCATCGGCAAGCCTGCGCGCTCGGCAGCCAACTGTCCGTAAAAACTGGTCTGGTAGCGGGCGCCAAACGCATAGGCCGCGCGGGCCTTGTCTGCCAGCCCCTCTGCCTCATAGGCGCGGCCCTGCCAATATCCGGCACGGCCCAGGCTGATCGGGCTTCTGACAGCGGCGCGAAACGCCTGAAAATGTGCCAGCGCGCGTTTCGGATCCTTGAGATAGCGCAGGGCAATATAGCCGGAAAGCCACTCAAGATCGGCAAAGTTGCTGCCCTCGGACAATTGATGGGTCGAGGCAACACGATAGGCCAGTTTTCCGTTTCCGGCGCGCATGAGTGCCCGCGCAAGCTGGCGGCGGCCATTGGCCCATTTCGCCGGCTCCCCCAGTGTGGCCGCCGTTGCGCTGCGTTCCAGGATCAGGCGGGCGGCGTCCAGATCGCGCCCCTTGCGAAACCGCCAGCGAAACCGCTCATAGGCCAGACCCGGATCATTTAGCAGGCGCACCGGAATGGCCTTGATCAGATCGTCCACGCCTTTTGCGTTTTTCCGCAGGCCGATGCGCGCTTCGGCCAGGGCGGCCCAGTCTTTGCCAACCAGGGGTTCCATGGCCCGGGCCTCGTCTGTGAGCCCACGCCACAGCAGCATATCCAGCCGGGCCAGATGGTGCGGTTTCAGCAGCTTGCCCCAGGCGGCAAGAAAGGCCGCACGCTCTTCTGATTTCAGCGACATGCTGCGCCAGGTGCGCACGATCTCGACCTCGGCATCGCCGCGTTCCCCCACGGCCAGATATGCCTTTGCCAGCGCCAGTGTGCCGCGCCCGGTCCTGGGTGATTGCGGGGCGAAATAGCTGATGACCGCTCTGGGCGGGGCATTATCCGGAATTGCCGATTCGCCGCGTTTGCGCAACAGTGGCAATCCCGGCCAGTCCCAGTTGTGCTCCAGAAAACGGCGGTAGTCGTCCCATGTCCCTTCGCCAGCGCGCAGGCGGTGCCATTCTACCAGATCCTGCGCCAGGGTGCCGGCCTTTTGCCCCAGCGCCTGCGCCTGATCCCAGTCTTTGGCCTCGATTGCCCCAAAGACACCGGTCAGGGCGCGGGCGTCCTTGCCGGCGTGAACCGTCGCAGGGCTGACCAAAAGCGACAGAGCCAGCAAAAGAGTGGCGACAGCACGCGTCAAATCGGGAATCCTCTGTGATCTGGGGTGTTCTTGTCAAAGTTAAGCAACAACTCCCAAAGCATCAACTCACAAACTTGGCAAGCAAGCAACAAGCCGCTAGTTTCCGGCGCGACAGTACCCGGTGCGAGTCGCACTGTAACATCAATCAAAGGAGACGTGTCATGTTCAAAGGGTCTTTCCCTGCACTGGTCACGCCGTTCAAGAACGGTGCGCTGGATGTTGACGCGCTCAAACATCTGGTCGAGTGGCAAATCGAACAGGGGTCCAATGGTCTGGTCCCGATGGGCACAACCGGCGAAAGCCCCACGGTGACCCACGAGGAACACGAGGAAACCATCGAAATCGTGGTTAAGGCCGCTGCGGGGCGTATCCCCGTGATTGCCGGTGCCGGATCAAACAACACGGCAGAATCCGCCCGCTACATTGCCTTTGCCGAAAAGGTGGGGGCCGATGCCGCACTGGTGGTGACGCCTTATTATAACAAGCCGACACAGGCCGGCATGATTGCCCATTTCACCACCCTGCATGACAACTCCAACCTGCCGATCATCATCTACAATATTCCCGGTCGCTCGGCCGTGGACATGACGCCTGAAACCATGGGGGAACTGGCCAGACTGCCCCGCATCATCGGGGTCAAGGACGCCACCGGCGATCTGGCGCGTGTCTGTATGCAGCGAATGACCTGCGGTAAGGATTTCATCCAGATTTCCGGCGAGGACGCCACCGCCCACGGCTTTAATGCCCAAGGCGGGGTTGGCTGCATCTCGGCCACTGCCAATGTCGCGCCGGCGCTGTGTGCCGCATTGCAAGCCGCCACGCTGGCCGGTGATTTTGCCAAAGCACTGGAAATTCAGGACCGCCTGATGCCGCTGCACAAGGCGATCTTCACCGAACCCGGTCTGGTGGGCGCGAAATACGGGCTGTCAAAACTGGGGCTGTGTTCCGAGGAGGTGCGCTCGCCTCTGGTGCCGCTGACCGATGCCACCAAGGCGCTGATGGATGATGCCATGCATCACGCGGGGCTGCTGAGCTAGGCCATGGCAAAAAAGAAAACGCCTGAGGAAAAGAACTACAAGGTCATCGCCGAAAACCGCCGCGCGCGGTATGATTACGCGATCGAGGACGATATCGAATGCGGCATCGTGCTGACCGGCAGCGAGGTCAAATCCCTTCGGCAGGGCGGGGCGAATATAGCGGACAGCTATGCCAATGTCGAAGATGGTGAACTATGGCTGATCAACGGTTATATCGCCCCATACGCCCAGGCAAAAACCTGGGGGCACGAAGAGCGGCGAAAACGCAAGTTGCTGGTAAAAAAGAAGGAACTGAGCAAGCTTTGGCAGGCCACATCGCGCCAGGGCATGACACTCGTGCCGCTGGTGATGTATTTTAACCACAAAGGCCGGGTAAAGCTGAAAATCGGCACCGCGAAAGGCAAGAAAAACGTGGATAAACGTGCCACCGAGGCCAAGCGTGACTGGAGCCGGCAAAAGGCCCGATTGCTGCGTCACAACGGCTAGATATAGTATAGTTAACGCGGCGGAAACCTACATAAAGTTGAAAAATGGCTGTTTTACGCTAGACTGGCAACAGTTTGGGTGGCGTGGGTCATGCCCGGGCTGACTGTACGTAAAGGACCCGTTCAGGAAGGACGCGTAAATGGAACAGCTTATTATAAGTCTGGTTTCAGGGGCTGTTGGCGGCAATGTCGTTGGTGGTTTGCTGAAGAATCTCAATCTTGGGTTTCTGGGAAATTCCCTTGCCGGGATCGTCGGAGGTGGCCTCGGGGGTAAAATTCTGGGAATGATGGGCGCCGGCGGAATGGCGCAAGCCGCAGGCGATATGGCCGGCAGCATGGATATGGGGTCCATTATCGGCCAGGTTGCAGGCGGCGGCGTCGGCGGCGGTGTTTTGATGGCCATTATCGGTGTCGTCAAGAAAATGATGGCCAAATAGGCAAATTTCCGGGGCCGTCAGGTGCTGGCGGCCCTTCCTTCTTGCCAGACGGCGCCCCTCTCGCTAGGCAGTTCGTGTTGAACTGTGACACGGCGAAAGGGCTGTTATGGCGGAGAGCGATCCCAAAACCCTGGTTTCGACCCAATGGCTGGCAGACCATCTGAAAAGCCCCGATTTGCGGCTGCTGGATGCGTCCTGGTACCTGCCGGAAATGGGGCGCGATGCGCGGGCCGAATATGAGGCCACGCATATTCCCGGCGCACGGTTTTTCGATATTGATGAAATTGCCGATCTGCGTTCGCAATTGCCGCATATGGTGCCGCCGGTGGAAAAGTTCATGTCGCGGATGCGCGCCATGGGTATTGGTGATGGTCATCAGGTTGTGGTCTATGATGGCGCCGGGCTGCTCTCGGCGGCGCGGGTCTGGTGGCTGTTTCGGCTGATGGGCAAGTTTGATATTGCGGTGCTGGACGGCGGGCTGCCCAAATGGCTGGCCGAGGGGCGCCCGGTCGAGGACCTCCCCCCGGTGATCCGTGACAGGCACATGACGGTGCAGCGTCAGGCGCAGATGATCAAGGATGTGACCCAGGTGGCTGCCGCATCAAAGCTGAAAGACCATGAGATTGTCGATGCCCGCTCGGCAGGGCGGTTTCGCGGGGAGGAACCCGAACCACGCGAGGGCCTGCGCAGCGGTCATATCCCGAACTCGAAAAACCTCCACTATCAGGATTTGCTGAAAAAGGATGGCACGATGAAATCCGTGGCGGAACTGGAAAAGCTGTTTCAGAACGCGGATGTTGACCTGAGCAAACCCGTTATCACCACCTGTGGGTCAGGGGTGACGGCCTGCATTCTGGACCTGGCGCTGGAGCGGATCGGCCACAAGGCCCATGCCGTATATGACGGGTCCTGGTCCGAATGGGGCATGTACAATGATCTGAAAGTCGCAACCGGAGAAGCCTGATGCTGACAAATCTGAAACCGCAGCCCGCCGACAAGATCCTGCAACTGATGCAGATGTTTCGCGAGGATCCACGCACTGACAAGATTGATCTGGGTGTGGGTATTTACAAGGATGCCACTGGCAACACCCCGGTGATGCGCGCCATAAAGGCGGCAGAAAAGCAATTGTGGGAAACCGAAACCACCAAGAAATACACCGCCCTCGCCGGGGATCCGGCCTATGGCGATGCGATGGTTGATCTGGTGCTTGGGGGTGCGGTTGCGCGCGATCGCGTGGCGGCGGCGGCCACGCCGGGGGGCACCGGCGCGATCCGTCAGGCGGTGGAGCTGATCCGGATGGCCAGCCCGGATGCCACCATCTGGATTTCCGCGCCAACCTGGCCGAACCATCCGTCGATCATCAGATATGTCGGCATGAAGATGGCCGAATACCGCTATTTTGATGATGCCACCCGTGGCGTGGATTTCGACGGCATGATGGCCGATCTGGCTGGTGTCAAAGCCGGTGACGTGGTGCTGTTGCACGGCTGTTGCCACAACCCGACCGGCGCCAACCTGAACATGTCGCAATGGGCCGAGGTGGTGGAATCCTTGCAAAAAACCGGCGCGGTGCCGTTTATCGACATCGCCTATCAGGGCTTTGGCGATGGGCTGGAGGTTGACGCCGAAGCCGTGCGGCTGGTGGCATCCAGTATGCCGGAAACCCTGATTGCCGCCAGTTGCTCGAAAAACTTCGGCATCTACCGCGAACGCACCGGCATTCTGATGGCGGTTTCCGAAACCGCCTCGGGGCAGCCGCTGACACAGGGCACGCTGGCATTCCTGAACCGTCAGAACTATTCCTTTCCGCCCGATCATGGCGCGCGTCTGGTGACGATGATCCTGAATGATGATGCCCTGCGTACCGACTGGCAGGCCGAACTGGAGGATGTGCGCCAGGGCATGCTGAAGCTGCGCACCCAGCTTGCGGCAGAACTGCAACGTCTGTCCGGGTCGGACCGCTTCGGTTTTCTGGCTCAGCACCGTGGCATGTTCTCGCGACTTGGGGCAACGCCCGAACAGGTGGAGCGCCTGCGGGCCGAGCACGGCATCTATATGATCGGTGACAGCCGCATGAACATCGCCGGCCTGAACGAGGCCACGATCCCGATCTTGGCCAAGGCGATTATTGATACGGGCATATAACCCGCCAATACCGGTTCACGTTTTCAACTGCCCGCCGCCCCGAAATGGGCTGTCAAAAAGGTGATAAAGCTTCTCAGTTTCGGCGTGATCGCCCTGGTCGGGGAATACAGAACACTCGTGGGCAATGCTTGAGGCGGATATGCCTCAAGCACCCTGACCAGACGACCGGCTTTCAGGTCGGGCGACAGCAGCGTTTCGGCTTGCAGCACGATCCCCGCACCACCCAGCGCCGCCTCGCGAAGCGCATGGCCGTCATTCGCGGCCATCGGGCCGGTCACCTGAACCGCGATCACATCATCGCCGGATTCCGGGTTTGTAAAAAACCATGTGTCAAATTCAAATCCCGGCCGAAACCCGAAACAGGCATGTGAGGCAAGATCCTCGGGATGGGTCGGCACTCCCTTTTGCGCAAGGTATTCGGGGGATGCGCAGGCAACCAGCCGGTAAGGCGCAAGCGAACGCGCAATCAGGCCGCTGTCGGGCAAACTGCCCGTCCGGATGACCAGATCATAGCCTTCGTCCAGCAAATCAAAGACACGGTTGTTCAGCGTCATTTCCACCCGCACCTCTGGGTTGGCGGCAAAGTATTCGGGCAAGACAGGCGCAAGGCAGGCTGCGCCAAAAATGACCGGCGCCCCGATCCTGAGGACCCCCCGCGGGATTGATCGCATCTGGGCAACGCTTGCGTCGGCGGCCTCCAGCTCTGCCAGTATCTCTTTTGCTCTTTCGTAATAGATACGCCCCGCCTCGGTCAGGGAATGGCGGCGGGTCGTCCGGTTCAGAAGCTGGGTTCCCAGGCTATCCTCAAGCGCGCGCACATGGCGCCCGACCATCGGTGCGGTCATGCCGAATTGTTCGGCAACGGCTGCAAATGATCCGGCCTCCACTGTTTTGACGAAAACCTCGATGCTTTTCAACCTGTCCATTCGATACTCCTGATACCTGGTCTATGTCAAAACGAGGCATTTATCGCAACAAAAGATTGAATGAAAAAGGGGCAGGATTTGAACAATGGAGAAACAATCATGAATATTGCAATCATCGGCCCCGGCAACATGGGCCTTGGTCTCGCGCGCCTGTTCGCGGCCAAAGGTCAAACTGTTGCGCTTGCGCACAAGGATGTCGAGGTGGCTGAACGACTGGCTGCTGAAATCGGCCGCAACGTGCAGGGCAAAACTATCGCCGATGCGGCCTCAGACGCCAGCATCGTGATCCTTGCAACCCCGTATGATTCAGCCGTAGCCGTGCTCAAAGAGGCGGGCGATATGAGCGGAAAAATTCTGGTGGACATTTCCAACCCGATCACACCCGATTTCATGGCTTTGACCATCGGCCACACCACCTCGGCCGCCGAGGAAATCGCCAAACTTGCCCCCGGCGCGCATATTGTGAAGGCTTTTAATACGGTATTCTGGCAGGCGCTGCCGTTCGAGGTGCGGCAGGGAAATCCGGCGGTTCAGGTTCTGCTTGCCGGGGATGATGCGGCTGCCAAGAAAACGGTGGCCGACATGGTCACGGACCTTGAATTCGAAGCGATTGACGCCGGCCCGCTCACGAATGCGCGTTTTATCGAACCGGTTGGCGAGATGAACATCCACTTTGGCTATGCGCTTGGATGGGGGACGGCGATCTCTCCGGCCTGGGTGCGCTTGGCATAGGTCTACGCCCTAGTAAAAAGCAGCAGGCGCTTTGAAGCGCCCACAACCCGAAAGCCGGCGAGGTTTCCCCCGCCGGCTTTGCATGCTTGTACGCTCTCGCGTTGCGCTCAGTAGTGATAGGCGGATTCGCCGTGAGTGGTGAGGTCCAGCCCCTGCATTTCGTCGTCTTTGTCGACCCGCAGTCCAACGGTCATATCCACCAGTTTGTAGAGCACAAAGGATACGACACCGCACCAGATGATGGTGATGCCCACGGCCTCGGCCTGGATCAGTGTCTGGCCCATCATGGAATAGTCGTCACCACCGATGCCCCCGAGGGAAGGCGCGGTAAAGATGCCTGTGCCGATTGCGCCTACGATGCCGCCAATACCGTGAATGCCGAAAACATCAAGGCTGTCGTCATAGCCGAACTTGTTCTTCACCACCGAGACGAAATAATAGCAGATGCCCGAGGCTATGGCGCCAAGAACGATGGCCCCCACCGGGCCGATGGACCCGGCCGCCGGCGTGACCGCCACCAGCCCGGTCACCATGCCCGAGGCGGCCCCCAGCAGGGATGCCTTGCCGCGCAGCATGGATTCCAGTGCGGACCAGGCGAGAATGGCGCCGGCTGTCGCAGTGAAGGTGTTGATCATCGCCAGCGCCGCGCCGCCGTTGGATTCGAGGTTCGAGCCAGCGTTGAAGCCAAACCAGCCAACCCACAGAATTGCCGCACCGACCAGTGTCAGCGTCATCGAATGGGGCGCCATCATGTCTTTGCCATAGCCGATGCGTGGGCCGATGACCAATGCGCCAACCAGGGCCGCGATCCCGGCATTGATGTGCACGACCGTGCCGCCGGCAAAATCCAGGGCCCCCAGGTTGAAGATCAACCCCGCACCGTCCCAGACCATATGCGCGATCGGGAAATAAGAGAACGTGACCCAGAGTGCCATGAACAGCAGCACGGCCTTGAACTTCACTCTTTCGACAAAGGAGCCGATGATCAGGGCGGGCGTGATGGCGGCAAAGGTCATCTGAAAGGCGATGAACACATATTCGGGCAGGACAACGCCATCGGTAAAGGTGGCGGCGGTTGAATCCATCGTCACCCCGGCCAGAAACAGCTTGCCAAAGCCACCCCAATAGGGGCTGGTGCCGCCACCAAAGGCAAAGGAATAGCCGTAAACAACCCAGATCACCATCACCAGGGCAGTGATCAGCGTGGTCTGCATCAGCACCGACAGCATGTTCTTGGTGCGCACCAGCCCGCCATAAAACAGCGCCAGCCCCGGCAGGATCATGAACAAGACCATGACGGTTGAAAAGATCATGAACGCGGTGTCCCCCTTGTTCGGGATCGGATCCGCATCCTGGGCGAGGGCGGGAAGGGCTGTCAGGGCCAGGGCCATGGGTACAGCCAGAATTTTCGAGAGTTTCATGTCAATTTTTCCTGTTTTCTGTCCTGAGCGCTAGAGCGCCTCGTCATCTGTTTCACCGGTGCGCACGCGCACGGCATGGGCAATATCCAGAACAAAGATTTTGCCATCGCCGATTTTTCCGGTGCGTGCGGTATTGGCGATGGTTTCGACAACCTGATCGACCATTTCGGCGGCGACACCGATTTCCAGCTTTACCTTGGGCACGAAATTTACAGAGTATTCCGCGCCACGGTAAATCTCGGTGTGGCCGGACTGGGCGCCAAACCCCTTGATTTCGGTGACCATCATCCCGCGAACGCCAATCGCAGTCAGCGCCTCGCGCACCTCTTCCAGCTTGAATGGTTTGATTGCAGCGATTATGAGTTTCACATGTGTCCCCTTTGGTGGCCTGATTTTCCAACGCAACAGAAAGCCGCAGAGAGCCTTGTTGAAAAGGATTCCCGCCGAAGAAAACCGGGCAGCTACGCAAGAAATGCATAAAAAATGCACAAATTTTCGAAATAGCCTATTTATTAGGCAGAAACAAAAGCGTAGAAGGCCGTTCCCGGGGCTCTACATTTGCAGGGAATGTCTGTAGGTTTGTGGCAAAATATAAAATCCCAGATAGGGTTGTAGATGAGCAGTTCAGGTAAAAAACGTCCTCCTCTGGTGGCGGACAAACGCTATTCGGCGCGCCCCGCGGCCAAGAAAAAGCCGGCGAAAAAGAAGGCGACAGGCGGCAAGTCTGCCGCCCGTAAAACGGCTGCGCGCAGAAAGCCGGCAAAAAGAACGGCGCGGCGCAACCCGATCCTGGCGGCTTTTCTGGGATTGTTCCGGTGGCTGTTCCGTCTGACCTGGCGGCTGGCCTGGCGCGGTGCCATTGTGGTTGCAATTCTGATCGGCATTGCGGTGGCATATGACTACAGCACCCTGCCGCCGCTTTCCAAACTGGTTGACGGGCGGACGCGCGGCTCTGTCACCTTGCTTGACCGGGACGGCAATGTGTTCGCCTGGCGCGGTGACCAGTTTGGCGGCGTGATTACCGCTGATACGGTTTCCCCCTATCTGAAAAACGCGGTTATTGCGACAGAGGACAAACGGTTTTACCGGCATTTCGGCATCAGCCCGCGCGGCATCGCCAGCGCCATAAAGATCAACCTGCGAAACGGCCGAGGCCCGTTATCGGGTAATGGCGGCTCAACGATTTCCCAGCAAACCGCAAAACTGCTTTGTCTGGGGGTGCCGTATGATCCGAAAACCTGGAAATCGGAAAAAGCCTATGAAGCCGACTGCCGCAAAGGCTCTTTGTGGCGCAAGGTCAAAGAGGCCGTTTATGCGCTGGCGCTGGAGGCGAAATATACAAAGAACGACATTCTGACCATCTATCTGAACCGGGCCTTCCTGGGGTCTGGCGCCCGCGGTTTTGAGGCCGCGAGCCAGCGCTATTTCGGCAAATCTGCCAAAGATGTCACCCCGGCCGAGGCGGCCATGCTGGCGGGCCTGCTGAAAGCGCCCACGCGATACGCCCCGACAAACAATCTGGCCAGATCACAGGATCGGGCCAGAGTCATCATCGGCCTGATGGAGGATCAGGGATACCTGACCAGTGCCGAGGCCGCACAGGCAAAGGAAAACCCGGCGGTTCTGTCCGCCGCTGCCGCCGCGCGCGCCGGTGGGTATTTCGCCGATTGGGTGATGGGCGAGGCGCCGGATTTTCTGACGCGTGACACGACAGAGGATGTGACCATCCGCACCACCTTTGACCCGCGTATTCAAAAGGCGGCGGAAGATGCGCTGAAATACATTTTTGACACCAAGGTGAGCAAGGGATCAAAGGCGCAGGCGGCAATAATCGTGATGTCGGCCGATGGGGCTGTACGCGCCATGGTGGGCGGGCGCCAGACCAAGGTTTCCGGCGCATTCAACCGGGCGACCCAGGCCTCGCGCCAGCCCGGATCAACCTTCAAGCCCTTTGTATACGCAACGGCGCTTGACATGGGCTATACCTATAATGACCGGGTGGAAGACGCCCCCCTGACCATCAATATCCCGGGCTCCGGCCCCTGGACGCCGAAAAACTATGGCAACAAATACTATGGCACGGTTACATTGACCGAGGCCCTGAAACGATCACTCAACACCGCGACGGTCCGGGTGGCCATGGCAATGGGGCTTGATAACGTGCGCAAGGTTGCTGCCGATTTTGGCATCGAAAGTGATCTGGCGGCGGGGCCAGCGCTGGCGCTGGGGGTGTCTGAATCAACCCTGATCGAAATGACCGGCGCCTATGCCGGCATTCTGAACGGTGGGCGCAGTGTTGTTCCCTACGGGCTGACCGGCCTGCGTTTACAGGGCGACAGGGACGATCTGATCGGTCAGGAAGGCGGCATGGGGGAACGGGTCATTTCCGAAGGCGCTGCCCGGCAACTGGTTTACATGATGAATCAGGTGATCGAGGGCGGCACCGGCCGGCGGGCCCGTCTGAAGGGCTGGCAGGCTGCCGGCAAGACCGGCACCACACAGGCGGCGCGGGATGCCTGGTTTATCGGCTTTACCGCCGACTATGTTACGGGCGTCTGGATGGGCTATGATGACAATACCCCGCTGAAGGGTGTGACCGGCGGCGGGTTGCCCGCTGGCATCTGGCGTGAAACCATGCAGCGGGTGCAAGAGGGCCTGCCGCCCCGGCCGCTGCCCATGATCACGCCGGAACCACCCAAACCTGTGGTTCAGGAGCAGCCCCGCCGGCAGCGTCGGAACGATACGGCCGAGCGGGTTTTGCTCGACGTGTTGGGCAACATTCTGGGTGGGCGAAACAGATAAGCCGGCTGACTGGGTTCTGACCCTGACCGGGCATTGCTGTGCCGGATATCGGCGGGCTATGCCAGCTTGGGCAAATCCTTGATCAACCTGTCCAGATTACCCTTGCGCTTGTCCAGCATGGCGCCGATTTCCTCGCGTTCATTCAGCAGCATGTTGATGCCTTCAATGAAGATGTTGAAGAACAGGTTCTTGCCGGAGCGGTCAGACACGTGAAAAACAACCTCGAAAGGCTCCTGCCCTTTCAGAAGGGCAATGGTTTTCACCTCATAGAACTTTTTCAGTTTCCGCGCCTGTTTCACGACAATCTTGCCACCGATGAATTCGCGGAACCGTTTGCCGTATTTGCGCGAGATATAGACACGGAAGGCCTTGGTGAAGGCGCGCATCTGTGCCGGAGTCGCGCGGCGCGCATCGGCCCCCAGCGCATAGCGGGCAATCGCGGGCACGTCAGAATATTTTGCGAAAATCTTCTCAAAATCGCGATACATCGCCTCTTCGGATTTTCCCGAATTGATGACGCGGTTGATTTCTTTCACCAGCCGGTCGATCAGCGCCTTGGCCTGCGCGGTGGTCAGCGCGGCCATGGCGGATGACGGGACCAGACCGGCCACCGCCGTTGCTGCCAACCCTGACAGGGCCGTGCGGCGCGTCAGGGTACTATTGATCGTCATAAAGTTCATCAAAGATGTCCGTGCTTTCATCTACCACGCCTCCACTCAACTGAAACCGGCGATGCTGCAGAAACAAAAGCCGGGCCTGTGCGTAACTGTCTGCACTGTCATATAGGATCGAATCCACGGTGTTTGAATAGGTATAGCGATCATCCAGCTTTGAGCCGACAGCCGCAACCGTTGCCAGATAACGTTCGGTATCGGGTAACTTATACATGATCGGATTGGTGAAAAGATCGACGACCTTGCCCACCATATCGCGCTGGGTCGTCGGCCCCAACAGTGGTAATTCGACATACGGGCCTTCGCCAACCCCCCAGACATAAAGGGTTTCTCCGAAATCCGTGCTTTCCTCGGGCAGGCCCATCGCGGTTGCCGGATCCAGCACGCCGGCCAGACCAATGGTGGAATTGAACAGGAAGCGGGTAGAATTTTTTAACGCATCGGGAATATTCAACTGCAACAGGTCATTCACGACAACGCCGGGAAGGTTGATATTGCTTGAAAAGTTGGAAACGCCCTTGCGCACTGGTTGCGGAATGATGCTGCCGTACCCCCGGGATGCGGGCTTTACCAGAATCCTGTCGATATTCAGGTTTTCCTCGTGCACCGCGCGGTTTTTGGCCTCATAGGGGTCGTTTATGCCCTCGGCGGGCGGGCGTGAGCCGGCGCAGGCGGTTACGAATACCAGTGACACAGCGCACAAGAGTTGCGCTAGCCGTGGTGTGAGTTTATTGAGTTTCCTAAACAATACTGATCTCTGTGGCTTGTCCGCAGTACATTTTGATAGAGGCGAAGAGCAAGCAAACCCCGCGCCACCGGCGAATTGGATTAGACCTAAGGCCGGAAAGCGCAAGAGACAAGGCTTTCTCCAATCACTTTGAGGGATTGGCGGTTTTGAATAGCGAAAAGGCAACAGGCAGAAAGACGGGAATGAAACAGCAAATGGAATACGGAACAGGGCTGGAAGAATTGCGCGCGGCCCGACGCGAGAGCCGTTGGCTGTTTGTGGCCGTGGCCGTATTCAGCGCGTTTGTGAACCTGCTTATGCTGACGGGCCCCCTGTTCATGCTTCAGGTCTACGATCGCGTGCTCGGAAGCCGGTCGGAAGAAACCCTGCTGGCGCTGTTTGTTCTGGTTGCCTTCCTGTTCGCCATGATGGGCATTCTGGATTATGCGCGCGGCCGCATTCTGGCCCGCATCGGCGCCAGATTTCAGGCGCGTCTGGAGCGGCGGGTTTTTGCGGCAGTGCTGAAGGCGACAACATCAGGGCGCGGCACACAGTTTGCCGTCTCTGCGCTGAGTGACCTTGAAGCGGTGCAGCGGCTGCTGTCCTCGCCGGTGCTGACCGCCATTTTCGACATCCCCTGGACGCCGTTGTTTCTGGGCGCGATATTTCTGTTTCATCCGTGGCTGGGGTTTCTGGCGCTGGGTGGCGGGGTGCTGCTCATATTTCTGACGCTGCTCAACCAGATCACGACAAAACGCCCGGTGCTGAGCGCCAATGTGGCCACCCACCGGGCCAACCTCATGGCCGAACAGATTCGTGCCGAGGCCGATCTTGTCCAGAGCCTCGGCATGCGGGACGCGGCGTTTGACCGCTGGCAACTTGCGCGTCGCAAAGCCCTGGAGGAAACCATGCGCGCGGCTGACTCGGGTGGTATGTTCAGCACGCTGACCAAAACCTTTCGGCTGTTTCTGCAAAGCGCCATGCTGGGCCTGGGTGCCTATCTGGTGCTGAAGAACGAACTGACGGCCGGGGCGATGATCGCCGGGTCCATCATGATGGGCCGGGCGCTGGCACCGGTGGAAATGGCGATGGGTCAGTGGCCGCTGGTGCAACGCGCGGCAAAAGGCTGGAACAATCTCTCAAAGCTGTTGTCCGAGGTCAAACCGGATGCGCCGCGCATGGCCCTGCCTGCGCCAAGGGCCCTGCTGGTGGCCGATCAGCTAACGGTGGTTCCGCCGGGGGAACAGCAGGCCAGCCTGCGCATGGTCGGGTTTCGGCTGGAGCCCGGCCAGGCACTGGGGGTGATCGGGCCTTCCGGCGCCGGAAAATCCACCCTGGCCAACGCCCTGACCGGCCTGTGGCGCCCCGCCGGCGGCAAGATACGGCTGGATGGCGCAACGCTGGATCAGTATGACCCGGATGTTCTGGGCCAGCATATCGGTTATCTGCCCCAGCGGGTGCAGTTGTTTGACGGAACCATCGCCGAAAACATCGCCAGGCTGCAACAGGTTCCCGATGAGGCCGGTATTGTCGAGGCTGCCAAAAAGGCGGCGGCGCATGACATGATCATGAAGCTGCCGGATGGTTATAACACACGGGTTACCGCAGCGGGCGGCAAACTGTCGGGCGGGCAGTTGCAACGGGTCGGACTGGCGCGTGCCATGTATGGCAACCCGGCCATTCTGGTGCTGGATGAACCAAACTCGAACCTGGACAATGAAGGCTCGATCGCGCTGAATCTGGCCATTCGGAACATGAAGTCGGAAGGGCGTTCCGTGATGATCATGGCGCATCGTCCCGCAGCCATTCAGGAATGCGATTTGCTGATGGTGATCGAAGGCGGAACCCGCAAGGCCTTTGGCCCCAAGGACGAAATCCTGAAATCCATGGTTCAGAATCACGCCGAAATCCGCAGAAGCAGTGGTCAGGGGGGCGTCACATGAAACGCGAACAGGCAAACCAGCCGGGCAAACCCCGCAAGAAAACTCCGGCGGCAGCGCCCAGGCGCCCCGCAGCAGAACCCTGGTCGGCACGCCGGCCCCTGATACTGGGAATTCTGGCGTTGATCGTGCTGGTGGGCGGGTTTGGCGCTTGGTCGGTATTGGCCAATATTTCCGGTGCCATTGTGGTGAGCGGCCAGATAGAAGTTGAACAGAATCGCCAGGTTGTTCAGCACCCTGATGGCGGTGTGGTCGAGGCCCTTCTTGTCAAGGAGGGTGACAATGTGGATGCTGGCGACATTCTGATCAAACTGGATCCGACGGGCATTCAGTCAACCCTGAACACTGTCGAGGGCCAGTTGTTTGAGCTGATGGCCCGCCGTAGCCGGCTGGAGGCCGAAAGGGACGATGCAAAAGCGATTGTTTTTGCACCCGAACTGGTCGAAGCTGCCGCAGAAAATCCAAAGATCGACGATCTGATGCGGGGGCAGGCGCGGCTTTTCCGGGCGCGGCTGGATTCACTGTCCAAGGCGGTTGATCAATTGCAGAAACGGCGCGCCCAGATCAGCAATCAGATCGAGGGAATCGTTGCCCAGCAGGGCGCCCTTGAAAAACAGTTGGGGCTGATTGGTCAGGAACTCGAATCCCAGCAGTCCTTGCTGGATCGCGGCCTGGCGCAGGCCTCGCGGGTTCTGGCCCTGCAACGCGAAGAGGCCCAGTTGCGCGGCACCATGGGTGAGTTGACCGCCTCCAAGGCGCAGGCCGAAGGGCGTATCACCGAAATCGACATCGAAATCCTGAAACTGGGTACGGCGCGGCGCGAAGAAGCCATCTCGCGCCTGCGCGATTTGCAGTTTCGTGAACTTGAGCTGACAGAAAAGCGGAATGCGGCAAAGGAAAAACTGGCCCGTCTGGATATTCGCGCGCCGGTTTCCGGCGTGATCTATGACCTGAAGGTCTTTGGTACGCGCAGCGTCATCCGTCCGGCAGAACCGGTTCTGTATGTCGTGCCGCAGGACCGCCCGCTGGTCATCAGCGCGCGCGTGCAGCCAATTCATGTGGATGAGGTTTTTCCGGGGCAGGAAGTAGAACTGCGGTTTCCGGCCTTCAATTCGCGCACCGCACCCGAACTCAAGGGCCGGGTGACGCAGGTCTCGGCGGATGCGTTTATTGATGAGCGCACCCAGGCCCCCTATTACCGCGCCGAGATTGTCCTGAAAGAAGGTGAAAATGCCAAACTGGGAGAGGGCATGACACTGATCCCCGGCATGCCGGTCGAGGCGTTTTTGCGCACTGCCGACCGGACGCCGCTGGCCTATCTCATCAAACCTCTGGCCGACTTTTTCCGCAAGGCCTTCCGCGAAACCTGAATTTTGCGGTTTCCCTGCGTCCGCAACAAAGATAGCGTCGGCCGGGAAAATCAACGCAAACACCGTGACTGAGGAGCACCGCATGATAAACCCGATTGACGCGCGTCTGTCAGAACTGGGCATAGACCTGCCCGCCGCCCCGGCCCCGGCGGCAAACTATGTGCCTTACGTTATTGCCGGTGATCTGGTTTTTGTATCCGGTCAGGTTTCGATGAATTCCGAAGGCTTCATTTGCGGCAAGCTGGGTGATGACATGGATGCCGACGCCGGTGCCCTGGCGGCCCGAACCTGTGCTCTTGGCTTGCTGGCGCAAGTCCGCGCCGCATGTGGCGGTGATTTCGCGCGGCTGGTGCGGGTGGTAAAGCTGACCGGGTTTGTAAACTCGACAGCCGATTTCGGCGATCAGCCCAAGGTCATAAATGGCGCGTCGGATCTTCTGGTCGAGGTGCTGGGGGACGCCGGGCGCCATTCGCGCTCTGCTGTCAGTGCCGCATCGCTGCCCTTTGGCGTGGCGGTGGAAATCGAAGGTATTTTCCAGATCAGATGACATGACCCAGTTTTTCCGCCCTTTTCTGCGGGCGCCGCTGGCCCATCGTGGATACCATGACAAGGCTGCCGGACGACCGGAAAATTCGCGGGCTGCCTTTTTGGCGGCCATTGATGCCGGCTATGGTATCGAAATGGATGTGCAACAATCGTCCGATGGTCAGGCCATGGTTTTTCATGATTACGATCTGGCGCGCCTGACCGGGGCAACAGGCCCGATCCGCCAGCGCACGGCGGCCGAGTTGGGCAAGATCACTCTCAAGGGCAGTGATGAACACATACCAACCCTGACGGAAATACTGGATTTGGTTGCCGGGCGCACGGCGTTACTGATCGAGGTCAAGGATCAGGACGGCATCATGGGCAAAGATGTCGGCATTCTGGAAAAGGCGATTGCCGAGGCGCTGGCTGGCTACAAGGGGCCGGTTGCGGTGATGTCTTTCAACCCGAATGCTGTTGCCGCCTTTGGCGCGTATTCTCCCGATATTCCACGCGGCCTGACAACCTGCGCCTATTCGGCGCTTGGCTGGCCGCTTTTACCAGCGCAGGTTCGCAGGCGCTTGCGTGAAATTCCGGATTTTGATCGTGTCGGGGCCAGCTTTATCAGCCATCAGGCCACCGATCTGCGCCGCCCGCGCATACATGAACTGAAGAAAAACGGCACACCGATCCTGTGCTGGACCATCCGGAGCCGTGGCGAGGAAATCCGCGCCCGCCAGATTGCCGACAATATTACATTTGAGGGCTACGCGCCGCCCATTCCTGCGGCCGCCGGCTGACGCGGCCGGTTGCCGGGCCTTTTCAGGGCGATTCGCAGGCCGTGGCGTGGCAAAAGACCGAGGCCAGAATATCCGACAGCCGGTCGGCGTCCTTTCGGGTGAAGGCATCCGGCCTGTTGCTGTCTATGTCGAAAACACCCAGCAGATCACCCGCGCCATTCCAGACCGGCAGGACAAGTTCACTGCGTGTTGAGCTGGCGCAGGCTATGTGGTTTTCGAATGTTTCAACATCGGCGATCAACTGTACCTGGCCGGTGCGTGCGGCCGCACCGCAAACCCCGCGCGAAAACGGGATCGAAATGCAGCCATGCGCACCCTGATAGGGGCCGATTTTCAACAGATCCGGGGCCACCACGCGGTAAAACCCCGTCCAGTCGAACCTCTGGTCGCTGTGATGAACCTCACAGGCGACGGTTGCCATCAGGGCAATGGTGTCGGTCTCTCCGTCGCAGAGTGCGCCGATGGTTTGTGCAAGGCACGTGTAATCGACGTTCATGGGCGTTCAATCGCAATGGCGGTCCCTTCGCCGCCGCCGATGCAGATGGCCGCAACGCCTCTCTTCAGGTCGCGTTTTTCCAGAGCGTTCAGCAGGGTCACGATGATACGGGCCCCCGAAGCACCAATAGGGTGCCCCATGGCGCAGGCGCCGCCATTCACGTTCATTTTCTCACGCGCGATATTCATTTGCTGCATGAACACCATCGGCACCACGGCAAAGGCCTCGTTGACCTCCCACAGATCCACATCCTCGACGCTCCAGCCGATTTTCTTCAGCAGCTTGCGGGTGGCTGCGATCGGGGCCGTGGTAAACCAGGCGGGTTCCTGGGCGTGGCTGGCATGGCCCAGGATACGCGCCCGTACAGCAAGACCACCCGCCTTTGCCGCCGTCTCGCTGGCCAGAACCAGGGCCGCCGCACCGTCGGAAATGGAGGAAGAATTTGCCGCCGTCACCGTGCCGCCTTCGCGGAAAGCCGGGCGCAGTTGCGGAATCTTCTCCGGTCGCGCCCTGGTCGGTTGTTCATCAACGGCAACAATGGTTTCGCCCCGGCGGCTTTTGACCGTAACCGGGGTGATTTCGCCCTCGAAGGCACCGTTTTTCTCGGCGGTCAGCGCATTGGACAGGGAGGTCAGCGCATAGTCATCCTGTGCTTCGCGGCTCAGTTGGTATTTTTCGGCGCAGTCTTCGGCAAAGGTGCCCATCAGGCGACCCTTGTCATAGGCATCTTCCAGCCCGTCCAGAAACATGCTGTCCATGACTTTGCCATGCCCCAGACGCGCACCGGAACGCATCTTTGGCAGCAGATAAGGCGCCTTTGTCATGCTTTCCATACCGCCGGCAACCATGACGCCAACCTGACCCAGTGCAATCTGGTCATGCGCGGTCATCACGGTTTTCATGCCTGATCCACACATTTTATTCAGCGTGGTTGCCGGTACGCTTTCGCCCAGACCTGCTGCAAATCCGGCCTGGCGCGCCGGCGCCTGCCCCATTCCGGCCGGCAGAACACATCCCATCAGCAATTCTTCAATCAGATCGGGGCCGGCTTTGGCATTTTCCAGTGCTGCATTTATTGCCGCGCCCCCCAGTACCGGGGCGTCGACTTCGGCGAAAACACCCTGCAAACCACCCATCGGCGTGCGGGCAGCACCTGCTATCACTACGTTTTCCATCCTGGTTCTATCCTTTCGGGCATGCTTTTTGCCCCTGCATACCGAATGGTAAGGTTTGTCGTCTAGCCTTCATTCAGCACCTTATGATCGGAGTAGCCGGATGAAGCTTGAAATAGAAGACCGCAACGATATGCGCATTGTCAAAATCAGTGAAGACCGTGTTGATGCCGCTGTCGCCATACAGTTCAAGGACAGCATGGCCGAGGCCACAAAAGACGGACCTGATCGCGTGGTGCTTGACATGTCCCAGGTCAAGTTTCTCGACAGCAGCGGTCTGGGGGCGGTGGTTGCGACGATGAAGCTGTTGGGAAATGAGCGCAAGCTGGAACTGGCGGGGCTGACGCCAACGGTTGAAAAGGTTTTTCGCCTCACCCGAATGGACAGTATTTTTGCGATTCATGAAAGCGTGGCCGCAATACCCGAATCGACCTGAAAGCGGCACTGACACCAAATTCAATTAAAATTCCAAAGGCCGCCATGACACATCAGCACATAGCCCCCCCCCACTTGCAACACCTGGTTTTTCAATCAACAGTCAAGGACGTGCGTCGGGCACTCGATACCTTGTTCAACGGTTTCCGGCCGCTCTGCCTGCCGGCAGAGGAATCCGGAACAATCGAACTGGTCCTGGCAGAGGTTCTGAACAATGTTGTCGAACATGCCTATGAAAACCGGCCCAATGGCAGAATCGAGTTGCATGCAGAGCAGATGCCGGATGGATTCCGTTTCGAAGTGATAGATGAAGGCCGCGAAATGCCGGACGGGAAACTGCCATCGGGGCATCTGGTGCCAATCGACACCGATCTGACAACCATTCCGGAAGGCGGATTCGGCTGGTTTCTGATTCAGGACCTGGCAACAGACATTCACTACCGGCGCAGTGATGGGAAGAACCATCTTTCCTTTTGCATTGCGGTTGCCTGTCCGGTTTTGCGTTCAAAGCCCGGTTCAGAACCCGGCGTGGAATAAACCAGCGCCGCCGAAAATGACGCAATAATACCTTATTGCCACCCAATACCGGACAGAAAGCTGCGGGATACAGCCAGTGTAGCTGCTAAAAGCTTCCCTCGGCACTGCGCTTCACAGCCCCCACCCAATGCGTGGTGCCGAGGTTTATTCTTCTCCTGATCCATTGGAAAACTGTCAGCCCCGTTATAGGCTGCCCCTGCAATGCAGGAGGGTAATCATGCGCGATTTTCAGCGTCCCGGACGATCAGCGGTTTTTGCGACAAACGGCATGTGCGCAACGTCGCATCCCCTGGCGGCAAAGGTGGCCATTCAAATTCTTGAAAAAGGGGGAAATGCGGTTGACGCGGCGATTGCCGGCGCGGTTCTGCTCGGTTTTTGTGAACCGCAGATGACCGGCCTGGGCGGCGATTGTTTTGTGCTTCTCAAACCTGCCGACAGGGACAGAATCATCGCCCTGAACGGCTCCGGGCGGGCACCAAATGGATTGGCGTCCGAAGACTTGCGGGCAAAAGGCCTCACCGCCATGCCGGCCTATGCGGCCGAGGCTGTCACCATTCCGGGCGCTGTTGATGCCTTTTGCCGGCTGTCAGAGGATTGGGGAAAGCTGGGCCTGGCCGCCAGCCTGGCGCCGGCCATTTTCTATGCGGAACATGGCGTGCCCGTGGCGCCGCGCACCGCGTTTGACTGGAAGATCGGCGCCGATACCCTGCAGGGGGTTGCGCGCAAATTGTTTCTGCTCGACGGAAATCCGCCATCGCCGGGGCAAATATTCCGTGCCCCGCAACAGGCAAAAGTGTTGCGTAAAATTGCAGAATACGGGCACCGCGGTTTTTATGAGGGCGAGGTGGCGCAAGACATGGTCGCATCACTTCGCGCGGCTGGCGGCACCCATACGATGCAGGATTTTGCCACAACGCAATCCACCTATGGCGAACCGGTTTCGGGCAGATACAAGGATGTGGAACTGATTGAGCACCCGCCGAACGGGCAGGGGGCCACGGCCATTCTGATGCTGAATATCCTCTCGCATTTTGATCTGCGGTCCCTGGATCCATACGGTGCGCAGCGCGCCCATCTCGAGGCCGAGGCGGCCAAGCTGGCCTATGACGCCCGCAACCGGTTCATAGCCGATGCGGGATTTACCCGGAGGCTGGAGCATATGCTGGCCCCGGAAACCGCGACAGCACTGGCGGAGATGATCCACCCGGAAAAGGCGATGACAAATGCGCATGAGCAGTCTGAACAGGTGCACAAGGAAACGGTCTATATAACGGTGGTTGACCGGGATCGTACGGCGGTCTCCCTGATCTATTCGATTTATCACAGCTTCGGTTCGGGGATTGCCTCTGACAGGTTCGGCATTCTTTTTCAGAACCGGGGGGCAGGGTTTACCCTGGAAAAAGGCCACCCGAACGAGGCCAAAGGCGGTAAACGCCCGATGCATACGATCATTCCGGCGATGCTGAAAAAGTCAGGCAGGGTCTGGATGCCATTTGGCGTGATGGGCGGGGCCTATCAACCGAACGGCCATGCAAGACTGGTGAGTAACATCGTGGACTATGATCTTGAGCTTCAGCAGGCTGTTGATGCCCCCCGCAGTTTTTCTGACATGGGGCAGATGAATGTCGAGCGCGGATATTCAGATGCGGTGCGCCAGAAACTAGCCGAGATGGGGCACGACGTCGTCATTCCGCAAACCCCGATCGGCGGGGCACAGGCCATTCAGATTGACGGAGAAAGGGGCGTTCTGATCGGCGGCTCTGACCCGCGCAAGGATGGTTGTGCGCTGGGCTACTGACCCTAGGTCTACGCCCTAATTCAGTTGAAACTGAAGCGGATAGCTACCCTCGTTGAAATCGCCGAAAAGGTCGGGCAAATCTGGATGGCTGACCGGCTCCCCCGTGTAATCCGCAACAAGGTTCTGCTCGGATACATAGGCCACGTAATAATTCTGGTCGTTTTCGGCCAGAAGGTGGTAAAACGGCTGCTCTTTTGACGGACGGCTTTCCTCGGGGATGGCATCATACCATTCTTCGGTATTTGAAAACATGGCATCAACATCAAAAACCACACCCCGGAAAGGATGTTTGCGGTGGCGTACAACTTGGCCCAGATGGTATTTTGCACGTTGCTTCAGCATTTTCGTTTGCCCCTGAGGACCTTTTACGTCGAAACGTTAAGTGTTGTCTATGGTTGCGGCCTTGTTTTTATGGAAACAGACTGTGATGAAATTCCCGACAGTGCCTCGGTTTTCGGCACTCAATCCGGCCGGATCCGCAGAACGCGCATGGTATGGTCGGTTGTCACCATTTGGTGATGGGTCGCGCATTTTTACGGTTTTACCATTGCCGTTTTTTCGGATAAAGTCGGGACAAACAAAAAGGCGAGAGGCAAATGAGCAGACTTCTTCGCGCAATGGTTCTGATGTTACTGGTCGCGTCTTGTGGCGGGGGCAACTATTCTGCGCCCCGCAATCTGGATAATGCCTGCAGCATTACTAACCAGCGTCCGAAAATCCTGAAAGCAATGCGCAAGAGCGAACGCCGCTGGGGTGTTCCGGTGCATGTGCAGATGGCAACAATCTATCAGGAGAGCAAATTCATAGGTAATGCCCGCACACCGCTAAGCTTTGTGCTGGGGGTCATTCCCATGGGGCGGCAATCCTCGGCCTATGGCTATGCGCAGGTTCTTGATGCGACCTGGAAGGAATACAAACGCGAAACCGGCCGCTATTCTGCGAAACGCGACAACATCAACGACGCCGCCGATTTTATGGGTTGGTATATGGCCAAGTCCAATGAAACGCTGGGCATTCCGCTGAGCGACGCCAGAAACCAGTATCTGGCCTATCATCAGGGGCGCAGCGGCTATGCCAACGGCAGTTACCGTGGCAAGGCCTGGCTGGTGCGTATCGCCAACGAAGTCGATAGCAGATCCCGGCGTTATCGGATGCAACTGCAGAGTTGTGGAAAGCTGTAGCCCGTCAGGGCGCCGTCAGGGCGATCAGTCAGACGCCCGGCCGCTGCGCTGCTGCTGTGCCATGACAATGCTGAACAGGCTGGGCGGCAGTTTCACGCCTTTCTCAAGATCACCAAGCACCACGGTGGTTTGCCCGCCGCCGCCGTCCGTAATGATCCACTGGCGCAGTTCGACAGGGTTGTCGGTGAACACCAGTTGAATACTGCCATAGTCGGGATGCTTCGGGTCTTGAGCTGTTACGGTTGTGGTCTTGCCGTCTGATTTGTGGCCGACAACCATTTTCGCCTGTGACAGATTGACATTCTTTTTCAGGATCAGGTTCAGCGGAGTGCGTTTTAGCGGATATTGCTCTGGCCCCTGATTGGATTTCGGGTCGAAAATGGCAACTTGGCCGCCGCTGGCCAGCACGAGGCTTTTTTCGGGCGGGTTGTATTCAAACCGCACACGGCCCGGCCGCTTGATATAAAGCGTCCCGGTGGCAATGGTGCCGTCGCTGTTGATCTGGGTAAAATCTGCCTTTGCCGTGCGAAACCCGTTCAGGTAATCCGATAAACGACCAAGCGAAATCTTTCCGGCGGTCGCGGGAAAGGCCAGCGCGACCCACAAGGCCGGTATGAGCAGAATGCGTAACAGTTTCATATCTCCAACATAGGCATTCGGATGCAGGTTTCACCCCTTTGGGTGAAAATTTTCAGGACCGGCGCCAATTGGCTTATTGCTGTTCGGGCACCAGAATATCGCGTTTGCCAACGTGGTTTGCTGCACTGATCAACCCCTCATCTTCCATCTGCTCAACCAGACGTGCGGCCTTGTTATAGCCGATCGCCAGTTTGCGCTGGATATATGAGGTCGAGCATTTCCGGTCGCGAAGGACAATTGCAACAGCCTGATCATACAGGGCGTCGGCAGAATTCGTGTTTCCGCCCAGCCCCAGCACCAGATCAATATCGTTTTCCTTGTCTGTGTCGGGGCCGTCCACGACACCGCCAATATATTCCGGCGGGCCAAAGGATTTGAGGTGGTTGACGATCTCCTCGACTTCTTCGTCGCTGACGAAAGGCCCGTGCACACGGGTGATTTTCGCACCCCCCGCCATATAGAGCATATCGCCCATGCCCAGGAGTTGCTCGGCCCCCTGTTCGCCGAGAATGGTGCGGCTGTCGATCTTGCTGGTGACCTGAAAACTGATGCGGGTCGGAAAGTTTGCCTTGATCGTGCCGGTAATCACATCGACCGACGGGCGCTGGGTGGCCATGATCAGATGAATTCCACTGGCCCGCGCCATTTGCGCAAGCCGCTGGATGCAGGCCTCGATCTCTTTGCCGGCCACCATCATCAGGTCAGCCATCTCATCAACGATTACGACGATAAACGGCAGAATTTCCGGTGCGAACTCTTCCGTCTCGAAAACGGGATCCCCGGTTTCGTCATCAAATCCGGTTTGCACCGTCCGGCTGAACATTTCGTTTTTCGCCAGGGCATCGCGGACCCGCCCGTTGTAGCCCTCGATATTGCGAACACCCATTTTCGACATTTTGCGATAGCGCTCTTCCATTTCTCCAACCACCCATTTCAGGGCGACGACGGCCTTTTTCGGGTCGGTCACAACCGGGCTGAGAAGGTGCGGGATGCCATCGTAGACACTCAGTTCCAGCATTTTCGGATCAATCATGATCAGGCGGCATTCCTCGGGCGTCAGCTTGTACAGCAGGCTGAGGATCATCGTGTTGATCGCAACCGATTTGCCTGATCCGGTGGTCCCGGCAATCAGCAGGTGGGGCATTTTGGCCAGGTTGGTGACAACCGGATCACCACCAATATCCTTGCCCAGGGCGAGCGGCAGACGCATGGTACTGTCACCAAAATCACGGGCCGACAGGATTTCGCGCAAGACAACCTTTTCGCGGGTGTCATTCGGCAGTTCTATGCCGATGACCGAACGCCCCGGAACCGTGGAAACCCGGGCGGAAAGCGCAGACATCGAGCGGGCAATATCATCAGCCAGGCCGATAACACGGCTGGCCTTCAGGCCCGGGGCCGGTTCCAGTTCATACATGGTAACAACCGGGCCGGGGCGCACGCTGATGATTTCTCCCTTGACGCCATAGTCATCAAGAACCGTTTCCAGCATGCGTGCGTTTTCTTCCAATGCTTCGTCTGACATTTGCAGGCGTTGGATTTCGACCGGATTGGTCAAAAGCGACAGTGGCGGTTTTTCGTAATCTGCATGCCGTTCCTCGAACTGCAGCTTTGGTTGCGCCTCGGCCCTGGCCTGCCGTGAGGGTTTGACGGTTTTTGCCGGGGGATGCTGAACAACTGCTTTTGCGGGTTTTGCAACCGGGATCGGCTGCGAAGTGGTGAAGGGCTGCGCCTGATCAGGCTGGGCGCCAGGGGCGGCGGCCAGCAGGTCGGTTTCCGGTTCAGGCGCCGGCGCGGTCAGCGGTGGTTGTGTGTCCAGAACCATCGGTTGCGGGCCGTTGCGGCGGGTCACCATCGGCTCTGGCCGGCCGATTTCCAGCACCGGCGTCTGACGCACACGGGATTTTATCACATCGGCAATTTTGGCCTTGATGCGCTCTTCGCCCCCGCCTTCGGTCGGGACAAACTCCAGCGGTTCAGGCTCTACCAGTTCCGGAACCGGATCGGCCTGGCGTTTTATCAGTGAAGGCATGCGGGAAAACAGGCCGGTCTTGGTGGCCGGGGCTGCGGCATTTGCCGGCAAGTCGGGCTCGGGCAATGCTTGCGCGGCCTTCATCGAAGGTTTGGCACGCAACACACGCGGCGTATTGGCGGGTGCCGCCGCCGTCATGGTTCCGGCATTCTGGGCAGCCAAATCCGCAAGCGCAGATTCCCGGGTTTGCCGCAGTTCCCGGGCTTGGGCATTTTTCTCTTTCAGCGCCATGGCAGCCTGCGCGGTTCCAACAGCGGTGCGTTTTGTCAAATTGGCGGTTTTACCCAGAAGTTTCAGAATAAACGTGTAGCAGAGGATCAGCCCGACCAGCAGGAACCGGCCAATCTTCTTGAGCTCCGCTTTGGTAAAGCCCAGCACGAAAAGCCCGGAGGCAACCGTCGCGGCCCCCATCAGGGCCGACATCAGCTTGATGCCGAAAACAGTGCCGACGGGGACGATATTCAACACAGCACCCAGCACTGTGTCGCCAAACATTCCGCCCAGTCCAAAATCATGCGTCCACCCGGATGCGGGAACAAGTGTCGAGAAATAAACCGACAACAGGGCAATAAAGATGGGCGCAAAAACCAGACGCCCGATGGCGCGGTCTTCGCCGCGATGCGTGGCAAAACGCACCCCCCAGACGGCCAGCACAATGGCGACCCCCCAACTGCCCCAGCCGGCGATGACATAGATGGGGGACGCAAAAGCGGCCCCAATGCGCCCCAACCAGTTGTTGACGGGCTTGTCTGTCGCGGTCAGCCAGCTTGGGTCATCCGGCGCGTAGGAAGCAAGCATCATGAAAACCAGAATACCCAGGCCCACCATTGCCACGCCCAGCAATTCCTTGCCGCGCCTTTCCAGCGCAGCCTGCATTTTGGTGTCCAGCAGCGGATCACGCTGTTTGATCTGATAAGATGCCATGTTTACACCGTCCTCAATTGTACAGGCAGTCGCAAAGCTTTGTCAGCCCGCGCTGCGTTTCTTCTATTGGGGCCACCATGGCGGCCCGGATAAATGTCTTGCCCGGATTGTCGCCATCGACCTCCCGGCTGAGATAGGCGCCGGGCAAGACCCGGATGCCGGTTTCTCGCCATAGCTTCAGGGCGGCCTTTTCGCCGTCATCCACAGGAAGCCACAGGAAAAAGCCGCCTTCTGGCCCCCTGTAGCCGTGAATGCCGGCAAACACTTTGTCGGCCACCTTGTATTTCGCCTGATACAGGGCGCGGTTTGCGCGCACATGTTCCTCATCCGCCCAGGCTTTGGCTGCCGCATGTTGCAGGGGCATCGGCAGGGGCGCGCCGGCATAGGCCCGCAATTGTTTGATCCGCGTCAGGCATTTCGGCCCGCCGGCAACGAAACCTGACCGCAGACCAGCCAGGTTTGAGCGTTTGGACAAAGAATGAAAAATCAGAACCCGCTCCGGATCGGCACCGATCTTGCGCGCGGTCTGCAAGGCCCCGGTTGGTGGGCTGTCGCGGTAAATCTCGCTATAGCATTCATCGGCAAAAATCAGAAAATCGTGTTTTTCGGCAAGCCTGATCAGTTCCGCCCAATAGTCGGCAGTGGCCACGGCACCCTGCGGGTTTGACGGCGAACAGACATAGGCAATGGCTGTGCGGTTCAGTATCTCGTCCGGCAAGGCGGAATACTCTGGCAGAAACCCGTTTTGCGCATTGGCAGAGACGTAAACAGGCGCGGCCCCGACCGAAAGGGCGGCCACGGCATAGACCTGATAAAACGGGTTGGGTGTCAGCACGATTGGCTGTTTGCCCATCTTTGTTTCGGGGCACAGCGCCATTGCCGCATTGTACAGGCCTTCGCGGGTGCCGTTCAGAACCATCAGTTCGGTGTCGGGATCTACAGCAACCGCGTAGCGGTGTTTGAGCCAGTCGGAAATGGCATTGCGCAGGGGCGGGATACCGTCATTGGGGGGATAATTGCGAAACTCGGCTGCATGGGCGGCAATTGTTTCGGGCACAAAATCGGGGAAGGCGTGTTTTGGCTCGCCGATGGACATGGCAAAAGGCTCACCCCCGGGTGCATGTGCATCCAGCAGGCCGCGCAGGCGCGGAAACGCATATTCTGGCAGGTCCGAAAACCGCTCTGGAAAAACCATTTTTGCCTCAAGTTCGGGATCATGAACGCCCCGTTATCAGGCAAAATAGACCAGTCGCGCCTGCGGGTCCACAAAAAGCCTGCGATATGACGCACTTGGAATGCTTTGCTGTGGCTTTTTGGTCCGCTTTTAACTGAGCGCAACCTCAGCCGCGGCCCCCAGGCGCAACAGTTGCTCTTCCGTATTCGGGCCGGATTGCAGTAAAATACCGCAGGAAGGCAGGCCGGTGGGCAATGTCAGGCCGGTTGCACCCATCAGGTTTCCGATGCGGGTATTGCGCAGGGCCAGGAGGTTTTCCGAGACATAATAGTCATGGTCGGTTGCCAGTTTTTCGATTATCGGGGGCAATATCGGCGAAGATGGCATGATCACGGCGTCGTATCCCGCGGTTTTTTCATACCATGCGGCCCTGAGGCGGCGCAGTTTTTGCCACCCCTGAACAAATTCAACCCCGGAAAAGGAATTGCCCGCACGAAACCGGTCCAGAATTTCGTGGAAAACCTTGTCGGGCGCGGCTTCGATTTCCTTGCACCATTGTGCATAGGCTTCGGTGGTGAACAGCACCGCCGAAAGGTCAAGCGCCGCCTCCACTTCCGGGATCGATGCGCGATCGACACAGACCCCGGCGGCCTGCAGGCGCTGAACGGCACTGTTGAACCCTGCCAGCGGCATGTCGCGCACGTCTTCCAGGGCATTTTCGAGTATCAGAAAGCGGCTGCCCTGCAGGGTTGCACCGCGCAGGTCCGCCGGTTTTCCGCCCTCAAGAACGGCCAGCATCAGGGCGGCATCCTCGACGCTACGGCAGAGCGGGCCAACCGTGTCAAAGCTCTCGCACAGCGGAACGACCCCTTTCAGAGACAGGCGCCCGGCCGTGGTTTTCAACCCGACCAGATCGTTCCAGGCCGACGGGATACGCACGGATCCGCCTGTGTCAGAGCCTACCGCAACGGGGGCCAGTCCAAAAGCAACAGAGGTCGCGGCGCCAGAACTGGAGCCGCCGGATACGGCCTCGGGCGCATTGACACAGGGCGGCGTTTGTGTGACCGGATTGTACCCAAGCCCCGAGAACGCAAGTTCGCTCATGTGGGTTTTGCCCAGACAGACCGTTCCGGCCATCGTGGCATTGCGCAAGACCTCGGCGTCCTGTGCGGGCACCCGCCCTTGCAACAGGGCCGATCCGGCCTCGGTCAGAACCCCTGCGGTATCAAACAGGTCTTTCCAGCTGACCGGCACACCGTCCAGCAGCCCCAGCCGGTGCCCGGATCTGGCGCGCTTTGCTGCGGCCTGTGCCTCGGCGCGGGCACGGTCTTCGGTCAGGCGGGCATAAATCCTGTCCCGCAAAGGGTGGGTCTTTATTGCCGTCAGGTAAGTATCGGTCAGCGCTTCCGGGTCTATTTCACCCTGATCAATGCCACGGCCCAGGTCTGCTGCCGTCATTCTCAACCAGTCATCTGACATTTTTTCCCCCAATTTGTGGTCCTGATAAACGGTAGCGTCATGGCCACGCATGGACAATCCCGAAAGGCCGTTCATTATAGGCATTATGAAAACCGACTCGGATATTCTGATCACCGGCGGCGGGCTGAACGGGCCGGCCCTGGCTTTGGCGCTCGCCGACGGCGGGTTTGGCGTGACGATCATTGATGCCGCCCCGCCAAGGGCGCGCGGTGCGGTCGGATTTGACGGGCGTTCCTATGCGCTCGCCCTTGCGTCGCAGCGCTTGCTCGCGGCGCTGGGCGTTTGGCCGAAGGTAGCAGAAAACAGCCAGCCGATCCTTGAAATAAAGGTGACGGACGGGCGCGCCGGCGAAGGCCCGGCCCCCTGGATGCTGCACCTTGACCATGCCGAGATCGAGGAAGGGCCGATGGGCTATATGCTCGAGGATCGTTTTCTCTACAGCGCCCTGCACCAGGCTGTCACCGCGCACCCCGGCATTACCCTGATTTCCGGTGAGACCGTCACCGCCCAGCACAGTCAGAATGCCGGCGTTCAGGTGGGATTGGGCAATAACAGAGCCTATCAGGCACGTCTGTTGGTCGGTTGTGACGGGCGCAACAGCGGCACGGCCCAAAGGGCCGGTATTACCCGCAGTGGCCATGATTACGGCCAGACCGCGCTGGTTTGCGCGATCGAACATGAAAAACCGCACCACGGCATTGCGCATCAGTTCTTCATGCCGCCGGGGCCGCTGGCGATTCTGCCACTGCCGGGCAATCGCGTATCAATCGTCTGGAGTGAAACCCATGCCGAAGCGGCGCGTATCAGCGCCCTGTCGGATGAGGAGTATCTTGCGGTGCTGCGGCCGCGGTTCGGCAGTTTTCTGGGCGAAATCAAGCTGGCGGGCAAACGCTTCAGCTATCCGCTCAGCCTGACCCTGGCCAACAGCTTTGTCGCAGATCGGGTGGCGCTGGTGGGTGATGCGGCGCACGGGGTGCATCCGATTGCCGGGCAAGGGCTCAATCTGGGGCTGCGCGATGTCGGGGCCCTGGCCGAGGTGCTGATCACCGCCAAACGCCGGGGCGAGGACATCGGCGCCAGCGATGTGCTGGCGCGCTATCAGCAGTGGCGCCGGTTTGACACGCTGACTCTGGCGCTGGCCACCGATGGTTTCAACGCGCTGTTTTCGAATGATAACGGCTTGCTGCGCCTTGGCCGCGATCTGGGCATGGGGCTGGTCAATGCCCTGCCAGGGCTGCGCCGGCGTCTGATCCGCGAGGCCGCCGGCCTGACGGGCGATGTGCCAAAACTGTTGCAGGGGCGCCAGATTTAGCCGGAACAGAGCCTAAATCAGCGATTTCAGGCCCGATTGATAGTCGGGATACAGCAGGTCTATACCCAGTTCGGTTTTTATCCGTTCATTGCTGACGCGTTTGGATTCCGCATAGAACGAACGCGCCATATCCGTCATCTCGGCCGTCTCGAAGGCTTCGGCGGCTGGCACGGGTAATCCCAGCAGCCTGGCGGCATGGGCGATCACATCTTCGGGCGGTGCCGGGGTATCGTCGCATACGTTATAAACCGAACCGGGGTTCGGATTTTGCATCGAGGCTGCCAGAACCCGCGCCAGATCCGCCACGTGGATGCGGGAAAAAACCTGATCCGGTTTGATGATCCGCCGGGCGGTGCCGTTGCGCAGCTTGGCAAATGGGCCCCGTCCGGGGCCATAAATTCCGGCCAGGCGAAAAATATGCAGCGGCAGGCCGGTTTCACACGCAAGGTTTTGCCATTGCTGCTCGGCATTTACCCGCCATTTTCCGCGCTCTGTTGTCGGGGTCAATGGCGTGGCTTCATCAACCCAGCCGCCTTTGTGATCGCCATAGACGGCGGTTGTCGACAGATAACCGACCCAGCGCAGATGCGTTGCGGCTTTGGCCAGTTCCGTGCGCAGTTCGGCAAGCACCGGATCGCCGGCTGCGGTCGGGGCAATGGAAACCAGAATATGGCTGGCCGAGGAAATCGGCGCAGCCAGTGGGGTTCCCGGCCAGAAAACAGTCTCTGTTATGGCAGAACCCGGCTCTGCTTTGCCATCGCGAGGGCGGATCGTGCCGGTGATCTTCCAGCCATCTGGCCGCAGCAGCTTGGCCAGCGCCCGCGCCGTATATCCGTGACCAAGAGAAAGCAGAGTGTGTTGCATGCTGTCGTTGATTGCGCGGGCGCCGGCAAAACGCAACCCGCAAAAATGTTACATAAAATTTCTTGCCTTGTTGAATTCGTAACATATAGTTGAGGCAGGTGAATCAAGAGGACGCGCAACATGTATTCACAGGGTCTGATCGGTGCGGATGGTCGCACCGAGGAATCCGAGGCATTTCTGGACGCCTTTCAGAAACGCATCGACGCCGAAGAAAAGATTGAGCCAAAAGACGCGATGCCCGAGGGCTATCGCCGCACCCTGATCCGGCAGATCGGCCAGCATGCGCATTCCGAAATTGTCGGCATGCTGCCCGAGGGCAACTGGATCACTCGTGCCCCAAGCCTGAAACGCAAGGCGGCGCTGCTGGCCAAGGTGCAGGACGAGGGCGGGCATGGGCTCTATCTCTATGCCGCGGCAGAAACCCTGGGTGTTTCGCGTGAACAGATGACCGAAGAGCTTTTGTCCGGCAAGGCCAAGTATTCCTCGATCTTCAATTATCCCACCCTGAACTGGGCGGATATGGGCGCCATCGGCTGGCTGGTGGATGGGGCCGCGATCATGAACCAGATACCGCTGTGCCGCTGTTCGTTCGGCCCTTACGCGCGCGCCATGATCCGGGTCTGCAAAGAGGAGAGCTTTCATCAGCGTCAGGGTTATGAAATCATGCTGACCCTCTGCCGGGGAACGGCCGAGCAAAAGCAAATGGCGCAGGACGCGCTTGACCGTCTGTGGTGGCCGGCTCTGATGATGTTCGGCCCGCATGACGCCGACAGCGCGCATTCCGAGCAGTCGATGAAATGGAAGATCAAGCGTTTCAGCAATGACCAGCTTCGGCAGAAATTCATTGATGCGACGGTGCCGCAGGCCGAATATCTGGGGCTGACCGTGCCAGATCCGGACCTGCGCTGGGATGACAGCCTGAACGGTGGCAAGGGCGGCTATGCCCACGGCGATATCGACTGGGATGAATTCTGGCGGGTGGTCAAGGGGGACGGGGTGATGAACCGTGACCGGATCAAAGCCCGGAAAAAGGCCTGGGATGATGGGGCCTGGGTGCGCGAAGCCGCGTTGAAACACGCCGAGAAACGAGCCATGCGAAAAACACAGGAGGCCGCCGAATGACCGAACAGGAAACCCCGCTCTGGGAGGTGTTTATCCGCCCGCGCAATGGTCTGGCGCACCGGCATGTCGGCTCTGTTCATGCGGCAGACGAGGTATTGGCGCTGGATGCGGCGCGTGATGTCTATACGCGGCGCGGTGAGGGCAACTCGATCTGGGTAGTGCGTTCCGATGCGATTGCCGCAAGCGATCCGGATCATGCAGACGAAACCTTTGATCCGACAGCCGACAAGATTTATCGCCATCCGACATTTTATGAAATTCCCGAAGACGTGGGGCACATGTAATGGCGGACCAGGCCCTTCTGAATGCGTTGATAGAACTGGCGGATGATCATAATATCCTCAGTCACCGCCTCGCGGAATGGTGCGGCCACGCGCCGATCCTTGAGGAAGACCTGGCCCTGACCAATATGGCGCTGGACATGATCGGCACGGCACGCGGGCTGTATAGCCATGCCGCCGATGTTGAGGGCAGGGGGCGCAGCGAGGATGATCTCGCCTATCTGCGGGTTGAGCGCGAATACCGCAATTGCCTGCTGGTGGAACGCCCCAACGACGACTTTGCCCATACCATGTTGCGCCAGTTGTTCTTTGCCGCGTTCATGGAACCATACTGGCAATCCGCGCTGACCAGCAGCGATGAAACCATCCGCGGGATTGCCGGAAAATCGGTCAAGGAGGTTGCCTATCATATCCGCCATGCCGGCGAATGGGTGATCCGCATGGGTGACGGCACGCAGGAAAGTGCCGCGCGTCTGCACGCAGCCATGCAGGATCTGCACATCTATACCGAAGAACTGTTTCATGCGTCCGAGGCCGCCGGCCACTGCGCCCGGGCCGGCCTGTTGCCGGACAGGACGGACCTGCGGGAAACATGGCTGGAAACACTGACACCGATCTTTGCCGAGGCCAGGCTTGAAATGCCCGAAGGGGTGCCCCCCCAGATTGGCGGGCGCGACGGGCTGCATGGTGAGGATCTGGGGCACCTGCTGGCAGAAATGCAGTATCTGCAGCGCGCCCATCCGGGGGCATCGTGGTAGCAGAGCGGGAAAAGGCCTGGGCCGCAGCCGCCTCGGTGCCCGACCCGGAAGTGCCCTGTGTAACGGTGGCAGATCTGGGAATATTGCGCGATGTCAGGGTCGAAAACGGCGTGGCCACAGCGTTTCTGACCCCAACCTATTCGGGCTGTCCGGCGGTTGATTTTATCGAACTGGCGGTAGAAACCGCCCTGCGCGATGCCGGGTTTGACGCGCGGATCGAGCGGGTGATCTCTCCGCCCTGGACAACCGACTGGATCACCAAAGAAGGCCGCGAAAAACTGCGGGCCTACGGCATTGCGCCGCCGGTCAAGGGCAGCAATTCAAAACGCGCGTTGTTTGGCGAAACCGTGGTGGCCTGCCCGCGTTGCGCTTCGGAAAAAACCGAGCGGATAAGCGAGTTCGGCTCAACCGCCTGCAAGGCACAGTACCGCTGCACCTCCTGCGGTGAACCATTCGACTATTTCAAATGTATCTGAAAGGGCAGACATGCAGTTTCACGACCTGACAATCAGCAGCGTAACGCACGAAACGCCGGATTCCGTTGCCATCAGTTTTGATGTTCCGGCGGATCTGGCTGATGTGTTTCAGTATCAGCCGGGCCAGTATCTGACCATTCGCCATGAAATTGATGGCGAGGAACTGCGCCGGTCATATTCGATCGCCTCGGGGCCGCACGACCCCCTGACCATCGGGGTAAAGCGGGTCGATGGCGGTATTTTCTCGACGATTGCCCAGCAGTTGAAGCCCGGCGATACATTGCAGGTCTCGGCCCCGGACGGCCGCTTTGTCCTCAAGGATGCGCGCAGGATACTGCTGGTTGCCGCCGGTTCCGGGATTACGCCGATGGTGGCCATCGCCGCCCATGCGTTAGAGCGCGGCACCAATGTCACCCTGATCTATGGCAATCGCGATACAAGCCACATCATGTTTCGCGACCGGCTGGAAGCGCTGAAAGACAAGCATCTGGCAGAATTTTCCCTGATCCACGTGTTGAGCCGCGAAGAGCAGGACGTGCCGCTGCTCAACGGCCATGTGAGCGGAGAAAAGGTGATCCGGCTGGCCAATGCCGGTGTGCTTGATCTGGCGGATACCGGGGCGGTGTATCTCTGCGGCCCCGGAGAAATGATCGACGATGTGCAGGCGCATTTGCTGGATCATGGTGTGCCGCCGCAAAGCATTCACCATGAACGCTTTGCCGTTGAGGGGGCGCCGGCGCCCAAACCCCGCTCAGAGGCCGCCGAATCTGCCGCCGAGGCCGGGGTTGATGTCGAGGTGATCCTCGATGGATCGCGCCGGCGTTTTATCCTGACCGAAGCCGATGATACAGTTCTCGCGGCGGCGGCGCGCAACGGGCTGGAACTGCCGTATTCCTGCAAGGGCGGTATGTGCTGCACCTGTCGCTGTCGCATTGCCGAAGGCACGGCGGAAATGGCCACGAATTATTCGCTGGAACCCTGGGAGCTTGAGGCCGGCTTCACCCTGGCCTGCCAGACCCGCCCGACCAGCGAAAAGCTGGTGCTGGATTTTGACGCCGCCTGACCGGCGCGACCGGGGCTTTTCTTATGCTGCGCCACGATTTATGTGGGGGCGTGGCAGAGCGATTGCAGGATATCTATGACCAGAAGGTCAAGGCGGGCGAGCTGACGGATGATCCAGCCCAACGGGCTGTTTTGCCGGTTCTGGAAGATATCCGCAGCCATCTGGAGCGCGAACCGCAGCGCAAGCCCGGTATTCTGGGCGGCCTGTTTCACAAACCCGAAGACGTGCCCATGGGGCTGTATCTGTGGGGCGGGGTCGGGCGTGGCAAATCCATGCTGATGGATTTGTTCGTGGAAAATCTGGACATCCCGGAAAAGCGCCGCGTGCATTTTCATGCCTTCATGCAAGAGGTCCATGCCGGGCTGCACGCTGCGCGCAACTCTGGGGCGCAGGATGCGGTCGCACCGGTGGCGCGGCAAATCGCCAATGGCTTGCGCCTGCTGGCATTTGACGAAATGCAGATCAGCGATATTGCCGACGCGATGATTGTCGGGCGGCTTTTTGAAAAGTTGCTTGCGGCTGGGGTGGTGATCGTCACCACCTCCAACCGCCCCCCCGATGACCTCTACAAGGACGGGCTGAACCGCGGGCTGTTTTTGCCCTTCATCCGGTTGCTGAAAGACAAGATGGTCGTGCACGAACTGGCCAGCCCAAAGGATTACCGGCAGGATGCGCTGGCCGGTGGCAAGCGCTGGTTCTGCCCCAATGACGAAACCGCACGCAACCGCATCAATGCGGTCTGGCAGGATCTGACCGGCAGCAGCCGTCAGGCGCCGCTAAGTTTGCGGGTGCAGGGCCGCGATGTCGTGCTGCCGGCCTTTCACAACGGGGTGGCACGGGCCGGGTTTTATGATCTGTGCGGTCGGGCACTGGGGCCTGCGGACTATCTGGCCGTCGCCGGGGCTGTCCGGGTCCTGATCATCGAGGACATTCCCTGTCTCAGCCGCAGCAACTTCAATGAGGCCAAACGGTTCGTCACCCTGATCGACGCATTGTATGAAAACCGGGTCGGGCTGGTGGCCAGCGCGGCGGCAATGCCGGACATGCTCTATGTGGAGGGCGAGGGAAGTTTTGAGTTTGAACGCACTGCCAGCCGTCTGCATGAAATGATCGGGGCGGATTGGGGGCGGTGAAGCGCCCCCGGGCTTTGGCGGTACAGGCGGCTATTTCCAGGAAACGGCCCTGCGGTACAAATGCCAGGTGGCATGGCCGAGAACCGGCACCACAATAATCAGCCCCAGCAGAACCGGCAGTGACCCAAGCGCCAGACCAGTGGCAACGATCAGCCCCCAGGTGGCGGTGATCAGCGGGTTCTTCCGGGCGACCTGAACAGAGGTTGTGAGCGCGGTTTTCAGTCCGACCTCCCGGTCCAGCAACATCGGGAACGAGGTGATGCTGAAGGCAAGAACTGCGGCGGCAAAAAAGAAACCGGTGATCATGCCCATTGCCGCCATTTCCCATCCGGCGCGAGTTGTGAAAACCAGCCGGACGAATTCACGGATCGTTTCGGGCATCGCAGGCCCCAGGGTTGTCACGAAAATCAGGTTGGCGACCAATAGCCAGAGCGCAAAGACAACAACATGAAACAGCCCCAGCACAAACACAGCGCCGAAACGCGGTGATTCCAGTACTTTCAGGGCGGCCATCCAGTTGGTTTCTTCGCCCTGTTCCCGGCGGCGGCTCATCTCGTACAACCCGACGGCGGCCACCGGCCCGACCAGGGCAAAGCCCGCGATGACGGGAAACAGAAGATGCAGCAGGTCGCCTTGCGTGGCCATCCAGACCAGGCTGAGACCGACAAGCGGGTAGAGCAGGCAGAGAAAAACGACATCGGTGCGAAAGGCAACGAAATCGGCAAACCCCTGTTTGAGGGCCGCGCGAATATCCGTCATTGATAAGGACATGATCTCGGGATGAACGCTCACCTCTTTTTCAGTCAGCGCTTCGGTTACTGATCTGAAATGGCCGAATATGTTTCCCACTGTCTTGGCGGACCACGAAACGGGGTTTCCGATGGTTTTAACGGCTTTGACCATGATTTGACCTCCTGATTGAGAGCCATCGCAATAGAAACGATTCCACGGGGAAATCGCGCACGGCTCCGGGTGCGGAAATTGTCAGGCGGCCAGCCTTGGCAAAGAATAGCAGGATAATGCTCGCGCTGCGGTCACATTTGCGCGCGCAGGCGGTTTTTGGCAGGTCTTGGCATCAGAACCGGGCACCCAGGCGGCCGATTTCACATGCAGCCAGGGTGCTGATCGTTTCTACCGGATACCGTGTTTCGCGCGGCTGGTTTGGGGATGCTCCGCAAGGTCCCGGCCAGCTATCCGGCCATTCAGCCGGCCTCTCGCAGAACCGCGCCGGCAAGGTACAGTGAGCCGCAGATCAGAATACGGGCCTTGGGCGATTGCGCGGTGACAGAGCGGATGGCCGACAGCACATTTTCCGCCTGATCAGCCGGCAGGCCACAGGCCCGCGCGGCGCGCGCGGTTTCAGCGGCGGGCAGGGTGTTGGGTTCTCCGGGGATCGAAACCGCCAGCAGGTGATCGGCAACAGCGGCCAACGGGCGCATATAGCCGGCAACATCCTTGGTGTTGAGCATGCCGCAGATCAGATGTGTGGGCCGCTTTGGCAGGGTGGCAAGATGGGCGGCAATCGCTTGGCCCGCAGCCGGGTTGTGGCCGCCATCGAGCCACAGTTCGGCCGTGCCGGCGGCCTCTGCCAGCGGTCCTTCACGCAAACGCTGCATCCGGGCGGGCCATGTGGCCTGCAACAGCGCGGCCTCACAGGCCTGTTCACCCAGGCCAAGATGGCGCAGCGCGGCAATGGCCATGCCGGCGTTTTCAACCTGGTGCGCGCCGGGCAGAACCGGCACTGGCAGATCAAGAAGCCCGGTCTCATCCTGATAGATCAGGCGCCCGCGTTCCTGCCATACATGCCAGTGCTGGCCATGCGCCAACAGTGGCGCCCCCAGACGCGCCGCGCGTGCCTCGATCGCCGCAAGTGCCTCGTCCGGCTGCGGCCCGACCACGCAGGGTGCATTTCGCTTGAGTATCCCGGCTTTTTCGCCTGCGATCTCGGTCAAGGTTTCCCCCAGATACTGGGTGTGGTCGATGGAAACCGGAGTGATCACGCAGAGTTCCGGCTGTTCGATCACGTTGGTTGCGTCCAGCCGCCCACCCAGGCCGACCTCCAGCAGGGTGTAATCCGCCCCGGTGCGGGCAAAGGCCAGCAGCGCCGCCACGGTGGTGATTTCGAAATAGGTGATCGGTGTGCCGCCATTGGCCACATAGCATTCATCGAGAATGACGGTGAGGGCCTCTTCGCTGATCAGATCGCCGGCAACCCGGATACGTTCGTGAAACCGCACAAGATGCGGTGAGGTATAGACGTGAACCCGCCGGCCCGCTGCCGCAAGCCCTGCCCGGATCATGGCCAGGGTCGACCCTTTGCCGTTGGTGCCCGCAACATGAATAACCGGCGGCAGGTTGCGTTCGGGGTGGTCCAGCGCCCCCAGCAACCGCCAGACTCGATCAAGCGTGAAGTCGATGACCTTCGGATGCAGCGCCTGCATCCGCGCCAGAATGCGGTCCGAGTTCTGCTCGCTCACTTGGCGGATTTCTCGGGGGTTTTTGCCGGTTTGGCCTCGGCTGCCGCCTCTGCCGGCTGTTTCTGGGCATCGGGTTTGGGCAGGTCGCCCTTGATTGCAGGGGTTTGGCGCATCAGCAGGCGGGCAATGGTGATCAGTTCTTCGCGCATGTCCTTGCGGTGCGTTACCCGGTCCAGCATGCCGTGATCCAGCAGATATTCCGAACGCTGGAAACCTTCCGGCAGTTTCTCTCCGATGGTCTGTTCGATCACCCGGCTGCCGGCGAAACCGATCAGGGCGTTTGGCTCGGCAATCTGCACGTCGCCCAGCATCGCATAGGATGCGGTGACACCGCCGGTGGTGGGGTGCGTCAAGACCACGATATAGGGCAGGTGTGCCTCCTTCAGCATTTCGACCGCAACGGTGGTGCGCGGCATCTGCATCAGGCTCAGAATGCCTTCCTGCATCCGCGCGCCCCCGGCGGCGGAAAACAGGATGAACGGGCGTTTGGCGGCGACGGCGCGCTCAACCCCGGCCAGAATGGCGTTGCCGACATACATGCCCATCGACCCGCCCATGAACCGGAAATCCTGCGCCGCCACGACCATTGGCGTGCGGCCGATCTCGCCCTCGGCCACCAGCATGGCTTCTTTCTCGCCGGTTTTCTTTCGAGCTTCCTTCATCCGGTCCGGATATTTTTTCTGGTCGCGAAATCCCAGCGGGTCCGCCGTGGCCTCCGGCACGTCGATTTCAGTGAAAGTGCCCCCGTCAAACAGGGCCTCCAGCCGGTCGCGCGGGGCAAATGACATGTGATGGTCGCAAGAGGTGCAGACGTTCAGGTTTTCTTTCAATTCGCGGTGGAACAGCATGGTGCCGCACTCGGGGCATTTAGACCACAGGTTTTCAGGCACCTCGCGGCGCGAGAAAAGAGAGTTAATCGTCGGGCGGACGTAATTTGATATCCAGTTCATGCCGGGCACCTTGTTTTGGCGATCTGCTGTCTGATTTAGGGCGCGTGGCCGGGAAATGCAATCAGCCACTGTTGCATTTAACGGCTGAGCGCAAAGCGCAATATGCGCCACAGGATCAGAAGGGCCACCAGATCAACGATCATCGCAACGGAAAAATCCCAACTGCCCGGATCAGGCATTGGCGTGACAAACAGCGAAAGCCCGGTGATGGTCTGATCCATGGAAACCACCAGCAGGGCAAAGATATTGTTGACAAAATGCAGCCCCATCGAGGCCCCCAGCGACCCGGTGTTGACCACCAGATCCGTAGAGATCAGCGCAAAGACAAATGTCGCACCAACAACCAGCCAGGCGTCAACGCCCAGCTTCGGGTTCCAGTGCAGCGAGGCAAATAACAGCGCCGGCAAGAGCATCCAGACAAAGCGCGAGGCAAACCGCGCCGCCAGTTGTTGCGGCAGATAGGCCCGGAAAACCATTTCTTCGGAGGCGGTCTGGATCAGAAGCAGCGGCAGCGCATAGGGCAGGTACTTCAGCCATTCCTGAAACGGCAGGTTATCCGCCGGCCGGTCGAAGAAAATCAGCGCGGTGACAAGCAGGCTGAAAAAGATCAGGCTGATGACCACTGTCAGGACAAAGCCCCTCAGGGTTTCGCCAAACGGGCCAAACAGCGTGCCGGGGCTGCGGTAATGGCAGGCGGGAGCGGTAATGATCGCCCCCAGCCCAAAGCCGACAAAGGTAAACAGCATGACCAGCGTCGGAACCGGCTTGGTTCCGTCCCGCAAATCCAGCATCCAGCCGAAAAACCCCATCGGCGTGGCATAGGCCATGATGCCGGCCATGACCAAGGCCAGAAATCCGGCATAAATGAACAGGATCAGCAGAAGGCCAAGAATCAGCCGCCATATTTGCGGATACAGGCGGGCGGGGGCAACATAGGCACTGAACTCGGGTGTTATCATGGCGCGCAGCATCGGCAAATGTTCTGGCTTGTGCAAGCCGGAAATGTGATAAGCACTTCATAGCAGGAGGTTTGACATGCTGGTAAAAGAGCCCTTCCCCATCGCCAAAATCCGTGTCCCGGTCAAACGCGTCAAAACGCTGGATCCCGCCAAGGTGCAGCAGATTGCCGAAAGCATACTGGAAGAGGGCCAGACCACGCCTATCCGGGTGCGCAAATCCAGGGACGGCTATGTGCTGATTGAAGGGCTGCACCGGCTGGAGGCGCTGAAGGCGCTGGGCGAAGAAACGGTCGAGGGATATCTGGTGCGGGCGGCGCTGCATTGAGGGAGATATTCAGCCACAGGTGGCCTTTGAAGCCTTCTCGAATATGAATTTCACTGAACTGCCAGAATTGATGACAAAACAACAGTTGTGCTTTGGAGGCCGGTTCGACCGGAAGAGCATCATTGATCCGGGTAGAGGAGATGCGGGCATTTCCACCACGTCTGCCGGATCTATACTGTGCTGTCCGAGGAATATGCGATCAAGATCGCGCGTGACTGGAATGTAAAAGCAAGCGGTTCAGGATATGTAACGCGCTTTGAGGTATTGGATCCTACCTGAACGCAGCAGGAGTTTCCGCCATTCCGCTCATGCCGTTGGCCCACAAGCCGTTTTCTTTTTAGAAAACGGCACGGAAAATTGTAATTTTCCGGTTTGGAATTTTTCAAAAATTCCAACTGCGGATTGGTAGCTTCATCCAGGTCTACGCCCTAATATCCCCACTTGATGAACCCATCCCCATCCCCTATTCAAATTCCAGGCATCAATCAGGGGTCCATCATGAAAAACACCAGGTTCGACAAATCGAAATTGCCCAGTCGCTATGTGACCGAGGGGCCCGAGCGTGCGCCGCATCGTTCATACATGTATGCGATGGGGGTCAGCGAGGCAGAGATTCATCAGCCGTTTGTCGGGGTGGCCACCTGCTGGAACGAGGCCGCGCCCTGTAACATCGCGCTGAACCGTCAGGCCCAGGCCGTCAAGATGGGGGTGAAGGCCGCCGAGGGCACCCCGCGCGAATTTACCACCATCACCGTCACCGACGGCATCGCCATGGGGCATGAAGGCATGCGCAGCAGCCTGGCCAGCCGCGAGGCCATTGCCGACACTGTTGAGCTGACCATGCGCGGCCATTGCTATGATGCGCTGGTCGGGGTGGCGGGCTGTGACAAGTCCCTGCCCGGCATGATGATGGCGATGGTGCGGCTCAATGTGCCCTCTGTGTTCATCTATGGCGGCTCGATCCTGCCGGGCCGGCTCGATGGCAAGGATGTCACGGTGCAGGATGTGTTCGAGGCCGTCGGTCAGCATCAGGCGGGCAATCTTTCCACCAGCGACCTTGAGAGGCTCGAGGCGGTGGCTTGCCCCAGCGCCGGCGCCTGCGGTGGCCAGTTCACCGCCAACACCATGGCCTGTGTGTCCGAGGCAATCGGCCTGGCCCTGCCCAACAGTTCAGGTGCCCCGGCCCCTTACGAAAGCCGTGATCAGTATTGCGAGGCTTCGGGGACCGCAGTGATGAACCTGCTGGAAAAGAACATCCGCGCCCGCGATATTGTCACCCGCAAGGCGCTGATCAACGCGGCACGCATTGTCGCCTGCACCGGCGGCTCCACCAATGCCGGGCTGCACCTGCCGGCCATTGCGCATGAGGCGGGGATTGATTTTGATCTTGACGATGTTTGCGACATCTTCCGCGATACCCCCTATTTTGTCGATCTGAAACCGGGTGGGCAGTATGTGGCCAAGGATCTGTACGAAGCCGGCGGCGTGCCGGTGGTCATGAAGGAACTCGACAAGGCGGGCCTGATCCACCGCGACTGCATGACAGTTACAGGCCGCAGCATGGGCGAAGAGATCGACCGCGTCACCCGACAGGCCGATGGCAAGGTGATCTACCCCGTGGATACGCCGCTCTCGAAAACCGGCGGTGTTGTCGGACTGAAGGGTAACCTCGCCCCGGAAAGCGCGATCGTCAAAGTGGCCGGCATGGCGGCAGACCAGCAGGTGTTCACTGGCCCCGCGCGGGTGTTTGAATGCGAGGAAGACGCCTTTGAGGCGGTGCAAAAGCGCGACTACAAGGAAGGCGACGTGATTGTGATCCGCAACGAAGGCCCCGCCGGCGGGCCCGGCATGCGTGAAATGCTGGCCACCACGGCGGCATTGTCCGGGCAGGGCATGGGCAAGAAGGTGGCACTGATCACCGATGGCCGGTTTTCCGGCGCCACGCGCGGCTTCTGCGTCGGCCATGTCGGCCCCGAGGCGGCCCATGGCGGCCCGATCGCCCTGATCGAGGACGGCGATATCATCACGCTGGATGCTGTCAAAGGCGAAATTTCGGTCGATCTGAGCGATGAAGAACTGGCAAAGCGCAAAGCCAACTGGAAAGGCCCGCGTGAAACCATTTATGCCTCGGGGGCTTTGTGGAAATATGCGCAACTGGTCGGGCCAACGAAATACGGGGCCGTATCGCATCCGGGGGCCAGGAAAGAGCGCCATGTCTACATGGATCTCTGAGAACCCGAACCGGGCTTTGGCCGGTCGCCTCTGGCCCGCCTCAGCCCGGTTTTCAACCGCTGCTTTGCTTCTTTCGCTGGCCGGCTGCGGCGGTTTCGATGCGGGCGGTGGCCCCGGCCTGTTCGCACAAAAAGCGCCTGAAAAGGCGCGCGTGGTTCAGAACACGGTGACCATCGCCGGGCCACGCGGTTATTGTGTCGATACAACGGCCACGCGTGATGACGCACGCGGCGCCTTTGTACTGTTGGCAAGTTGCGCGTCGATTTCCGGCTCTGCCCGGCAACCAAAGCCGGATCACCCGGCCATCCTGACAGCCACAGTTGCGGCCGAGGAATCCGGCCGGCCGATTGCCGATTCAACCGACCGTCTGAAAGCGTTCTTTACCTCGGATGCCGGGCGCGCCGCCCTGAGCAAGAATGGCAAGGCGGAGAGCGTGACTGTTCTTTCGACCAGCGCGAATGACGGGGTGTTTTACCTGCACGCCCGCGACAAGAGCGGCGCTCTTGTTTCGGGTGCCGGCGAAGATTACTGGCGGGCAATGCTGGATGTAAAGGGGCGGGTCGTTTCGGCGTCACTCGTGGGGGTGAACAATCAACCGATATCCGATGATGCGGCGCTGGCGACCCTGCAAAAGTTCACCCGCAGGATTCAGAGGGAAAACCGGGTTTCAGCCCAGACAGACGCAGCCGTGCAACAGGCGAGGAAAACAGGATTGCCGGGATTTTTGCGGCGTTTGTTCCCGTGAAACCATTTTGGGAGATAACAGGTTTCTGCTAAGCAGGTTTCGGTAACGATATGACCCAAAGACGGCAAACACCATGGCAAAGCTGATCGATCAACTGCTACAGGACCGGGCCTTGCGGCGCTGGCGCAGGGCCGCGACACAGGCCCCGGATGTTGATCTGGAAACCTTGCGCGCCTTCCGCAACCGGGCGCGCCAACTGAACCGGCAGCTGCGTCGGGTGATGCATGTGGCCGACAGTCGCCTGATGCTGCCGCTGATCGGGACGAATGCCATTCGCCGCCCTTTGGGGACAGATTGGGTCTGGCGGCCCGAAATATGGCGCGGCCCGATCAGCCCGCCGGGCCGTGCCGCCGTGACGTCCCGCACCATGTTCGGCAGCGAGGCCACGATCTTTCATGACTGTAGCGTCTCCGAACTGACTCTGCGCCAGATCCGCAATCAGCGCGAAGATATCCTTTCGCCTTTCGGGCTGCGGATGGATGTTTTCCAGTTTGATGGCAGTTTCCTTTCGCTGGTGATTGATCTGCCAGCGGATTCGGTCGAAGGGTTGCGTAAAAAGCACCTGATCCGCATGGATGTGGCTGTCGAACTGGAAAAACCGCTGGAAATCTTTGCCCGCCTGAATATCAAACATGGCCCCAATACCGACCAGTTGGTTCGCGAGTTGCCGCTGCACGAGGAAGAAGTGATGGTCGAGTTTGATCTGGCCTACAGCAAAATGAATGAAAAGCGGGTGGAGCGCATGTGGGTCGATCTGATCTTTGAGGGTCCGGAGATGAACCAGATCATGCTGCGGGACGTGACCTTCGGCCGCCGCCCCCGGGCCGAGTTGTGACGGAAGGAAAGCCATGAGCCGGATAACGCTAACCCGAACCAGCCTGACTCAGGGTGTCTGGCAGGCCGTGCTCACGGTGCATGACAAACAGGATGCAAAACCGGAAATCAGTGTGACTCATCTGGACAAGCCGCTGGATGGGGTGACTGTTACCGATGATCGGGATACGCAGGGGGAGTGGTCGCTGCGGGTACCGATCCCGGCGGAAACCATATCGGACGGGGTGCAGACCTATCTGGTGAAAGACGCCGGTTCCGGCGAAAAACTGGCCAGCTTTGCCATTCTGGCCGGCGATGCGCTGGATGATGACATCCGGGCCGAGATTGATCTGTTGCGCGCCGAGCTTGACATGTTGAAACGCGCCTTTCGCCGGCATTGTCTGGAAACGATGTGATCGCCACGCCCCTGTGACGTGGCGTTGTGACGTGGCGTTTCGGCTGGACAGGGCGCGGCCCTGACCGCATCCTGCCTGTAACGGAGGACACATGACAGATTACCCACAGCTTCTGGCCCCGCTTGATCTGGGCTTCACAACGCTGAAGAACCGCGTGTTGATGGGGTCAATGCATACCGGCCTCGAAGAAACCAGGGATTGGCCCCGCGTGGCCGCGTTCTATGCGGCCCGTGCCCGCGGTGACGTGGGGCTGATGGTCACCGGTGGCATGGCGCCAAACCGTGAGGGCGGTGTTTTTCCCGGTGCCGCCGGTCTGTTCAGCGATCAGGATATCGCCAATCATCGGGTCGTGACCGACGCCGTACATGCGGCTGGCGGCAAGATCGCCATGCAGATCCTGCATGCCGGGCGCTATGCCTACAGTCCGGAATGCGTGGCCCCCAGCGCGATAAAATCCCCGATCTCGCCTTTTGTGCCGAAAGAGCTGGACGAGGCCGGCATAGAAAAGCAGATCAGCGATATGGCAACCGCGGCCGAACGTGCCCGCGCTGCCGGCTATGATGGTGTCGAGGTGATGGGCTCGGAAGGCTATTTCCTGAACCAGTTTCTGGTGACCCACACCAACAAACGCACCGACCGCTGGGGCGGCAGTTATGAAAACCGGATGCGCCTGCCGCTTGAGGTGCTGAAACGGGTCCGGGGGGCGGTTGGCGAGGATTTCATTGTCATCTACCGCCTGTCGATGATTGATCTTGTGCCCGATGGTTCAACTTTTGACGAGGTGGTGACACTGGCGCGCGCGGTCGAAAGGGCCGGGGCAAGCATCATCAACACCGGCATCGGCTGGCACGAGGCCCGCATCCCGACCATTGCCACTTCGGTGCCGCGTGCCGCCTTCACCTGGGTGACGAAAAAGCTGATGGGCAAGGTGTCCATCCCCGTCATCACCTCAAACCGCATCAACCACCCGGCGGTGGCCGAGGCGGTGCTGAAAAGCGGTGCGGCCGATATGGTCTCGATGGCGCGCCCCTTTCTGGCGGACGCGGATTTCGTGGCCAAGGCGGCCAGTGGCCGTGCGGCCGAAATCGCCCCCTGCATCGCCTGCAATCAGGCCTGCCTCGATCACACATTTTCCGGCAAAATCTCAACCTGTCTGGTCAATCCCCGCGCCGCCTATGAAACCGAACTCTTGATAACGCCGGCGCCAAAAGCCAAAAACATTGCGGTTGTCGGGGCCGGGCCTGCCGGGCTTTCTGCCGCCCTGACCGCCGCAGCGCGCGGCCATCACGTCACCCTGTTTGAGGCCGACAGCCGCATTGGCGGACAATTGAACATGGCCAAGGAGGTGCCGGGCAAGGAAGAATTCCGCGGCCTCGTCGAGTGGTTTGAAACCATGCTGGAGCGCACCGGGGTTGAACAGAAACTGGGCCATCGCGCCTCGGCTGACGATCTGTCGGGATTTGATGACATCATCATAGCCACCGGTGTTGTCCCGCGGATGCCGGATATTCCGGGGCAGGGCGGGGCCAATGTCCTGACCTATATTGATGTACTGCGTGACAGGGCGCCGGTGGGCGCGCGGGTTGTCATTATCGGTGCCGGCGGGATCGGCTTTGATGTGGCCGAATATCTGGTCGAGGGTGACAGCCACCCGACCGAGGATTTGCAATTGTGGCTGCACGAATGGGGCGTTGCCGACCCGGAACTGCAGCGTGGCGGGCTGAATCCGCAGGGCCCGCACCCCACACCGCCGGCCCGCAAGGTGACGCTGCTGCAGCGCAAGGCGGAAAAACCGGGCCGTCGGCTGGGCAAAACAACCGGCTGGATCCATCGGGCAACGCTGAAGATGAAAGGCGTCGATATGCGCGGCGGCGTGAATTACGAACGCATCGACGAACAGGGCGTACATGTCAGTTTTGGTGAAAACCACGCCGAGGCGCAACTGATCGAGGCAGATACGGTGGTGCTGTGCACAGGTCAGCTTTCGCAACGCGCGCTGGCGGATTCCTTGCAGGCGATCGGGTACAAACCCCATGTGATCGGCGGTGCTGAAATTGCGGCAGAATTAGACGCGAAAAGGGCAATTGATCAAGGAACCAGACTGGCCGCGGGGCTGTAAACCTGCAAGTTTTCCTTTGAGCCGGCATGGTTACGACGCCTTTTTTGCGATCGAATCATCATTTCCAATTACACGACGATCTTGGTAAAACCTAACTATTGTCGAGCCAACTCCGCATTCTTGCCCGATTTCGAGGCGATAAACTGCCCAACGAAAATCGAAAAACGGGTACAAAAATGGATCGACTGGCCGAAATGGAAGCCTTTGCCACGGTTGTGGACCAAGGTGGATTTACGGATGCTGCCAAGAAGATGGGGATCTCGAAATCAGCCGTATCTAAACATGTATCATCACTGGAGGCCCGCCTGGGTGCCCGGTTATTGAACCGAACCACGCGCCGTGTCAGCCCGACGGAAATCGGTCTGGCCTATTATGACCGCGCCCGTCGTGTTCTGAATGACGCGGGTGAGGCCGACGCGCTTGTGACATCCATGCAATCTGCGCCCTCCGGGCTGTTGCGCATATCCGTTGCTACAGATTTTGGCGTGAACTACCTGTCGCCGGTTCTGGGTGATTTTTTGCAGGAATTTCCGGATATTACGGTGAACATGGTTCTGAACAACCGCTATGTTGAACTGATCAGTGAAGGTTTTGACATGGCCATCCGCATCGGTGAACTGGAGGACAGCACCCTGCGGGCCCGCAAACTGACGGAAACCAGCAAGCGCATGGTTGGCTCGCCGGATTATTTCAAGAAGTTTGGCCGACCGCAGAAAATCGACGATCTGAACGAACACAAACTTTTGCATTATACCAATCAGGCGAATGGCGCCGTCTGGAAACTGACCGCGCCCTCGGGCGAAAAGCGCCAGGTCCGTACCGCCGGATGGTTGTCGGTAAATGACGGGCAGTCCCTGCTGAATGCGGCCATTTCCGGGCTTGGGATCGCTTATCTGCCCAGCTTTCTCTATGCGGATGCCCTGAAAAAAGGCTTGGTCGAGGAAGCCATCCCCGGCCTGCCGGCGGAACGTCAGGGCATTTACGCCGTGTATCCGCCCGGTCGGTTCACCCAACCAAAGGTCCGCGCCTTCATAGATTTTCTGGTGCATTCCTTTGCCGACAAGGGGCCGGACAACTGGTAATATCGCCAGTCCGGCAAGAGGCAACCCGGCAAGAAAACAGCATTACTGGGTCGAGGTGAGAATAGCCTCGACCCTTCTGTTCAGTTTGCGCCCCTGTTTCGTCAGATTGCTTGCACGGGGCGACAGATAGCCCATGCCTTCGGCCTTGATCTGGTCCCTGGGGGCGCCGTAATCCGAGATCAGAACCCTGGCCACCGCCGCCGCACGCTTCTTTGAAAGGGCAATATTGCCGGCAAGCGAGCCTTCCGTGTCGGTATGACCAACCAGGGTTATCTTCTTGTCCGGATGGGTTTTCAGATAGGTGGCCAGGGCTTCAAGTGATGCAAAATGCTCGTCGCTCAGGGTGGAAGATCCGGTTTCAAAAGTAAGGTCCTCAAGCACAACGCTGCCGTTTCTTTCCAGTTCAGCCCCCAGATCCGTGACCCCTTCGACGGGAAAGGACGATGTGGCCGGGTTTGGCGCAGCGTTCTCTCCATCGGTATTTGACGATCCAACCAGGGCAATATTGCCGGAATCTCCGGGCGCCACATGTATCATCTGCACAAAGCCCGCCTGATTGGAGCGGCTGACCAGCAGATCAATATACTCGGTTTTTCCGCTGTCCTGCTCGGTCCGCTTGGCTGAAAAGAAACGGAAATCCCCCAGATCGACATGCATGTCCGGCTCTGGCAGAACGTCTATGTGATAGCGAAAATCGAACCCGCCGCATTCCTCGGTTGCGCATTCAAACAATGGCTCAAATCCGGCGTCGGTCAGTTGCTGTTTCAGCGGTGTGAGGATCTGCAGGGTGGTCAGGCCCGATTGCGGCAGTTTCCATGCCTGTTTGTTGATATTCCCCTCGGCCTTGATGGTTTCCAGCCGGCCGTTTGTCCAGGGGCCGACCGGGATCAGGGTACTGTCCGATTTTTCAGCCCTTTGTGCCGTCGGCGTCGCCTGCGCCGGAAAAACAAGTGAGAGTGCCGACGCCTGCACGGGCAGCAGGAAAAACAGACCAGAGATCAGAAAGCGAATATTCATCTGTGGGCGCTGTGGTACTCATTGTTCGGGCGCATGTCGCTGGCCGACGCTACGCGGTTTGTCATGTTGAAGAACCCGGCCACCGAGGCAATGTCCCAGATATCACGGTCACTGAAACCGGCCTGGCGCAGGGTTTCGCGGTCCTGTTCCTCTATTCTGGCACAATCCTCGGTCAGTTTGGCGGCAAAATCCAGCATTGCGCGCTGTCGCGGGTCCAGATCGGCAACACGGTAGTTCATCACCAGCATTTCACCCAGCACCGGATCGCCTGACAATTCACGCACCGCTGCACCATGCGCGGTCAGGCAATAAAAGCATTTGTTGATCGACGAAACCACGACCGCAATCATTTCGCGTTCCAGTTTTGTCAGACCACTGTCGGCCAGCATCAGATCATTGTAAAGCGCGGTAAAGGCATTCAGCTTTTCAATATCAAAGGCATAGGCCTGCAAAACATTGGGCACCAGCCCCAGCTTTTCAGTACAGATGTCAAAATATTTCCGGGTCTGCTCCGGCAATGGGTCGACCATGGGAAGGTCAAGCGCCGTCGGGCGTTGGGTATCTTTCTTCAAACCTGCTCATCCTTGTTGCCATTGTTGCGGCTTTTTATGCGGTAGTGGTATTGTCCCACATTTTGCATGCCGAGGGAAGTATAGAGCCGGTTTGCCGCGCTGTTGGCCCGGGTGACCACCACGCAAAAATCGCTGGCACCGTTTTCCACTGCCCAGGCAGCGGCGCATCGCATGATATTGATGCCAACGCCCTGCCGCCGCTGTGTCGGGGTCACCTCCAGTGCGTGCAGCATCGCGACGCCATCGGCCATGGCTACATAGGCCACGCCGGCAGCCCGATCATTCTGGCGCGCCAGTATCGCGGTTTTGGGGCCTTTGGCGCGGTGCATGACAGCCCGTCGCCCCGTACCGATACCGCCTTCCTGCCAGAGGTCATCCATGATGGCCAGCGGTGGCCAGACCGGAAAGGCCGACAGGCGCGGCGGGGCTGGTCTGGCCAGTTGCTCTGCCGGGCAGGAATAGAAGTACACCGGGTCCTTGATATGATAACCCTGCTGTTCAAGCATCCTGTCCAGGGCAGCGCCGGGGGCGCGTATCAGGAACAGATTCGGCTGGCCGAGGGCGCGCATGGCCTTTTCCGCCAGCGGCAGATCCCGGGCGGTAAAGGGGTGGGCATCCGTTGTGGCGCTTACCCGCTGCCCGCCGCCCTGTCCGTCGCGGATGATCCACGGGCCAACGGCGCTGCGGCTGGCAGGCGGCCAGGTTTTCTCCATCACCTCAAAGGGCTGCATGGTGCCTTTTACCGTCATTTTGCCGTGCCTTCAGTCAGCTTGATCAACCCCGAAAGCGCCGCATCCAATGCGGCGCCCTCGGTTCCGCGCAAGACGATATAGGTGCCATAGCGGCCGTTTTCGATAAACGGATAAGAGCCGATCGAAAGCTCGGGATACTGCTTTGCCAGGGTTGCCAGCGGCATGGCGATATCCCCTTCGGGCAGGTCTACCCTGTGGGTGCGGCTCAGCAGCGGTGCCCCGCCGGTCAGCAAGGGCAGAAGCGAGGCCAGCATCGCCTCGAACACCGCCGGAACGCCGGCCATCACATGCACGTTTTCCAGGCTGAAACCGGGGGCTGTCGATACCGGGTTTTCAATCAGTGTCGCCCCTTGCGGAATGCGGGCCATGCGCAGGCGGGCGGCGTTCAGGTGCTGTCCGGTGCGGGCATAATGGGCCTGCAGCAGAGCGCGGGCATCTTCGCGAACATCAATCGGTACGCCAAACGCTGCGGCAATGCTGTCGGCGGTTATGTCGTCATGGGTCGGGCCAATACCGCCCGAGGTGAACACATGATCATAGGCCGGCGAAAGGGCGCGAATGGCACCGACAATGGCATCCTGTCTGTCCGGCACGACGCGCACTTCCTGCAAATCAATCCCGTGTCTGGTCAGCGCGCCTGCAAGATGGTGCATATTGCTGTCACGGGTACGCCCCGAGAGGATCTCGTCACCAATCACCAGCATGGCGGCCGTCGGGTTTGGCATGGGGCATTCCTTGTGGCTGATACATGTTCGGTATAGGCCTAGTGTCATGCGCTTTCAAACCCCCCTTGTGCCGGCCCGGCTGCTGCGCCGCTACAAACGCTTTCTGGCCGATATGCGGCTGGATGACGGGCGCGAGGTCACCGCTCATTGCGCCAATCCCGGCTCGATGCTGGGGCTGGCCGAGGAAGGGGAAAAATGCTGGCTTGAGCCAAACGACGACCCAAAGAAGAAATTGAAATACGGCTGGCGGTTGGTTGACCACGAAAACGGCCATTTCACCGGCGTGGATACCAGCGTTCCCAACCGTGCCCTGCGGGCCGCACTTGCGGCCGGAGAAGTGCCGGAACTGGCGCAATACGGGCAGGTGCAGGCCGAAGTGAAATACGGCGCGAAAAGCCGGGTGGATTTTCTGCTGACAGACAGATCGCACAAGGATCTGTATCTGGAGGTGAAAAGCGTCACCCTCAGCCGCGCGCCGGGGCTGGGCGAATTTCCCGATAGCGTGACCGCGCGCGGCACCCGGCATTTGCAGGATCTGGCGGCGATGGTCGCGCAGGGGCAGCGGGCGATGATGCTCTATCTGGTGCAGCGGACCGACTGCCGGCGGATGCGTCTGGCTGATGACATTGATCCGGCCTATGCGCAGGCCTATGGGCAGGCGCGTTCAGCCGGGGTCGAGGTACTCTGCTATGACACCAGAATTTCACCAGACGGGATTTGGCTGGGCAAGCGCCTGCCGGTGGAGGAATAGCAAGTGCTTTGCCATATCCTCTGGCGCTGGGCGTTGCGCTGCATTATCTAGGGCTGAACAAGCAGGAGTATGAGTCTTGGACGATACACGCGGCCGTATGACCAAAGACGGCATCAGGATTTATGAACAGTCGGATTTTGCCGGTATGCACAAGGCCGGGCATCTGGCGGCGCAGTTGCTGGACGAGGTGATCCCGCTGGTTAAACCCGGCGTGACCACCGGTGAGATTGACAGCTATATCACCGATCGGGTGGTTGCGGAGGGGGCCACCTCCGCAACAATCGGCTACAAGGGCTACAAGCATGCCAGTTGTATCAGTGTGAACCATGTGGTCTGCCACGGCATCCCCGGCGACAAGCGCCTGAAAAGTGGCGATATCGTCAATATCGACATAACGGTGATCGTCGATGGCTGGTTTGGTGATACCTCGCGCATGTATGTGGCGGGCAAGCCGGGCCGCAAGGCCGAGCGGCTGATTCAGGTGACGCATGACAGCCTGATGAAGGGCATCGAGGCGGTCAGGCCGGGCAACACCTTTGGCGATATCGGCCATGCGATTCAGGTCTATGTGGAAAGCCAGCGCATGAGCGTGGTGCGCGATTTCTGTGGCCACGGTCTGGGTCGGGTTTTTCATGCGCCGCCCAACGTGCTGCATTACGGTCGCGCCGGCACCGGTCCGGTGCTGGAAGAAGGCATGATTTTCACCATTGAGCCAATGGTCAATCTGGGCCGGCCGGAAACCAAGGTGCTGAATGACGGCTGGACGGCGGTCACGCGCGACAAAACCCTGTCGGCGCAGTTTGAACATTCCATCGGTGTCACCGCCGACGGCTGCGAGATTTTTACCCTGTCACCGGCTGGCAGGTTCCATCCGACCTATCCGGTTTAGGCCGGGTCGGTTTGGACAGGGCGCGTCTGTATGAAATCCATACAAAACCCATATGTTTTCCATATGGCGTTTTCGGGGATTCCAGGACAGCAAGAATGGCTCATGACCCTATGCTGCGCAGGTCCCTGAACCTGTGATTCAGCCTCTTTTCAGGGCGTAATTCAGTGGAGAGGCCGCAGGGAATGCAAGGCCGGCCATCAGAGATTCTGTAAGCCCGTCGCATTGACATAAACATCATTCATGGCTTGTTTTCCAGAATTGTTATCCATGTATCCCCATAGTGTCGCTGGTCGCGCAGCGTGAAACCTTCGGGTGCGGGTTGGCGTGCGTTTTCTTCCCAGACGACCAGCGCGCCATCACCGATCCATGCCCCTTCGCGCGCGGCCGCCAGCGCTTTTTCTCCGAGTCCCAGGCCATAGGGCGGGTCCAGAAAAACCAGTGTGAAGGGGGCGGATTTGTTGGCGGTCAGACGTGTGGCGTTGGTTTTCAGAATCGTGCTGTCGCCGACATGACCGGCCAGTCTGATGTTTTCACGGATCAGGTTTTGCGCTTTGCGGCCATCATCAACAAAGGTGCAATGGGCCGCGCCACGCGACAGGGCCTCCAGCCCCAATGCACCGGTGCCGGCAAACAGATCCAGCACTCTGGCGCCGGTGATCGGGTCGCCATGGATTCCGCCGGTCAGTATGTTGAAAAGGCTTTCCCGCACGCGGTCAGAGGTCGGCCGCAAATGCGCCGCAGCGTCGCCTTTGCCAAGACTGGCAAGCCGCAAGCCGCGGTTCTGACCGGCAATGATCCTCATCTTTTCAGTAAGGATTTCAGATCGGTTTCCGGGTTGCTCACCAATTCGGCCGCAACCGGTTTTCCCGACTCGATCAACCGCTTGCCGATCATGTAGGCGCGGGCGTCGTTCATGGCATCCACCGCAAGAAGATGCTCTCCGCGATAATACCAGATCGATTGAGAGCCGGGTTTGTCGCCGGGGCGCAGAACTGTGGAATCATAGCCGGTATTCAGACCGGCAATCTGTAGTTTTACATCATACTGATCCGACCAGAACCACGGTGTTGCCACGTATTTCTTGTTGGCGCCCAACATGTTTTCAGCAACCACTTCTGCCTGATCGATGGCATTGGGAACGCTTTCCAGCCGGATACGCCCGCCCTTGTAGGGAAACGAGGCGCAGTCACCGGCTGCCCAGATATTGCCATCAGAAGTGCGGCCCAGAGCGTCTGTCTTTATGCCATTGTCGATCGCCAGTCCGGCAGCCTCGGCCAGGGTGGTTTCAGGCCGGATACCTATTCCGACAATCACGAAATCCACCGGCAAGACATGCCCGTCCGACAGGGTGGCCTGTTTGACGCGCTGCTCCCCGGACAGGTGGCCCAGCCCGATACCTTCGAGAATTTTCACCCCGTGTGATTCGTGCAAAGCGCGAAAATAGGCGGATGTTTCCGGCGCGGCGACCCGCTGCAGAATACGGTCTGCCATTTCCACCAGGGTAACATTCAGGCCCAGTTTTGACGCAACCGCGGCCGCCTCCAGACCAATATAACCACCGCCGACAATCAGCACATTCTTTCCCTTGGCGAATTCTGGCTGCATTTCGTCAATATCCGCCAGTGTCCGTACGACATAGATGCCTTTCAGCGTTCCGCCGATGCTGTCAGGCAGGTGAAGCGGACGGGAACCGGTGGTCAGGGCGAGTTGATCATAGGAAATCATTTCCTGCCCGACGGTCACGGTTTTTGCGGCGGGATCAACTGCGGTAACAGGTGTATCCAGGCGCAAACGGATGTTCTGGTCTTTATAGAACTGTTCCGGCCTCAGGAACAGGCGATCCCGCTCCATTTCGCCAAGCAGGTAGGCCTTTGAAAGCGGGGGGCGCTGATAGGGTGGCACCGGCTCGGCCCCGATCAGCGTAATCTCGTCCTCAAAACCCAGATTGCGCAATTTGGCTACCAGCGCAGCCCCTGCCTGTCCTGCGCCGATGACTACGAAATGAGGCATAGGTTTTTTTCCTGCTGTTTATGTTTGGGGCGAACAGTATATCATGCAGCATGAAACGCAATCCGCGAACACGGCAACAAGGAGAAATTACCAATGAGCATTTCGACCGGTGACAGGCTGCCCGATTCCACCCTGATGAGCATGGGGCCGGAAGGGCCGCAGGAACGGCCGCTGCACGCACTGACAAAGGGGCGCAAGATCGTGATCTTTGCCGTGCCGGGGGCCTATACGCCAACCTGCCACAGCGCCCATGTTCCCAGCTTTGTCCGCAACATGGATGCACTGAAGTCCAAAGGCGTGGACGAAGTGATCTGCGTGAGCGTGAATGATCCTTTCGTGATGCAGGCCTGGGGCGAGGCCACAGGGGCAACGGATGCCGGGATAACCATGCTGGCCGATGCATCCGGCGGGTTCACCAAGGCATTGGGTCTGGATTTCAGCCTGGCACCTGCCGGGCTTTATGGACGCTCGTTGCGCTATGCGATGCTGGTGGATGATGGTGTTGTCAGCATCCTGAACCTGGAAGAGGACGCGGGGGTGTGTGAAACATCGGCAGGTGAGGCACTGCTTGCGGCAATGGGCTGACCGCACAAGGGCCGACACGAAATTTCATGTCGGCCCTTGATTGTGAATGACATCCGGATTGGCTACCAGCGGCGTTTTGCAGCGATACCGCCGAATTCATTGTTCAATCGTTTCTTGGCGGGGCCTTCGACAAACTCCAGCCTTGTGCCATAGTCGCCGGCCAGCGAAAAAATCCGGTCGCCCAGCGCGACCTGTTCCGCGCCATCGCAAAGTTCGGCCAAGGTTTCGCGGTCAGCCGAGACCAGGCCATAATCCGGGCAGGCCCAGATTTTTGCGTCTGAATCGAACGGAACAACCAGTGTGTCAAGCTGGCCGATCTGCAATGCGTCGAGCACTTTGCCCAAGCCCCAGATGCCGGGTTGCTCCTGTATTTCATCCAGCAGGGCCATTTCGGCCTTGCGTTCGGCGTCTTCCAGCACGGGTTCCACATGTTTCTTGATGTCGGCGACGGTCGGGTTGTCCAGGTCTTTCGGGTTATGAACCCTGGCAACGACCTTGGCGCGCAGTTGCCGCGGCAAGGCATTCAGACAGACAGCCGTTTCCGGCTCTTCCCCCATCAGCACCAGACGGTTGATACCACGCGCGTGCAATGCCCTCTCCAGAAGGCGGCCCAGCCGCACGTAGAGTTTGTGGCGCCAATAGCCGAGTTTTGCCGCATATGTATCTTTGGTTGAGCCGGACTTGTCGGGTTCTGTCTTGGCTCTCAGTTCGCCGCTGCGAATGAATTCAGCGGCTTCCTTCAGGTCTTTCCAATCCTGTTCGTCAAACCCGGCAAAAACATTGTCGCATTCCTTCAGGTCGCCCAGGAACAGTTCGAAGAATCGCCATTTTGAGCCATTCAGATGCAGGACGGCCGTGCGCTCATATTCATCCATGGCAAAGATCAGCGGGGCGATCCACGGCGCGCCAAACCGTGCCTGTGAGCGGCCGGCACGCAGATCGACGACAGGCAGATCCACATTCAGATCAACACGTTCCACAAAAAGCTTGCCCAGATGGTTCTGTTTGGCAAAAAGGGCCATGGTGCGGGCGGCAGGACGTTCTTCGTTGATCAACTCAAGGATCGCGTCATTGAGTGAAAGCGCGTGTTCCGGGCGTTTTTGTATCTCCGGAATGTCTTTTAGCGCGTTTTTGATCCGTTTGCGCCATGCCCCGCCCTTGTTGTCAGGGCTGGCCGGATTGATATCGGCATAGACGGACAAGATCGGCGCCTCAAGCGCCGACAGCCTGTCGATGAGTTCATTGGCTTCTTTCTGGTTGAGCATCTCTATCCCATTTCCTTGTCAATTCCCGAGACAATCAGCCGGGCCATCGTGGCCTGCAAGACGCTGGTCGGGAAGTTTTTATCAAGCGCCAAGGCGCATTCCGCTTCTGAACGGTATGAAATGCATTTAGGCGGTGAAAATTCAGGTTCAAGGACGAAAGGCATGTTCCCTTCCCGGCGCGGTGCCGTTTTGCGGTTTCAGGGACCGGTTTCCTGACTGAATAGTAAAAAGACATTTGACTCGCGGCGGTTAGCTGGCGCTTACTCTGAGTCATCTGGTGGTGGGTGACATGGCGATCACACAATGTTTGCAGCCCCGCCAGCCGATAAGAGAAAACCAAACACCTGGGAGGAAAAAATGGTGAATGGAATAATCAAACGCATAGCCCTGGGCGCAGCCTTTAGTGTGGCTCTGGCTTCGTCGGCACTGTCCGCCGAATGTATTGCCCCGGCCAACCCCGGCGGCGGCTGGGATTTCACCTGCCGCACAATCGGCAAGATCATGTATGATATCGGGGCGGTAGACGCACCGATTCAAGTTACCAACATGGCCGGCGGCGGTGGCGGGTTGGCCTATGCTCTGGTGGTGAACGAGCGGAACAACGACCCCGATCTGATCGTTGCGGCATCCAGTGCCACAGCCACGCGCCTGGCACAGAATGCCTATGGTGGCCTGACTGCCGACCAGGTACGTTTTCTGGGGGCAATCGGCGCGGATCCGGGGATCATAGCCGTTGCCAAGGACAGCCCCTATAAATCGCTGAATGACCTGATTGATGCGGTCAAGGCGGATCCGGGTTCTGTCACCTTTGCCGGCGGATCGGCGGCTGGTGGGTTCGATCACCTGAAAGTTCTGATGGCGCTGGGGCGGGCTGGTTTCAACGATATCAAAGCCGTGAAATATGTCGGGCTTGATGGCGGCGGCGATGCGATCACCCAGGCCATTGGTGGCCATGTCCAGGCTGTTACCGGCGATATGTCCGAGGTGGTCGGCTTTCTGAAATCCGGCGACATCCGGGTTCTGGCTGTTTTCACCAACGACCGCGTACCGGGCTTTGATGACATTCCGACTGCAAAAGAGCAGGGTATTGACGTTGTCGCGGTGAACTGGCGCGGATTGTATGTGCCCAAGGGCATCACCGAAGACCAGTACAATACCTGGGTTGAGCGCCTGCGCAAGGTTGCGGAATCAGACGAGTGGCATGAGGCTATGGTTTCGCACGGGCTGGCCCCGTTCACCTTGCTTGGTCATGACTTTGAAACCTATCTTGATGGTGTGATCAAAGAGGTTGCACAGCTGTCACGCGACATCGGCGTCATTCAGTAAGGTCTTAATCTTATGAGCGACCGCCTGTTCGGTTTGGCCGTCATTGTGGTGGCGTTGGGGTATATCCTCAGCGCCACCCAGATTCAGACCAGTTTTCTGTCTGATCCGGTCGGCCCAAAAACCTTTCCCTACCTGATCGGCGGCACGGCAATCATCTGTGCGTTGGCAATCATTCTGAAACCGGATGCAGAGCCGGACTGGCCATCGTTGTGGACATTCGGAAAAATTGGTCTCGCGGTACTGGTTCTTGTTGCTTACGCCTATGCGCTGAAGCCTTTTGGTTTCGTGGTGCCGACCGCTGTTGCGGCCGGATTGCTGAGCTATCAGATTCATCCGGCTGCCAAATCGGCCTCCCTGACAGGGATCGGCCTTTCGGTCGGGCTTTTTGTCATTTTCAAATACGCGCTGGGATTGGGCTTGTTCGCCTTTTCCAGATCGTGGTTCTAGGGAGCTTCCATGGATACGCTATCGCTGCTGGCAGACGGGTTTGCCGTTGCGTTGACACCTTCCAATCTGGCGCTGGCCGTGATCGGCTGTTTTCTGGGAACCATCATCGGCGCCCTGCCGGGGCTGGGGCCAAGCAACGGTGTTGCAATTCTCATTCCGCTGGCATTCTCGCTGGGGCTGGATGCCACGGCATCGCTGGTTCTGATGACCAGCGTTTACTATGGCGCGATGTATGGCGGGCGGATCAGTTCGATTCTGCTGAATATTCCGGGTGACGAACCCGCGCTGATGACAACGCTGGACGGTTATCCGATGGCAAAGGCCGGGCGGGCCGGGGATGCGCTGGTTTTGTCTGGTGTAGCTTCTTTTACAGGGGCTTTGCTGGCCACATTCGGTTTGATCCTTCTGGCGCCTGTACTGGCGCAGGTTGCCTTCAAATTTGGCCCGGCAGAGTATTTCGCGCTCTATGTTCTGGCTTTCTGCACGCTTGGCGGGATTTCCTCGAACAATCAGGCCAAGGCGGCCATTGCCGCCTGTATCGGCCTGGGGATCGCAATGATCGGGCTGGACAATGTAACCGGCATGCCGCGGCTGACTTTCGGGTCCATGCAGGTTATGGACGGCGTCAATTTTCTGGTTGCCATTGTCGGCCTTTTTGCAGTGACCGAGGTTTTTGTCTTTATTGAAAGCCATGGTCGGGAATCTGCCCTGGGCGTCAAGCTGGGAAAAATCACCATACCGTGGCGTGACATAATTTTCACATTTCCCAGTATGCTTCGATCAACCGTTATCGGGTTCTTCGCCGGTGTGCTGCCCGGTGCCGGTGCGTCGCTGGGCAGTTTCATGTCCTACACGGCAGAGAAAGCCATTGTAAAAGACAACTCCAAATTCGGCCATGGGGATCCGCGCGGCGTGGCTGCGCCAGAGGCAGGCAACAACGCGGCTGCGGGCGGGGCCCTGGTGCCCATGCTGACCCTTGGTGTTCCGGGGTCCGGGACAACCGCGGTTTTGCTGGCCCTTCTGATGACATTGAATATCACACCGGGACCAACCCTGTTTACGGATCGTCCCGATGTCGTTTGGGGGCTTATTGCCTCGCTGTTGATTGCCAATGTCGTGTTGCTGATCCTGAATGTGCCAATGGTCAAAATCTTTGTGCGCATCCTCATGGTGCCGGCCTGGGTTTTGCTTCCGGGTGTCACGATGATTTCCTTTGTTGGCATCTATTCTCTCTCGGGCAGCAGTTTTGATCTGTTGCTGATGATCGGATTTGGCATCATGGGATTTTTCTTTCGCAAGCTCGATATTCCGACAGTGCCGGTCATTCTCGGAATTCTGCTGGGCAACAATATGGAGGACAACCTGCGCCGCGCCATGGTTATATCAGGTGGCGACTGGACATATCTGTTTTCGTCGTGGATTGCGATCGGGCTGTGGATTGCGGCGGTTGTCGGCTTTGTGGCCCCGATGTTTCTGCGGGGTGTGATAAAGCGCCCGCAGGCGATTACGGACTGATGCCGACGCGCGTGCTGATCCCCGCCGGTGCGCTCGGCCTTGGATTTGACGAAGCCGCCCTCTGGCGCGGAGTAAAGACGCAACCGGACATCATTTGCATTGACGGCGGATCAACTGACAGCGGGCCGCACTATCTGGGAACCGGAACATCGAAATACACAAAAGCTGCGACAAAGGCAGAATGGCGATTGTTGATGCAGGCCCGTGCAGCAGCCGGTGTTCCGTTGGTGGTGGGCACTGCCGGCACCTGCGGGACCGACAGCACTGTGGACTGGATGTATCGGATAACCTGTGATCTGGCCAGGGAACTGGGCCAGAACCTGACCATTGCGCGCCTGTATTCCAATCAGAGCAGCACGGCGCTGAAGACAGCGTATGCGGCCGGAAGAATTGCCCCTCTCTGGCCTGAACAACCACTGGACGAGGATCTGTTCGACAGTTGTACAAATATCGTGGCGCTGGCCGGTGCCGAGCAGATCGATATTGCCTTGCAGACCGGGGCCGATATTGTCATTGCCGGGCGCACTACCGATACCGCAACAATCGCCGCACTACCGCTCAGGCGTGGTGATCATGCCGGCGCGGCGTGGCATGGCGCCAAAATCGGCGAATGCGGCGCCTTGTGTTCGACCAATCCCGTCAGCGGTGTGATCGTGATTGAGTTTGACACACAGGGGTTCACCGTGCGGCCGATGGCCGAGGGCGCGCGATGCACACCTCAGCTTGTTGCGGCGCATATGCTTTATGAAAACGCCGACCCGAACATTCTGCATGAACCGGGGGGATATCTTGATGTTGGCAATGCTCGTTACAGGCAGGCCGATGAAACATCTGTAACGGTGACAGGGGCAGAGTGGCATCCGGCGCGCTACACGGTAAAGCTGGAAGGCGCACGTCTGGCCGGGTATCAGTCTTGTACGCTGGTGCTTTTGCGCGACCCTCATTATGTGAAAAATGCCGCCACCTGGTGTGCGCGCATTGAGAGCCGACTGCGTGATGAAATACGCGGCCGGATGGGGCTGAGCCCCGATGATTACGTATTGGAATTTCGCCGTATCGGGCAAAACGCAACCCTGGGTGATCTCGAAACTGCCAGAAGTAGCGCCAGCGAGGTGGGAATTCTGATGGTTGCCACGGCCGCGGATCAGGCGGTTGCCCGTGAAATAGCAAAGCTCGCCAATCCCTATCTGTTGCACTTTCCGCTGCGTGCGGACGAGCCTCAGGTTACATTTGCTTTTCCGTTTTCCCCTGCGGAATGGGACAGGGGGGCGGTGTATGAATTCTGTCTGCACCATGTGCTGGGGCTGGAAGATCCCATGCAGGTCTTTGATCTGCGGGTTGATGAGGTTGCCCATGGCTAGACTGGGGGAAATTGCGGGCAAGATCCGGTCAAAAAACGCCGGGCCGTTTACCCTGACGATTGATATTTTCTGCGAGGAGGCAGAACGGTTTGCCACTATCTGTTCAGCCCTGTCCACTGCACGGGTTGCAAAACTCTATCGTCAGAAGGAGGAAGACGTGATGCGATTTGAACTGCCCCGCCTCAATGTGCTGAAGTTCTCGATGCCGCGCCCGACCATTCAGGGAAGTTTGAAAGATCGCGATATGCACGCATCGCAATGGGCGTGGATTCTTTCTGAACTGGATCTGAATATTTGACGCAAACTGTCTTTTCATGTCGCCACGAGGCAGGAATTGTGGTGCGCGCTGTATGAACTGGGCAAAGATGTTCTGATCTGCAAATTGTGAGCGACCCATGCCAACTTCTTTCTACTCCGCTCCCGGAAAATTCTACCGTGGCAACCTGCATACGCATTCAGACCGTTCGGATGGTGCGCTGGATGTGAAAGAGGTTTGCCGGCGCTATAAAGACGCGGGGTACGACTTTATCGCCGTAACGGATCATTATCTGGGCATGTATGGCTATCCGATTACCGATACGACCCCTTTCCGCGACAAGGAGTTCACAACACTTCTTGGTGCAGAACTTCACATAGACAGTATGGATAACGGCGATATCTGGCATATTGTGGCGGTTGGGCTGCCGGCTGATTTTACACCGCCGGATGTGCCGCATTTCATGCATGTGGACTGTGTTGAAACGGCCGCTGAACTGGCGCAGCGTGCGCGCGATGCCGGTGCCTTCGTGGCGATTGCTCATCCGCACTGGTCAGGCCTGACAGAAGCAGACGCGCGGCGGCTGACTGCGGCGCATGCGGTAGAGATTTACAACCACGGTTGCGCCATTGAAAATGACCGGGGCGACGGGCTGCTGTCCTATGAGCACATGCTGAACGAAGGCCGGCGCCTGACAATGATCGCCACCGATGACGCCCATTTCAAGACACCGGATCATTTTGGTGGCTGGGTGATGGTCAAGGCGGCTGATAACACACCCGAAGCGCTGCTGGACGCTCTGAAAAAGGGGGCGTTCTATTCTTCCACCGGCCCGGAGTTGAAAGATATTCGCCTGACCCGGCGCGCTATCGAAATCGAATGTTCGACCGTTTCGACCATAGCCGTTCTGGGCAGGGGAAATGCGGCCTCGACGATCTGCGCCGAAGAGATGACCAGCGGGGTTATTGCGCTTGACAGGTTTGCCGTCAGCCCCTGGGTCCGGGTTGCGGTGATTGACAAGGCCGGCAAACGGGCATGGTCCAATCCGATCTGGCTTGACCATTAAGTGCGATTGGGGCCTCATGCGGGCATGCAAGCCAGAAACATCCTTTTCATCATGTTTGATCAGCTGCGGTTTGATTATCTCGGCTGCACGGGTCATCCCTATCTGCACACGCCCAATATAGACCGTCTGGCAGCCCGGGGCCTGCGTTTCAGCAATGCTTACGTTCAATCGCCGATTTGTGGTGCCAGCCGCATGAGCACCTACACCGGACGATATACAAGCAGCCACGGCGCCCAATGGAATGGCTTTCCCCTGCGGGTCGGGGAAATGACGCTGGGGGATCATTTGCGCCCCCTGGGCATGGATTGCTGGCTGATCGGCAAGACCCATATGCGGGTGGACAAGGCCGGAATGGAACGGTTGGGGCTTGGCCCCGACACGGTGATCGGCGCACGTCAGGCGGAATGCGGTTTTGATGTCTGGTGTCGTGATGACGGGTTATGGGCTCAAGGCCCGGACGGATTTTATGACGAGAACCGCTCACCGTACAACGAATACCTGAAATCGCGCGGTTATCCGGGGGAAAACCCCTGGGCGGACTTTGCCAATGCCGCCGATGAAGGCGGAAATCTGGCGTCTGGCTGGTTTATGAAGAATGCCGACAAACCTGCCAATATCGCCGAGAAAGACAGCGAAACACCCTGGCTGACCCGTGAGGCCATGAAGTTCATTTCCCAAGCGCAAACGCCGTGGTGTGCGCATCTGTCCTATATCAAACCGCATTGGCCCTATATCGTTCCGGCCCCCTACAACGACATGTTTGGCCCGGAACATGTACTGCCGGCCCGTCGCGATGTGCGCGAGCAACAAAACCCGCACCCTGTCTACAAGGCCTTTATGGATAATCCGATTGGCCAGGCCTTTTCGCGTGACGAAGTGCGTGCGCGGGTTATCCCGGCCTATATGGGGCTGATCAAACAGGCGGACGACCAGATGGGAAAACTGTTCGCATTTCTGGAAGAAACCGGACGAATGGAAGATACGGTCATTGTTCTGACGTCAGATCATGGCGACTATCTGGGAGACCATTGGCTGGGTGAGAAAGACCTGTTCCATGCGCCGTCCGTGAAAGTGCCGCTTATCATCTATGACCCGTCAGAAAGGGCAGATGCCAGCCGGGGCACGACCTGTGACGCGCTGGTTGAATCGATCGACATTGCCGCAACTTTTGTTGAAATTGCCGGTGGGAAAGTTCCCGAACACATCATTGAAGGGCGCTCGTTATTACCCTTTCTGCAGGCTACCCCGCCGGAAAACTGGCGCGAATTTGCCGTCAGCGAATATGATTATTCGGCAACGGGAATCGCTGAAAAACTGGGGGTGCAGCCCAGTGATGCGCGCTTGGTGATGATCACCGACAAACGTTGGAAATTCATTCATGCCGAGGGCGGATTTCGCCCGATGCTGTTTGATCTGGAGAGTGATCCTGACGAATTTGTCGATCTGGGGGACAGCGCCGACCACAAGGCAATCATTGCGATGATGCGCGAGCGGCTGTGCAAATGGGCCCGCCGCATGTCCCAGCGCGTGACAATATCCGATGACCAGATCGCCCGTGGACGCAGTGCCTCTGATTACAAGGGTATTCTTCTGGGCATTTTTGAGGAAGAGGATTGTGCGCCCGAGAAAACAGCCAGATACCGTGGCCCTGTACCAAGTGGCCCCATACCAAAAGGACGGCCGGAATGACCCTGATCCCGAAATTGCAACAGATCGTTGGTGTGCAACATGTGCTTACCGGCGCGGATGCCGCCCCGTTTGGCCGGGACTGGACGGGGAAATACTCCGGCCAGCCTTCATGTGTCGTGCAGCCGGCAAACACCGGCGAAGTCAGCGAGGTGGTAAAACTGGCAGCGGCCACGCAAACACCTGTTGTACCTGTGGCCGGCAATACAGGGCTTGCCGGTGGTACATATGCAAAAGACGCCATCATGCTATCGGTCGCCCGGCTGAACAGAATTTGCGAAATCAATGTATCTGCCCGAACCGCACGGGTCGAAGCCGGGGTTGTTCTGGGGGCGCTGCACGAGGCGGCCGAAGAAAAGGACCTGATCTTTCCACTGATATTCGGGGCGCGGGGATCTGCCATGATTGGTGGTGTTCTGTCGACCAACGCCGGAGGCTCCAATGTTCTGCGTTATGGCAATACGCGCGTTCTCTGCCTTGGGCTCGAAGTCGTGTTGCCGTCTGGCGAAGTGATGAACCTGATGAGTGCGCTGCACAAGGATAATTCCGGCTATGATCTGCGCGATCTTTTTATCGGCGCCGAAGGCACGTTGGGAATCATTACCGGTGCCATTCTGAAACTGATGCCAAAGCCGAATGCCTATGCAACGGCCATGGTTTCGGTGCCTTCGCTGGTGCAGGCCCTGTCCCTGCTGAACAAGTTGCAGAAAGCAACCGGAGGGCTGGTCGAGGCGTTTGAGTACATGCCGAGAACCTATATGGAACGGCTGGCCACATGCCGACCGGATCTCAGGCCGCCATTTGAAAAGGCGTATGACATAAACATACTGGTGGAGTTGGGGGCAACGGCACCACGGGACGTTACGCCTGACACGAACGGCGATCTGCCTCTGGTCAGGCTTTTGGAGGATATTCTGGCCGCAATGTTTGATGAGGGGCTGGTGCTGGATGCGGTCGTTGCCCGATCTGATGCACAGCGTAAAGAGATGTGGCAAAGGCGCGAGCTGGCGGCAGAAATAACCCTGAGCCGCTTGCCGATTGTCGATAGTGACATAGCCTTGCCTTTGGATGGAATAGCGACGTTTCTGGAAAAAATTGAGGCACGCCTGCCCAGACTGGACAGGGGGGCAGAGACCATCACTGTCGGCCATCTTGGGGATGGGAACCTGCATTATGCGATTTGGCCGTCATCCGATGATCCAGCCCTGATGGACCGTTTGCGCGAAGCGGTTGAAGATGTTGTTGCAGAACTGGGCGGCAGTTTCTCGGCGGAGCATGGCATTGGCCTGAGCAAGAAAAACACAATGATGCGCCGCAAAGACAGGGTGGCGCTTTGCGTCATGCGTCAGATCAAGCGGGCGATAGACCCGCAAGATATCATGAATCCGGGGAAAATGCTGCCGGAACCGGAATAATCATTCAGCTATTCACTGATCCAGTCAAAGAAACCTGCACCGGCCAGGGCTTTCAGCCTTTCCGCCAGGGCGCGGCCGATTTCGGGGCCGTCCTCCACAGGGCCGCGTTCCTCTCCGAAATGCGCTTCGGACCCATCCGGGCGCAGTATTTCACCGCGTAAATGCAAATGCCCCTGATGCAAGGTGGCAAGCCCCGCAATCGGGGTTTCACATGACCCGTCAAGGGCTGCAAGAAAAGCACGCTCGGCAGCGAGGCGCTGGCCGGTCTCGGTGTCGTGAATCGCCTCAAGCATGGCGGCTACACGTATGTCTTCGCTGCGCCGCTCTATCCCGATGGCCCCCTGGGCCACTGCCGGCAGCATTTCATCCGGGGATATGGCCGAGCGGGCAACATCCTGTTGGCCGAGCCTGTTCAACCCTGCCATGGCAAGGAACGTACAGTCGGCGATGCCCAGTTCAAGTTTTTTCAGCCGGGTTTGAACATTGCCGCGAAATTCAACCACCTTCAGATCAGGACGCCTATGCAAGAGTTGTGCGCGACGTCGCAGGCTTGAAGTGCCGACGACCGCCCCGGCCATCAGTTCATCAAGGCGGTCAACATGTGGTGAAACGAAAGCATCGCGCACATCCTCACGCGGCAGATAACAATCAAGTACCAGCCCATCGGGTTGCTCAACCGGCATATCCTTCATCGAATGGACCGCAATATCGATTGCCCCCGACAGCATGTCTTCTTCGATTTCCTTGGTAAACAGCCCCTTTCCTCCGAGTTCCTTGAGGGGGCGGTCCTGCACTTTGTCGCCTGTCGTTGTGATGACTACAATTTCAAAGGCATCTTCGGGCAGATCAAAGGACCGCATCAGGCGGTCGCGGGTTTCATGGGCTTGCGCCAACGCCAAAGGCGATCCGCGAGTGCCGATCTTCAGGGGCGATGCGGGGGAAGGGAGATCATGTTTCATATGCCCTTGATAGACGCGGCAAATCGGCCTGACAACGGCAATCACACAGCCGTTGGGTTGACATTATGCCGCTGTGGGTGGAACTGCATGGGGCAAGTGACAAGAGGAAAGATCATGGCCGAACAAAAGAAACTGCTGCGGGCATTGGCCGGGGAAACCCTGGATGTGCCGCCAATCTGGATGATGCGTCAGGCGGGCCGTTATCTGCCGGAATACCGCGCCACACGGGCACAGGCCGGCGATTTCCTGTCGTTGTGCTATAACCCGGAGCTTGCCACCGAAGTTACCCTGCAACCGATCCGCCGCTACGGTTTTGATGCGGCGATCCTGTTTGCCGACATCCTGCTGGTGCCACAGGCACTGGGGGCGGATCTGTGGTTTGTCACCGGTGAGGGCCCGCGCCTGTCGACCATCACAACGCCTGCTGAGCTGGAACAGCTAAAGCCGGTTTCCGACATTCACGAAACTCTCTCGCCGATTTATGAAACCGTGCGCTCAGTGGCCCGGGAACTGCCCGCCGAAACCGCCTTTATCGGGTTTGCCGGCGCCCCCTGGACCGTGGCCACCTACATGATCGCCGGCCGCGGCACCAAGGATCAGGGACCGGCGCACCGGTTGATTGCAGAAGACCGCGCCACATTCGAAGCGCTGCTGGACAGGATCACCGAGGCAACCATTTCCTATCTGTCGATGCAAATTCAGGCCGGCGCCGAGGTGGTCAAGATTTTCGACAGCTGGGCCGGATCGCTGAAAGGCGATGATTTCAGCAAGTACGCGTTGGGACCTGCCAAACGGATCATTGCGGCGCTCAAGGCTGAGCACCCCGACACCCCCGTCATCGCTTTCCCGCGCGAAGCAGGCAAAAATTACATCGGTTTTGCCAAGGCAACAGGCGCCGATTGCGTGGCATTGGACAATTCGGTGTCTGCTGACTGGGCCGCTGAAAAGGTGCAGGTGGACGGCTGCGTTCAGGGAAACCTGGCCCCGGGTCATATGGTGACAGGAGGCAAGAAATTGGTGAAGGAAACGCGCCGCATTGTGGATGCGTTTTCCAAGGGGCCGCATATCTTCAATCTGGGGCATGGCATCACGCCAGACGCCGATCCGGACAATGTGCAGCTTATGGTGGATGCGGTTCGGGGCGCCTGATTGCTCGGGCACCCCGTGGGTGCAGTATGGGTTTGGGACACTTTCCACGGTGCAATGGGGGAAATCGGCGCGATCTGAAGGGTCAAGAGACTTCATCACATCCATATCCCTCGCAAGCGGAACGCAGTTCCGCAATTCGGTGATCTTCAGATAGATCGTGATAACCACGTGTTTTGGGATTTCCGGTGATATGTGGCAGAAATCAGCATAGATATCCGTATCACCATCCCGATTGTCACCGGCGTCCGCTTTCGAGATAAGCGCATTGAACCGCGGTAGGCCTTGGGCTGTTTGGGGAAAATCTCAAGCCCGAGTCAGTGTTTCATCAAGGCCAGGCCTGGCCGAACGCCCCACCTTTTATCGGAGTGCTTTGTCCTGCCGAGACGGAATGCGCGCCGGATAAGGAAACTGCATCAGCCAGGCATCGCGTTCAGGGTACCCCATCAGAACAACATGCTCATCCGTCTGGAGCCAGGCGTGCAGTTTTCACGCCGGACTCCTCGGAGGGTGTCATGATCTTGCGCTGACACCCCGAAAACGGATTTGACAACCCGGCCGTCAAGCAGCGTTGCTGAATTCCGGCTGCGCAAAGACGTCATGCTTGATTCCGGAGAAGGCGCGAATACTTTCGATGCGTTCCCTGGAGCAATCCATCAGGGCAGCAAGTGCTGTCACTTTGCCCATGGGCTTTGGGGATCCGAGATATCCATGCGGCGCATTGCCAGACCGTTTCAACACACGATCCATAATCGGATCAATGACGGCGACGGCATCTTTCACACCTGCTTTCATAGCGTATTCAAAGGCACCAATCATGACCTCGCTGGTCACGTAAGAGATTGAGCGTTTCTCTTTCCCGCGCGTAAGTCTTTGAGTGTCAACACAAAAACGGGTGGCCTCCCAGATGGTGCTGCTGCGCAAAGGCGGTTCTCCATCCAGCAGTGGTGAGAATATATCGCTTAGCATATGCGGACCCGTGGTCTGAAGAAGCCGCATGCAGCCAACAACATGGCCCTCCTCGTCGACACTGATGACATGTGCTGGATCAAGATCGTCGAACAGATCTGTTTCGCGCCCGTTTACAACGGAAACATCCCATCCCAAACGGTCCTTGAAAACCCGTGCCCGCAGACGGAACATTCCATCCAGCAGTTCCGGAAACTCGTGCTTGTTTAGTGAATCAACAATAATAATCATAACATTTCCCCTATTGTTTCTAATTTGCACTGTCGGAAAAAATGCCGTTAACTTCTATACGGGATTTCCCGTAAAACACCCGCTTTAGGCGAAATTGCTATTTCGGGTAGATCAGGCCCAGCCCAATGGCGCGGCCAACAGCCTGAACCGAGGTCAGGGCCCCAAGTTTTTCGCGGGCAGAACGAAGATGAACTTCTACCGTACGATTGGAGATCAGCAGAATGTCGCCGATATCCTGTTGGGTTTTTCCCGCAGCTACCCATTGCAGGACTTCGCGCTCCCGCGCGGAAAGTTTAGGTTGACGCAATGCGCGGGAAAGGACATCGGATTGCATGACAGCATCATGCATATGAACCGCTGCCATCTGCAGTTCCGCGATTATCTCCGGAATAAGGGCAGACCATTCCGTATCAGAGCACTTGCGCGTGACACTGAGAAGGCCGCGATCTCCGTATGGCCCCCGAACCGGGACCGTAATACCTTTGTTGGCGATACCAAAATCATGGGCCGCAAAAAAGACGGCCTTGAATCTCTCATCCCGCTCAAAACGCGACCAATCGACGGGCGCGATGCTCAGCGCTGCCTTGTGAATTGTGGGGTCAATGTGGTGCAGGTTCCGACGCATGTAATGCATCTTCCATTCATCCGGATAGTTGGCATACCCCTGAACGGCCCCCGTTACCGGGTTGGAAGTGGCATAGGATCCGCTGTCCAGTCCAAGCTGCTCGCACAGTTGATCCAGAAAATTGAGACAGTGCTCAGGACTGCTTTCGACCGTACTGAGGTCTATCAGATCCATTGGTCATGCTCCTCAGCCCCATAAAACGGGCTGTCATAGCATTAAAGAAGGCCCTTGCGTGATGCAAGTGATGCGGCCTGGGCGGCTGTTTTGGCCCCCATTTTCTTGATTGAGCCTTTCAACCGTGCTTTTACCGCGCTTTGGGAAATTCCCAGTTCATAAGCAATCTGTTTTTGCCGCATACCGGCGGCCAACAGACGCAGCGCATCGATTTGCGCGGCGGTCAGGGTTCCCTCCTGCACGGAGAAATTATTGTGATCTGCCGTCAATTCCGCAAAAAGTTCGGTCATTTCATCATCGGTGAATTCCCGGTCCTCACGCGCAAAAAAGCCGAAACTGCGCATCGGGTGCTTTTCCTGTCCGGGAATGCTTATAACCACGCCGAACAGCAGTCCGTATTCGCGGTATGATTTCAGGATACCGCTCTTGTCATTTTCAGTCAGGTCGCTCCATTTTGCCATTCCGCCATTGTTGAAAGCCCACTGCATAAGAGGGTCTTCAAGGGCCAGGCCCCGAATCGTGTACTCTTCGATCCATTTCAGGGGAAAGGTGTTCAGTTCTTCTTCTGGTGCATAAAAGCCCAAACGCAACGCTATATAACACCCCGCAGGGCACATTTTAGAGTAACTTTGCTCCCATCTTGAGCGTAACGTATTAGACATGTCTACTTTTCTTGACTATTCTACCGTGGAACTTGGGTACGGTCTTTACATGAAACAACCACAAGAGATAAGTGATCTTTTGCAGCGTATGGTTGCATCAGCCGAATGGGTCTTCGCTATTGGTGTTAGAATTCGTTTTAACAATCCGACTCTTTTATTTCGTACATACCCAGAACTGTGGATAGAGCACTACGATAAAAATGGCCTGCTATTCAAGGACCCTACCGTGCGTTGGGGGCTGATGAATACCGGAATGTGCGATTGGGAAGACCTGAAAGATGGTGATGCACACGGGGTTCTTGAGGAAGCCGCAGGATTTGGTTTGAAGTTTGGCATTGCGATATCCACTGGAGATGCAGCAGAGCGAACACTTGGCTATTTTGCCAGGGGCACAGAGCCATTTAGCGAGGATGAAAAGCAACGTGCACAGGGGTTTGTGCAGGAGTTGCACGATTTTACGGCCGGGCTGACTGAACTGCCGGCAGAAAAGCTGGCAGCCTATCGCGTGCTGGGAGAGGCATTGAAACAGACGGTATAGGATTGACGCCCTTGGAGGCCTTATGCGACGTCTGCCTTCAGCCGGTTTCCGGTGCGCCAGGCCCCCTTCAGAAACAGATTGTTGCCCAGATGAACAAAGTCTGCCCGTGCACCGGGCTGTAATGTGCCAAATTCGGGTGCTCTTCCCAGGATATGGGCCGGAATGCGGGTCGCCATTGCCAGGGCGCGGTCAGTTGTGACACCAACCTGTTCAACCATGACCTGAACGGCCCGGGGCATGTCCAGATCGGCACCCGCCAGTGTACCGTCCTCCAGCGTCAACCGCCCCCCGCGGCGGTAAATGGTGCGTCCGTTCAGTGTAAATTCCGTCAGGTCAGTCCCTGCTGCCGCCATGGAATCCGTTACCAGAAAAACAGCGCCCGGGCCGGTTTTTCCATGCAGAGCCGCGCGGATGGTTGCCGGATGAACGTGAATTCCGTCTGCAATCAGACCGGCGTTCATGGCCCCCAGATCGAGAGCCGCGCCAACCAGCCCCGGTGCCCGGCTGGTCAGTTGGCTCATGGCATTGAAGAGATGCGTTGCACAACGCGCCCCATTTGCAACTGCGTCACGACATGCCTGGTAGTCTGCGTCGGTATGTCCCAGCGAAACCAGTATGCCAGCCGCTGCAAGTTCGCCGATCTGCTCGGGCGTAACCGATTCGGGGGCGACCGTTACCATCAGGTTTGGCAGTGCAAGTGCAGCCTGTTGCAGCATTTCCATGTCTTCAGTTTCCATCGGGCGAATGAGGCCCGGATCATGCGCGCCTTTGCGCGCAAGAGAAAGATGTGGCCCTTCCAGATGCAGCCCCAGGATGCCCGGAACCCCCTCGGCAATTGCCTCTGCGACTGCAACGATAGCCGCTTGCGTCCTGTCGCGCGTATCGGTGATCAGGGTTGGCAACAATGCGGTTGTACCATTATCCGCATGCGCATTTACGATCCTGCGCAGGCAATCGACGGATTGCTCTTCGTTGAAAAGTATTCCACCGCCGCCGTTTACTTGCAGGTCTACGAATCCGGGGGCGATTATGCCCCCTTGCAAATCCACGGCTTCTGCCCCCTTGGGAATGGCTTTCCTTGGAACAATGGCCTTCACGCGCCCAGCCAAAACGAGCAGGGCAGCATCGGTGTGCCGTTCTCTGCCATCGAATATATCGACACCGGAAAAAGCGGTCAGAGAGCTATTGGTTTCGGTCATAGGGTTTCTGTCACCTTCTTCAAATGTCTCGGAGTGTCAGGATTGATCCCGCGGGCCCGCGCGACACGTTCAACCATTGCATAAAATGACACAATCAGGGCAAGCGGGTCGGTCAGCGGATGACCGGTGCGCACGCAGGGCAGTTTACAGGCATTTTTTGCCTTGTCTGATGTCACAAATACCGTGGCTCCCTTGGTTGCAATCTGATCGGCCACTTCAACAAGCGCCGCTTCGGCGGCATCTTTTGCGGCAAGCGCCAGAGTCGGGAACCCTTTGCCAACGATCGAAACCGGCCCGTGCAGGACCTCTGCGGAAGAATAGGATTCTGCATGTATCTGGCAGGTTTCCTTGAATTTCAACGCCGCTTCGTTGGAAATGGCAAAACCCGGGCCGCGCCCGAGAGTATATAGGGAATCGTGTCCGGCAACGGCATTGCGCAATTCCGGCCAGTCAATTTCAGCCGCGCGTGACAACGCTTCGGGCAGTGCATGAATAGCGTTGCGCAACGCGCTGTCGCCCTTCCATTCCGCCAGCAACAACAGACCTGCGACTGCGGAATTCACAAATGTCTTGGTTGCCGCAACGCTGCGCTCGGGTCCGGCGTGGATATTCAGCGTATATGTGCAGGTTTGCGCCAAGGGTGACGCCGGATCATTGGTAAGGGCAAAAGACAAAGCCCCGGCTGTTTTGCCGGCACGCGCCATTTCAACGATATCCGGGCTTTGCCCCGATTGTGAAACCACGATGACGGCAGCCGAATTCAGGTGTAAGGGTGCGTGGTAAATCGAAGCAACCGAAGGTCCGACAGAGGCCATGGGAATCCCCAGCAAGAGCTCGCTTGCATATTTCAGGTAGGTCGCAACATGGTCTGATGAACCGCGGGCAACAGAAACCAGAAATGCCGGGCCGAGATCCGCCAGCGCTTTGCCGCCAGCGATAATGTCGATTGTTCCATTATGCAAAAGCCGTTCGACTGAGTCGGGTATTTCCAGCACTTCCGCGCGCATCCTTGTTTGCATCAGATGTGTGCCCCTTTGCTTTGCGGTGCATTCTTCAGGCGCAGTTCGGCGACAAAATCATAGGCGTCGCCACGATAGATAGAGCGCGTGAATTCGACAACCCGGCCGCCGGGAAGATATGATGTGCGTTCTATTCTCAACCCTGCCGAGCCGGGCTTTTCGTGCAGCAGTTCCGCGTCGTGCGCTGACATGTTGATGGCAGAAATTCTCTGCACCGCCCGGACCGGCCGGTTCCCCAGCTTTTCCAGGGCTTCATACAATGATCGTACGACCATTTCGGGGTCTGGCAAAAGATCGACTGGCAGAGATGCCCGCTCGACAGCCATCGGCTGATCATCCGCCATCCGAAGGCGCGAAAGACGCGCAACAGAATGATCTGCGCCAAGGCCAAGCGCGACGACTTCTTCGGGCGAGGGCATAAAGGTGCCGCGCTCCAGCCATTGGGAATGAGAAGCCATGCCGCGGCGCGCCATGTCCTCGGTGAATGAGGTAAGGCGGGAAAGGGACTGCTCGACTTTCTGCACACGGGGTGCGACGAAAGAACCCGACCCCTGCCTCTGTACGATCTTGCCTTCGGCGGCCAAGGCCTGAATGGCCTTGCGGACCGTGACGCGCGATAAATTGGTCAGAGTGGCAATGTCGCGTTCTGGCGGCAAAGGGGAATCCGGGGGCAACTGACCGGAATCTATGCCGGATTGAAGTCGCCTGCGCAATTGCACATAGCGGGGGCCATTGTCGCGCGAAAGCCAGTTCTCGGGGTTCAGGAAGGTGCGGATATCCGTCATGGTGCTGCCTCTGGTCGGGATTGCACCCGCGCAGCTAACAATAGTGCCCCGTCCAGCGCCCCGCCTTTGGCCGGGGTCAAACAGTCGCGCAGGAGCTTTGGTAGAAACGGCGCATAATGTGGCCCCAGCCCGCCAGTCAGGCAAAGCGGTTCATTTGCGTTCCGGTCAAGCGTGGACAGGGCCCGTTCAATATAATGGGCACCCTCAGACATCAGTGACAATGCGAATCTATCCCCGGTTTCGGCAGATCTGACAATGGAGGGGGCAAACCGTGCCAGTTCCGCAGGCGTTGCCTTTTGCGAAAATGCAGACAGGGAAACCGCATCATCGGCAAATTCGGCCAGTGTTTGTTCAATGATCGGGGTCGGAGGCTCTAGCCCGTCAAAACACAACAATGCCTGCGTAAGCAGGGAGCGCCCCAGCCAGGCGCCCGAAGCCTGATCGCCCGCCACCGCGCCCCATCCGCCCACATATCGGGTTTGGCCCCGCTCCCGAACAAAGCGGGCCAAGAACGAGCCGGTGCCAATGGCGGCAACGCTTCCGGATGACCCGTTCAAAGCGCCCAGAACTGTTGCTTCGCGATCTTCGCAAACCTCTGCAATCCCGACCGGCAAAGCCTTGCGGATCGGGGCCGCTGTTTCTTCGGACTGGACACCGGCAAGCCCAACATGCGCGCGCGCCGTACTCAGGGCGGAAACCGAAATAGCGGATTTTGCCCGCGCTTCCTCTAATGCCGCAAGGATATTGTGTATCGTGGCAGTCATATCCGTGGTGGCATTGGCCGGCCCGCCTTTGCCGATGCCCCGCAGCTTACCATCAACAGCGATGGCCGCACGGCATCCAGTGCCGCCGCCATCTATCCCGACAAGAATATTTTTTGACTCTACCATTTAGATACCTTTTCAATACCTTTATCGAAATATTGCGGCAAGGCAAGCTACATTTCTAGGCTAACCCTTTTTGTAATGTAAAGAAAGATATGGACAATAGGTATTAAAAAGGTATTCTTTCAAAAAACACAGGGGGAATCACGTGGCCGCGCCATTGACGGAAACGCCGTATATTTCTGCCAAAGGGTTAGAGACGTTATCCGACACCGCAATTCTTCAGCTTGTTCTTGAGGGGCAGAGCTTGGCTTTGGATTCCGTCCGCAGAAGCTATGAAACCATTGCCATGGCCGCAGCGGTCATGGCCGACGCCATCCGTGATGGCAGGGTTTTGCACTATGTCGCGGCAGGGTCTTCAGCGCTTATGGCAATTTCCGACGGGCTGGAACTGGAAGGTACTTTCGGCATCGAACGGGCGCAGGTGCGGCTTTGGATGGCGGGTGGCATTCCGACAAAAACCGGCATGCCTGGTCATGTGGAGGATGATGAGGCGGCCGCTGCGGTAGTTGTGTCGTCAATCGCTGCCGGTGACGTCGTCATTGCCGTAACGGCGAGTGGCTCGACCCCCTACACCTGTGCGTCCGCACGGCTCGCACAGGCAAAAGGTGCTACTTGTATTGCGATTGCAAATGTACCGGATGCCAAGGTTTTCGATTGGGCTGACATTTCTGTTTGCCTGCCAACACCACCAGAGATTATTGCCGGATCAACCCGCTTGGGGGCTGCGACTGCGCAAAAGGCGGCTTTGAACATGATGTCCACCCTGATGGGGATACGCCTGGGGCATGTGTACGACAGCAGGATGGTGAATTTACAGGCGGACAATGAAAAATTGCACAACCGTGCCCGAACAATGATTGCCGACATCACCGGCGTTAGCGCGGATGACGCCTCGATTTATCTTGCAAAATCCGGGTATTCGGTGAAATCGGCGATTTTGCTGGCTTCGGGTGTTGCAACGCTGGAAGACGCCAACGCGAGGCTGAGAGAGGTCGGGGGCGACCTGCACGCGGCCCTTCAGTGGAGTAGCGACACTCGGAACCGAAGTGAGAACAGATGAATTGCGACCAACCAAAGGGAGATTGAAATGAAAATGAAATACAAACTTGGGGGCCTGCTGCTGGCGGGCACCATTCTGGGTGGGGCATTGTCTGCCACCGCCGAGGAAGCAACCATCAGCATCGAAAGCTGGCGCTCGGAAGATCTGGCCATCTGGCAGGACAAGATCATCCCGGCATTTGAGGCATCTCATCCGGGTATCAAGGTAAAGTTTACCCCGACCTCCCCGACCGAATATGATGCTTCGCTGAATTCACGCCTTGCCGGTGGCACTGCAGGTGATCTGATTACCTGCCGTCCGTTTGACCAGTCTTTGGCTGTGTACGAACAAGGAAACCTGGCTGACCTGACCAATCTGGAGGCGATGAAAAATTTTCCTGATGTGGCAAAATCCGCATGGAGCACCGATGATGGCTCGGTCACGTTCTGTGTGCCGATGGCTTCGGTCATTCACGGGTTCATCTATAACAAGGACGCTTTCAAGGAACTGGGCCTGTCGGTGCCGCAAACCGAGGAGGAATTCTTTGCGGTTCTGGATAAAATCAAGGAAGATGGGACTTATATCCCGATGGCGATGGGGACTCATGACGAATGGGAAGCCAACACCATGGGGTATTACAACATCGGGCCGAACTACTGGAAAGGCGAGGAAGGCCGCCTGGCACTGATCAAAGGCACGCAAAAGCTGACCGACAAAGACTGGGTCGATCCTTTCCGCTCGCTGGCAAAATGGGGCGCTTATCTGGGGGACGGGTTTGAATCCCAGACTTATTCTGACAGCCAGAACCTGTTTACGCTGGGACGGGCCGCAATTTATCCTGCCGGTTCTTGGGAAATCAGCGGTTTCAACACGCAGGCCGATTTTGCGATGGGCGCATTCAAGCCGCCAGTGCCAGTTGCCGGGCAGGATTGCTATATTTCGGATCACACGGATATCGGAATGGGCATGAATGCAAAAACGGCGAATCCGGAGGCTGCAAAGGCTTTCCTGAACTGGATGGGTTCAGAAGAATTTGCCTCGCTATATGCCAATGCTCTGCCGGGGTTCTTTTCCCTCTCCAAGCATTCGGTCAAACTTGATGACCCGCTTGCACAGGAATTTGTCAGTTGGCGCGAAACCTGCAAGTCGACCATTCGGCCGACCTATCAGATCCTTTCGCGCGGAACACCCAATCTGGAAACGGAAATGGGGCGGGTTTCAGCGAATGTGATCAAGGGGACTGTAACGCCAGAGGATGCGGCAGCCGAACTGCAGAAAGGCCTTGAGAGCTGGTACAAACCGCAACAGAACTGATGCGGGAATGAAAAATGCTTTGGGCGGCATGGTTCGCCCAAGGCATTCACGGGGGGAATATGCAGACAACAGTCAGAAAACAGCGGTTCAAGTGGCATATTGTGGTTTTTCTGGCGCCAGCGGTGCTGGTTTACAGCGCCATCATGATATTCCCCATGATCGATACGCTGCGCCTGTCGCTCTTCACTCAGGAAGGCAGCAAAGAGGTCTATGTCGGGCTGAAGAATTTTCAGACCCTGTTCCATGATCCGAACTGGAGCGGCCAGTTCTGGAATGCCCTGGGCAATAACGTCTGGTTTTTCATCATCCACATGCTGGTGCAGAATCCGATCGGAATCATGTTGGCCGCCATCCTGTCTGTTCCGACGCTACGATTTGCGGCGGCATACCGCACGGTCGTGATTGTGCCGACAATTCTGTCATTCGTGATTGTGGGGTTTGCCTGGAAATTGATCCTTTCGCCCCTGTGGGGTATTGCCCCTGGAATACTGGATGCCATCGGGCTGAAATCATGGTTTCACCCTTGGCTGGGCAAGGAAGAATATGCGCTGACCACGCTTGCGCTGATCTCGGTCTGGCAGTTCATCGGCATCCCGATGATGCTGATCTACGCCGCATTGCTGTCAATCCCTCAGGAAATTCTGGAGGCGGCCGAATGTGACGGAATTACCGGGTTTTCGGCGTTCTGGAAGGTCAAACTGCCGCTGATCCTGCCGTCGATCGGCATCATTTCCATCCTGACGTTTGTCGGCAATTTCAACTCATTCGACCTGATATATGTGGCGCAGGGGCCTGTGGCCGGGCCAAACTATTCCACCGACATACTGGGGACTTTCATGTATCGCACCTTTTTCGGCTACCAGTTGCAACTGGGCGACCAGAATCTGGGTGCCGCGATTGCCAGCGTGATGTTTGCAATCATCCTCGTCGGGGTCTGCATCTATCTGTTCACGGTTCAAAGGCGGCTGCGCCGCTATCAGTTCTGAGGAGGGCAGACAATGAACAAGGCCCGCAGAAACCTTGCGCATTCCATCGCGGCGCATACGTTGCTTCTCAGTTATACGATTCTGGCGCTGTTCCCGGTTTTTGTTATCCTGATCAACAGTTTCAAAACGCGCAAAGCAATTTTTCGCCATCCGCTGACGCCGCCAAATCCGGACAGTTTCAGCCTGGTTGGATATGAGACTGTGCTGAAGCAAGGCGATTTTTTCCACTATTTTCAGAACTCGATGATCGTCACCGTGGTGTCGCTGTTCTTCATCTTGCTATTTGGGGCGATGGCGGCCTTTGCACTGGCTGAATACCGGTTTCGCGGCAACGTCTGGATGGGGTTGTATCTGGCGCTGGGCATCATGATCCCGATCCGCATCGGCACCGTGGCGATCCTGCAGATGATGGTGGCCAGCGGGCTGGTGAACACTCTGACGGCGCTGATCCTGGTCTATACGGCGCAGGGGTTGCCGCTGGCGGTTTTCATCCTGACCGAGTTCATGAAACAGGTTTCGGATGATCTGAAGAACGCCGGGCGGATCGACGGGCTCAGTGAATACGCGATCTTCTTTCGGCTGGCGTTGCCGCTTGTGCGGCCGGCCATGGCCACGGTGGCGGTTTTCAACATGATTCCGATCTGGAATGATCTGTGGTTTCCGCTGATCTTGGCCCCGAGCGAGGCAACCAAAACCCTGACATTGGGCAGTCAGGTTTTCATCGGGCAGTTTGTCACCAACTGGAATGCGGTTCTGGCAGCGCTGTCATTGGCGATTATTCCGGTCTTGGCTCTCTATGTCATTTTTTCACGTCAGTTGATCCGCGGGATAACGGCCGGGGCTGTGAAATGACGGGTTCATCGCGTGCTCCTTTCCCCGGGGTGAACAGTATCGCGCTTCGGTGCGTTTGTATAACTTCCGCAAGGGTAAAACGAAGGGTAAGACAATGACGGCATTGCGCCTGAAAAATATAAGCAAGTCCTTTGGGCCGGTCGAAGTTCTGAAAAACATAGATCTGACGGTCGAGGATGGTGAGTTTGTCGTCTTTGTCGGCCCGTCCGGCTGTGGTAAATCCACGCTGCTGCGGGTGATCGCCGGATTGGAGGACGCCAGCGCTGGTCTGGTCGAAATTGGTGGGGTGGACGTTACACTGACACCGCCGGCCAAACGCGGCATTGCCATGGTATTTCAGACCTACGCGCTCTATCCGCATCTGACGGTACGCGGCAACATGGCGCTGGGACTGAAACAGGCAAGACGCCCGAAGGAGATCATTGAAAAGCGCCTGAAAGAAGCGAGCCGGATGCTGTCACTGGAACCCTATCTGGACCGGCGCCCTTCAGAACTGTCGGGTGGCCAACGTCAGCGTGTGGCGATCGGGCGGGCGATCATGCGTGAACCAAAACTGTTCCTGTTTGACGAGCCGTTGTCCAATCTTGATGCCGCTTTGCGAATGAATACGCGCGTCGAGATTGCCGCGCTGCATCGAAATCTGGCTGCCTCGATGATCTATGTGACCCATGATCAAACCGAGGCAATGACACTTGCCGACAGGATTGTTGTCATGCGCGATGGTATTGTTGAACAGGTCGGCGCCCCCATGGATCTGTACAACAACCCGGACAATCAATTTGTTGCGGGCTTTCTGGGGGCGCCTTCCATGAATTTCATCAATGCCGGGCAGCACGGATTTGAGCAGGCGGCCGTGCTGGGAATTCGTCCGGAACATCTGAAAATATCCGATACCGGCCCGTTGCAAGGCCACGTCACACATGTGGAAAGGTTGGGCGCAGACACCAACGTACTTGTAAAACTGAATACGGACGAAATGCTGACCCTACGCCTGTTCGGCCAGTATGATTTTGAAATCGATGCACCGATCAGGCTGGGCTATGCGATGAAAGACGCCTTCCTGTTTGACGAAAACGGTCACCGCGTCAAGTGAGCGTCATATGCCCGTTCCGGCGATGGCATTCAGGCGCTGCAATAAAGTTTGGCGGGCAACCTTTCCGCGAATCGATTCCATTACAATAAGTGCTTGCAGAGGTTGGCCAGCACAGTAGCTTTGCGATTTTGCCCTTCAAAATCAATAAAAAGAACTGTCACGGCGCAATTTAAGCAATAATGGCAGTTCCTGGTTCACAACCGGACCAATTCGGTTAATCTGACACGAACCAACAAAAGCGTCTGAAAACCAACGTGTAAAAAGACTTCAACAAGGGAGAAAACCATGAAGTTTACAAAAATAATCGCCACAGCCGCGGCGCTCGTTCTATCTGCGCAGGTAGGCAGCGCTGGCGAGCAAAAGTTCATCTCGATCGGTACTGGTGGTGTTACAGGTGTTTATTATCCGGCCGGCGGGGCCATTTGTCGGTTGGTTAACAAGCAGCGCAAGGAAACCGGCATACGCTGTTCCGCCGAATCCACCGGCGGATCTATCTACAATATCAACACCATTCGCGCCGGAGAGCTTGAATTCGGGGTTGCGCAATCCGACTGGCAGTACCATGCGTATCATGGCACCTCGAAATTTGCCGATCAGGGCCCGTTCACCAAATTGCGTGCTGTCTTTTCCTTGCATCCAGAACCTGTGACCATTCTGGCGCGGCGCGATGCCGGGATCAGCAATATCACGGATATTCCCGGCAAGCGTTTCAACATTGGTAATGACGGATCGGGAACACAGGGAACCTGGGAAGTGATTGAAAAGGCCATGGGCTGGAAGCGCAGCGATCTCGCCCTGGCGGCCAAAATGAAATCATCCGAGACGGCCGCCGCCCTGTGTGACGACAAGATTGACGGCTATTTCTGGCTTGTTGGCCATCCGTCCGGCCTGACGCAGGAAACCATAGCCTCTTGTGATGCGGTCATTGTTCCGGCTGTGGCCCCGGAAATCGACAAGCTGGTTGCCGATAATCCCTATTACAGAAAAGCCATCATCCCCGGTGGCATGTACCCCGGCAACCCGGATGATATTCAGACCTTTGGTGTGGGGGCTACTTTCGTGACCTCGGCCGATGTCCCGGAAGAGGTTGTTTACATCGTCGCCAAGGCGGTTATGGAAAATCTGGATGATTTCCGCAAACTGCATCCTGCTTTTGCCAATCTGAAGGCCGAAGAGATGGTTCGTGACAGTTTGTCAGCCCCGCTGCATCCGGGGGCAATTCGTGCCTACAAGGAACTTGGCCTGATTGACTGATCTTCAGGCAACATTCTGGGCGGGAGTCATTCCCGCCCAGTAAAATCAAAAAATATAATAAAAACAAAGCCATGACTAAAGTCACGGCACAGGGAGATTAACGTATGACACAGGATCAGGCCCAAAGTCTGGCCGGAGAGGTCGACGCGCAAGCAATGGCAGCCGACCTTGATGTCGGGGCGCGAAACCCGGACGGATGGCAGGGAAAATTCATCGCCGGGACTGCTCTGATCTGGTCGATCCTTCAGGTTTTCAATGCCTCGCCACTTCCGGCGCTGATCGCCCAGTGGACCGGGTTGAACTTTGTCTATATCAACTCTGATCAGGAGCGGGTGATTCATCTGGCTTTCGGCCTTTTGCTGGCCTGTGTGGCCTTTCCCCTGTTCAAATCCTCTCCGCGGAATTACATACCCTGGTATGATTGGGTGCTTGGCCTGCTGGGCGTTGCCGCGACGCTCTATATCATCATAAATCAAAGCGCGATTGCCGACAGATCGGGCCTGCCGACAACTGCTGATCTTGTCGCATCCGCAGTCGGTATCGCGATTGTTCTGATCGCCACCTATCGAGCACTTGGGCTGCCAATGGTGGTCGTCGCGTCGGTTTTTCTGGTTTATGTTTTCTATGGCGACCGCAGTTTCATCCCGGATGCAATGCAATGGAAGGGCGCGTCCTTTAACAAGGCGATGTGGCATTTCTGGATGCAGACCGAGGGTGTCTTTGGCACGGCACTGGGGGTTTCGGCCTCGATGGTTTTTCTGTTTGTGCTGTTCGGGTCCCTGCTGGAGAAGGCCGGTGCCGGCAACTATTTCATCAAACTGGCCTTTGCCCTGATGGGGCATTTGCGCGGCGGGCCGGCCAAGGCGGCCGTGGTGGCCTCTGCGGCCACAGGTCTGATTTCAGGGTCCTCCATTGCCAATACGGTTACCACTGGTACCTTCACAATTCCGCTCATGAAGCGCGTCGGCTTTTCGGCCGAGAAAGCCGGCGCTGTCGAGGTTGCATCCTCGACCAATGGCCAACTGACCCCACCGGTCATGGGTGCGGCGGCATTCCTGATGGTCGAATACGTGGGTATTTCTTATCTTGATGTGGTGCGGCATGCGTTTCTGCCGGCGCTGATCAGTTATATTGCGCTGGTCTATATCGTGCATCTTGAAGCCTGCAAAATGGGGCTGGAAGGCCTGCCGAGACCGGGCGCCAGGAAGACGGCTTCCCAGCGCATGATGGGGATCATGCTGGGCGTTCTGGTGTTCTGTGCGCTCAGCCTGTTTACCTATTTTGGCCTGAGTTGGCTGAAACCGGTATTTGGCGAATATACCCTGATCGGCATGTCTGCGTTGTTCCTGATTGTCTATCTTGCACTCATTCGCTGGGCGGCACAGGTTCCGGATCTGGAAGTTGATGATCCGGATGCCCCTTTTCTTGAACTGCCACTCCCCGGCCCGATTGCCAAGACCGGCGCATACTATGCCCTGCCGGTCATTGTTCTGATCTGGCTTTTGATGATCGAGAGACGATCACCACCGACATCAGCCTTCTGGGCCACACTTGCCATGCTGTTTGTCATGCTGACACAGCATCCTCTGAAGGCAATGTTTCGGGGTGAATCCGACGCGATGCGCAGATTCAAGGTGGGTTGGGACAATATGATCGAGGGCCTGATCGCGGGCGCGCGCAACATGATCGGTATTGCGGTGGCTACGGCCACGGCTGGCATTATTGTTGGCACCGTAACCCTGACCGGGGCGCATCAGGTGATTGGCGAATTCATCGAAACGATTTCCGGTGGCAGCCTGCTGATGATGCTGATTTTCGTCGCGATCTTTTCTCTCATTCTCGGAATGGGCCTGCCGACGACGGCGACATATATTGTCATCACTTCACTGATGGCGCCGGTGATTATTGCCGTGGGGGCGAAATCCGGGCTGATCGTGCCCCTTATCGCCGTTCATATGTTCGTTTTCTATTTTGGAATTCTGGCGGATGATACGCCACCGGTGGGGCTGGCGGCCTTTGCGGCCGCAGCGATCTCCAAGGGTGATCCGATCAAGACCGGTATCATAGGGTTTTCTTATGATGTGCGAACAGCGATCCTGCCATTCCTGTTCATCTTCAACACGGATCTTTTGCTGATCGACGTCGGGTTTGCCAAGGCGGTGTTTGTGTTCATCATTGCGGTGATCGCGATGTTGCTCTTTGCGGCGGCTACCCAGAACTGGTTTTTGACCAAATCACGAATGTGGGAAAATGCAGCGCTTTTGCTGGTCGCTTTTACGCTGTTCAATCCGGGGTTCTGGCTGGATAAAATGGAAGATCCCTACGTGTTTGAGGATCCGTCAAAGCTTATGCAACTGGTTGAGTCTGCACCGGATGATGCTACCGTTCGCATTCGCGTCGCGGGTGAGGACTTTCGCACTGGCAAGGATGTGGAAACAACAGTTGCCCTTCCCCTCGGCAAAGCAACGGATGGCAATGCCGCTGACCGCCTTCTCAAGAATGCGGGGATCGCCTTTGCCCAGGACGGGGACAAGCTGATTGTCGATAATGTCATCGCCGGCCAGTTCGCCGAAAAGAAGGGTGTCGATTTTGACTGGCAGGTGGTCCGGATCGAGACGCCCGCAAACCGAATGCCCAAGGAGCTGTTTTTCATACCGGCATTGTTGCTGCTTGGCTTTGTCGCATGGATGCAGATGGGGCGAATTCGCAAACAGAAACCCTCAAACGCGCCCGCGGCGGCATAGGGAGAAAAGCCATGATAAAATCCATCCTTCTGCCCGTGGATCTGAATGACGAAAGCTCGTGGCGCAAAGCGCTTCCGCAAGCCGTGGATCTGGTCAGGTTCTATAATGCCAAACTGCACGTCCTGACAGTAATCCCTGATTACGGTATGTCGATCGTTGGCTCTTACTTCCCAAAAGGCTTTTCAGAAAAAGCCAAACAGGAAACGGAAGTGGCCCTGAAGGATTTTGTCAGCGAGAATATTCCGGACGGGATAGATGTTGCGTATAGCGTTTTACACGGTGCGATTTACAAAGAGATACTGGCCCAGGCCGAGGTTACAAATTGTGATCTGATCGTCTTGTCTTCGCACCGTCCGGAAATGAAAGACTATCTGCTGGGGCCGAATGCGGCACGTATCGTGCGCCATGCCAGGCAATCGGTTTTTGTGGTGCGCGAGGGCTAGGATGGCCACAAACGCAAGCCATGTGTTTGGCCGCTCGGCCGTGTCCGGGCCCTTGCCCACCATTGCGCGCGGCGAAGGCTGTTATCTGATTGATACAGCGGGCCGGCGCTATCTGGATGGCTCTGGGGGCGCGGCCGTGTCTTGCCTTGGCCATTCCGATGCGGCCGTCACCCAGGCGGTCAAGGACCAACTGGACCGGGTCGCCTTTGCCCATACCGGGTTTTTTACCTCTGATCCTGCCGAGGAATTGGCCGAAAAGCTTGTACAGAATGCACCGGACGGCATTGATCGCGTATATCTTCTTTCCGGCGGTTCCGAGGCAATGGAAGCCAGCCTGAAACTGGCCCGCCAGTTTTATCTGGAGAAGGGGCAGCCAGAACGCCATCGGGTGATTGCGCGCAGGCAGAGCTATCACGGCAACACACTGGGGGCGCTGGCAACTGGTGGCAATATGTGGCGGCGCGAACCATTTGCACCAATGATGATTGAAACCAGCCATATTTCGCCTTGCTACGAATATCGGGACCGGCAGGAAAGCGAGACAGCGCATGATTACGGTCAGCGCATAGCCAACGAGCTGGAAGCGGAAATCCTGCGCCTCGGACCGGAATCCGTGATGGCCTTTGTCGCTGAGCCGGTGGTCGGGGCCACCTTGGGTGCGGTGCCGCCGGTCGCGGGATATTTCAAGCGGATCAGCGAAATTTGCGATCGCTATGACGTGCTGCTGATCCTGGATGAAGTCATGTGCGGCATGGGCCGTACCGGAACACTGTTCGCCTGCGAGCAAGAGGGCGTGACCCCTGATATCATTGCCGTGGCAAAGGGGCTTGGTGCGGGCTATCAGCCGCTGGGCGCAATGCTCTCCAGCAAACGGATTTATGAAACAATCGCGCAAGGGTCCGGTTTTTTCCAGCACGGCCATACATATATGGGGCATCCGGTGGCGGCATCGGCAGGGTTGGCTGTGCTCAAACGTCTGGTTGACGACGGGCTGGTGGCGCGGGTTGGCAGGCTGGGGGCTATTCTTCGCGCAGCATTGCAGGCAGAATTTGCCGAACAACCCAATGTCGGCGACATTCGCGGCCGCGGGCTTTTCGTCGGTCTTGAACTGGTTTCCGATCGGTCGACAAAGACGCCGTTCGACCCTGCATTGGGTGTTGCAAAGCAATTGAAAAAGGCGGCATTTGACGCCGGTCTGGTCTGTTATCCCATGGGCGGAACGATTGATGGCAAGCACGGTGATCATGTGCTTCTTGCGCCGCCCTTCATCATGGAAGAAACGCAGATTGATGAACTGGTTGGCAAGCTTGCGACGGCACTGAACAGCGTATTGGGCAAAATCTCTGGCTCTTGACCTTCCGGCCCCACTTGCCATACCCCGAAGCATCCGCTTCATTGCGCTATCCAGGGAGGCTTCTGTGCCAAGCGAAACCAAAAGCGTTTCTGCCAGATCAGGCAGTGTGCAATTGCCCCAGGTTCATGAAACCCGCAATGCCGGCCAACCGCTCGATATGGATTGGGTGATGCGCGCTGAGGCTAATACATCAGCCATCAACCGCCGTGTCGGCACACTGACCGGTCGCCGGTCGCTGAAAAAAGCGCATCAGGCCGCCTGGCTTTTGCGGGCCATAACCATGATTGATCTTACCACCCTTTCGGGGGATGACACACCGGGCCGAGTGCGCCGTCTGTGTGCCAAGGCGCGCCAGCCGGTGCGCCCCGACATTTTGCAGGCCCTTGGCATGGAAGGGCAGCAGATCACCACCGGTGCCATTTGTGTCTATCACGAGATGGTGCCAACGGCCGTTGCCGCGCTTGCGGGCACCGCTATCCCCGTGGCGGCTGTCTCTACCGGCTTCCCGGCAGGGCTTTCGCCTTATCGCCTGCGCGTTGCCGAAATCGGTGAAAGTGTGAAAGCAGGTGCAAGCGAAATAGATATCGTGATTTCCCGCCGCCATGTGCTTACCGGGGACTGGCACGCGCTTTATGATGAGGTGTGCGAATTTCGTGCGGCCTGTGGTGATGCACATATGAAGACCATCCTTGCAACCGGTGAATTGGGCAGTTTGCGCAATGTGGCGCGGGCCAGTCTGGTCTGTATGATGGCAGGGGCCGATTTCATCAAAACCTCGACCGGCAAGGAAAGCGTCAACGCGACGCTTCCGGTCAGCCTTGTCATGGTGCGCGCAATCCGTGAATATCACGCCCGCACCGGCCATCGGGTGGGCTATAAACCTGCGGGCGGAATCTCAAAGGCCAAGGATGCACTCACCTATCTGGCCCTGATCAAGGAAGAGTTGGGCGACCGCTGGCTTCGGCCGGATCTCTTTCGGTTCGGGGCTTCGTCGCTCCTGGGTGACATCGAGCGCCAGCTTGAACATCATGCCACCGGGGCCTATTCCGCCTCTTACCGCCACGCGATCGGATAAACCCATGACGATAAAAGACATCTTTGAAACCATGGATTACGGCCCCGCTCCGGAAAGCCCGGATCAGGCTTTGGACTGGATCAGGAACCATGACGGGCGGTTTGGCCTGTTCATCAACGGGAGTTTCACCACCCCGCGCGCTGATTTCGAGAGCCGCAATCCGGCCACGGGTGAACTGCTGGCGCAACTGACAACAGCGAACGGCGATGACGTGGACGAGGCTGTCACAGCCGCCCGGCGCGCGTTTGGCCCCTGGGCGCGCCGTTCAGGCCATGAGCGTGCCAGATACCTTTATGCGCTGGCCCGGTTGCTGCAAAAGAACGCCCGGCTTTTTGCTGTGCTCGAAACGCTCGATAACGGCAAGCCGATCCGCGAAAGCCGCGATATAGACGTGCCGCTTGCCGCCCGGCATTTCTACTATCACGCCGGCATGGCGCAACTGATGGAAAGCGAGTTGCCCGACCGGGTCCCGCTGGGCGTGGCGGGGCAGATCATTCCCTGGAACTTTCCGCTGCTCATGCTGTCCTGGAAGATTGCCCCGGCGATTGCCATGGGCAATACCGTCGTGCTGAAACCGGCCGAATACACGTCGCTGTCGGCGCTGTTGTTCGCCGAGATTTGTCAGCAGGCGGGCCTGCCCAAAGGGGTGGTCAACATCGTTACCGGCGCGGGTGACGTCGGGGAGTTGATCGTCGCGCATGAGGACATCGACAAGATCGCCTTTACAGGTTCCACCGAAGTCGGCCGGCGCATCCGCGAGGCCACAGCCGGCAGCGGCAAGGCGCTGACGCTCGAGCTTGGCGGCAAATCCCCCTATATCGTGTTCGAGGACGCGGATCTGGACAGCGCCATAGAAGGGCTGGTGGATGCAATCTGGTTTAATCAGGGGCAGGTCTGCTGTGCCGGTTCCCGCCTGCTGGTGCAGGAAGGCATTGCCGAGGATTTCTATACGCGTCTCAAGGCGCGGATGAGCAAACTGCGCGTGGGTGACCCACTGGATAAATCCATTGATATCGGCACCTTGGTCGATCCGGTACAGCACGAAACCGTCAGCCATATGGTTGCCCAAGGAGGCGCGGAAGGCGAGGTATTTCATGCGCCCTGCCAACTGCCCAATCAGGGGTGTTATTACCCGCCGACGCTTGTTACCGGGTTGACGCCTTCGGCCATGCTGATGCAGGAGGAAATTTTCGGGCCGGTGTTGTGTGCGACCACATTCCGTACTCAGGCCGAGGCTCTGGCGATTGCCAATAACACACGCTATGGCCTTGCCGCGAGCATCTGGAGCGAGAACCTGAACCGCGCGCTGGACGTGGCGCCACAACTGGTGGCAGGCGTTGTCTGGGTCAATGCCGCCAACCTGTTTGATGCCGCCGCAGGGTTTGGTGGCATGCGGGAAAGCGGGTTTGGGCGCGAAGGCGGATGGGAGGGCCTTGCCGCCTATACGGCCCCGCGCCTCAAGCAAAAGAACCTGAAGCCCATCCCGCCCCAAAGCACCCCGAAAGACGCGCATGCCGGCGGGCTGGACCGCACTGCAAAGATGTATATCGGCGGCAGGCAGACCCGCCCCGACAGTGGCTATTCCCGTGCCATATGGTCGGCCAAGGGGGCGCTTTTGGGCCATGTCGGACAAGGCAGCCGCAAGGACGTGCGAAATGCCGTCGAGGCCGCGCGCAAGGCGGCCAGCGGCTGGGCCAGCACCAGCGGGGCCCTTCGCGCGCAGATCCTGTATTACATTGGTGAAAACCTTTCTGCGCGCACGGATGAATTTTCCCGCCGGATCAATGATTTAACCGGAGGGAAAGATGGAAAGCGCGAGGTGGAGACCGCGATCTCCCGCCTGTTCACCTATGCGGCCTGGGCAGATAAATACGACGGCCGGGCGCATTCGGTCCCGATCCGCGGTGTGGCGCTTGCCATGCATCAACCTGTGGGTGTGATTGCCGCGCTTTCCGCGGATGAGGCGCCGCTTCTGGGGTTGGTTTCGCTGATGGCCCCGGCGATTGCCATGGGCAATGCCTGCGTGCTTGCGGCGAGCGAGCCTTTCCCCTTGGCTGCCACCGATTTCTATCAGGTTCTGGAAACCTCGGACGTGCCGGCAGGCGTGGTGAATATCCTGACCGGGCAGCATGCTGACATGGCCGAGACCATGGCACGGCATATGGATGTGGATGCCTGCTGGAGTTTTTCCTCGACCGACATTTCCGGCCTTGTGGAACATGCTTCGGCCAGCAATCTGAAGCGCACATGGGTGAACAATGCGCGGGCCCGGGACTGGTATTCCAGCGCGGGTGAGGGGCGAGAATTCCTGATGGCGGCGACAGAGGTGCAGAACATCTGGATCCCCTGGGGGGAATAGCCAGCGAGCACGTTTTCATGCGGTGCAGCGACACAGCAACGGGGTGTGAAAGCCCCCTGAAACGCCGTGAAAAACGTGTATGGAAAGCGTATGGAAAGCGTATGAAAAGCGTATGGTTTTCATACATGCGGTGCGATCAGGCAAAACGCCGGCAGACACGCCATGCCGCGCCATTTGAAATCATCCGCAGAATTGCGCACACTGGCAACCGCAACAGCCGAAAGACTGCTGAAATGATGGAGCGCGCAAAATGGGGACACCGCAAGAGTATTTTGAAGAAATCATCGCCGGTTTTATGGTGCAGGATCCCGCGATCTCGGCGGGGAACCTGTTTGGCAAACCCTGCGCCAAGCTGGACGGCAAGGCCTTTGTGGCCTTTTTCCAGGATGAGATGGTATTCAGGCTGGACGCCGGGCGCTGTCAGGAAATCATTGCAGCCAACACGGCGTGCCGGTTGTTTGACCCTTCGGGCAAGGGCCGGCCAATGAAAGAATGGGTGCAGGTGCCCCTGGGTGTGCTGGACTGGGAAGAGTTGGCAAATGCGGCCTTGAGTTTGCTGCGGGCGCGTATGGCTGTATAGGTCTACGCCCTAGGGGCAGTGTCTTTCGCCTTCGGCGAGGATATTTGGCCCATTTGGAAGGCAGGATTGTTTTTTGCCGAGGCGTTGACCGGATCGCCCGGTGGGCACGGGGATGGCGGCCCGGCTGTTCATTGCCGGCAAAGCAGTTTTTCCAGTGTCAGGCCCATGACCAATGCGCTGTCGAGCATGTCGTCAACGCCGACCCATTCATCGGGCTGGTGGGCCAGATCGAGAATGCCGGGGCCATAGGCGATGCAGTTTTTCAGGCGGCCGATCCGGTCGA
>Ga0256841_1000085_pt1 | contig 98773 bp, 82 predicted proteins | sample 356308metaG_FD_185971 | JGI IMG/M metagenome (GOLD analysis project Ga0256841, IMG submission 185971) | Hydrothermal vent microbial communities from Mid Atlantic Ridge, Atlantic Ocean - 356-308 | ecosystem: Environmental > Aquatic > Marine > Hydrothermal vents | place: Atlantic Ocean: Mid...
AGTTGCCCATCTCGTTGGACGAGAATGTGCGCAACGGCCGCATCCGCCGCGGCCAGACCATCCTCATGGTCACCTTCGGCGCCGGCTTCAGCGGCGGTATCCTCGCCTTCCGATATTAGCCGCGGCCCGTGAATAGTGATCAGCTCGTCGGCGTCGACATGGAGAAAGACTCTTACCGTGCGGGGAGGCGCCGATGCTCGCGTGACGGTGAAGAAAACCGACGGGGAGCGCGAACGTATCCGATCGAGCGTCCGGGAGCCATCGCCCTACTCTCGTCCCTTCCCTCATCATGATCAATCCTCTTGCCGGAAAACATATCGGATTTTGTTCGCGCCAGCGTCCAACATTCTGGCTCACGTGGGCCGGTGTGTCGTGCTGGCCCGGGAACTGAAGGCGCGGGGACATTCGATCATCTTTGCCGGTACCCCTAAGTTCTTGCGCGATCCGGCGGTCGTTCGCCCGGGCGAGTTTCAAATCCATCTCATCGACGACTATGATGCGGAGGAAGGATTGGAGATTCTTCGTAAGCTGTGGAAGACGCCCCGTAAGGAGTCCCTGCGCGAGCACGTTCAATCCGAACTGGAGATGCTCGATGAGGTGCGGCCGGATGTGGTCATCAATGATTTTCGTTTGACGATGTACCTGTCGGCTCGGCTGCGAGGTATCCCGGTCATCTCGCTCCTCGGGGGGCGCTGGTTGGTCCAATACGCGGCCAAACCGTTCAAAGCACCGCGGACGCATCCCCTCTATCCGCTCATGCGGCGACTCCTGGGGGAGAAGGGCACAGATGCCGTAGTTCCTCCCATCCAGCGATGGGCGATTCGCTACAAGATGGGCCCCTATCGCCAGTTGAGCAAGGCCTATGGACTGCGACCGAAAAGGGATCTCTGGGATCTCCTCGTGGGCGAGTACAATCTCATCTTGGATACCGAGTTGTTCGGGCCGATGAAATCCCTTCCCGGGAACTTTCGTCAGGTCGGCCCGATCGCCTGGACGCCGCCCATTCCGCTCCCTGACTGGATCGCTACCCTGGATCGTACGCGGCCCATCATCTATGTCACCATGGGCAGTACCGGGCATGCCGCCTTATTCGAATGTATGATGGAAGTACTCGGCGATGCCGAGTACACCGTGATCATGACCACCGGGGGGCAGTGGCGCGAGCCGGCCGGTCGGATACCCAGCAATTTCCGCGTGGCCAAGTATCTCCCCGGCAAACCCATCATGCAGTTGTCGGATCTGGTGATCTTCCATGGTGGAGCGGGGACGGGATATCAGGCCATGGCCACGGGCACTCCGGCCATCGTCATCGCCACGCACTTGGAGCAGGAATTTGTCGGGCAAGTTTTGGAAGAACATCGAGCGGGACTTTTCCTCACCATGCGTCAGGTGTTGGCCAAACCGGTCAGGTTGCGTCAGGCCATCGCCACTATGCTGGCGCGGCTGGATGTCTATCGGGCCGGGATGAAAAAGCTCCAGGAAGACTTTCAGCGGTACGATCCTGTGCCCCAGGCGGCCGATTGCATCGAGGAATTCATGGCCGAGGTGCGGCGAGAGTGAATGCCGTGAACATATTGGTGACTGGCGGAACCGGTCTGGTGGGGAGCCAACTCATCGAAGCGCTTCTGGAAAAGGGATATCCACCAGATACCATTCGAGCGCTCGTTCGCCCACGGAGTCACATCGACTTTCTCACAGGGAAAGGCATTCGGCTCTGTACGGGCGATCTGCTCGACGTCGATTCCCTCAAAGCGGCGACCGAGGGGGTCCACATCGTCTATCATTGCGCGGGAGCTGTTGATGAGAAGCGGCGCGAGGTGTTCTGGGAAGTGAACGTCATCGGGACCGAGCGGATGCTGGAAGCCGCCCGTTGGGCGGGCGTTCAAAGATTCGTTTACGTCTCGTCCATTGGCGTCTACGGATTGTTGGAAACGACGCCGGCCACCGAGGATCATCCCACCAGGCCGCTGAGGCCCTACGCCGTGTCCAAGCTGGCCGCCGAACAGCGCGTGCGACGCTATGCCGAACGATATGGATTGCCCTTTGTCATCCTTCGGCCTACGGCCATCGTTGGCCAGCGCGATCGAACGATCACCAGACGGCTCGTGAACCTGGTTCGGCGCCCGGTGGTGCCAATGGTCGGTGGAGGGCGCGCGCGCATCTCGTTCGTTCACGCCAGAGACGTGGCCGAAGCGATGATTCGGGCCAGTCACTCGGAGAAGGCCGTGGGGAATGTGTACAATGTGGAAGGGTTCTCGGCTCCCCTTCGCCGGGTGATCCAGTTTTTCATCGACGAGGTGGGAAGCGGGGCGACGATCATCGATGTTCCTTATGGGCTCGCTTTCATGGGAGCGCTCATCGTCGATGGATTCTACGCCGTGGCCAGACGGCGCGTTCATCCCATTCGAGCGAGAGTGGGACTCCGCCAATTGACGCGGGACCTGATTTTTGATACAACCAAGATCAAGATGGATCTCAACTTCGAGCCCCAGTATGGTATGGAAGAGTCGTTTCGACAAGCGATTCGCTGGCAGTTGCAACATGGTGGTTGAGGTATGAGAGCACTGGTGACGGGCGCCAATGGATTCATCGGTCGCTTCCTGGTCGAAGCGTTGCTGCGTCGTGGGTGTGCCGTGCGATGCTTCACTCTGGAGGGCGAGAGGGCCGACTGGCCCGACGATGAATCGGTGGAAGTGGTGACTGGCGATATTTGTCGGGAGGAGACGCTCACGGCGGCCGTCCAAGGGGTCGATTATGTTTTTCACCTCGCCGGCGTGAAAACGGTCTGGGACGAGGCCACCTACTTCCGGATCAATGTTCACGGGACGAAGAATCTTCTCCATGCCCTCCTGGAGAGCGGTCATCGCATCCGGCGATTCGTCTTCGCCAGCAGCCAGGCGGCTGCCGGGCCGAGCCCGGACGGCCGTCCCATCACCGAGGACGAGGTCTGTCGCCCTCTCACCGCTTATGGCAGGAGCAAGCGAGCCGCCGAGGAGTATCTCCTCGCTCATCGGCATCGCGTGCCCATCACCATTCTTCGGCCCGTCCTCGTCTATGGGCCGCGGAACCTGGAGACCGAATTGCTGCTGGCTTTGATTCGCCGAGGATGGATGTTTGACATTGGTCGTCATCATCAGTCGTTCAATCTCATTCACGTGCGCGATGTGGTGCGAGCGTTCATTCTCGCCGCCGAACATCCGCGAGCCGCGGGCGAGATTTATTTCATCACCAGTCGGGATCGATACACGTGGCGACAGATCGCCGAACAGTCGTTTCGCCTCCAGCATAAAAGGGGCCGCATATTCTCCATCCCCTGGACGGGAGTGAAACTGGCCGCCGAAGCCGTCAAATCGTATCGGAAGCTGAGAGGGCAGCCCTTCGATGTGATTGACGATAAGATGAACGAGTTGCGTCAAGCACACTGGGTATGCAGCGGGGAAAAAGCCAGACGCCATCTGGGGTTCGAGCCGCAGATCTCACTGGCCCAAGGCATTGAGGAAACGATGCGGTGGTATGAGCGACGGCGTCAGGACGAGCGGCCGATGATCGCGGGGGCAGGCGGGAGATGGAGAAAATTCCTGTGAGGAGTGGTGAGCATGAAATGGCATTCGATCGACCTGTTATGTTGCCCATTTTGTAGGGGACCGGTCGCCCCCTGTGGACAAACGCTCAATGGCGGTGACCCGGTTTCCGAGGGGACGCTCATCTGTGAGACGTGTCACCGCGCATTCGCGATCGAGAGGGGCATCGTTCACTTCCTTCAGACTGACGAACTCGTGGGACCGAACAAGAAGCACGCCAGATTGAACGACCTATTCTCCCACGTGTACACACCGACGGTGAAGCTCATGTTCGCGCTCTGTGGTGGAGAAGAGCGCGCCCGGTGCGAGTGCATGGATCGTTTGGAACTCCGTGAAGGCGCTCACATCCTGGAGGTGGGCATTGGGACGGGAGACAATCTCCCCTATCTTCGCCGCCGACTCCACCGGTTTCGGGTCTACGGCGTCGATATTTCGAGGAGCATGTTGCGGCACTGTGAAGCCAATATGAAAAAATGGGGGGTAGAGGCCGAATTGTTTTTGGCCGAAGCCGAACGGTTGCCGTTCAAAGATGGGACATTCGATGTCGTGTTTCATATCGGAGCGATCAATTTCTTCACCGATAAGAAGCGGGCCATCGAAGAGATGATTCGCGTCGCGCGACCGGGGACCAGGATCATCATCGCCGATGAGAACGAGCGGGCATTGCGGGTCCTGGACAAATTCCTTCTCCAACTGTGGATCGGCAAGCGAGAGAAGGTCGTCCCTCCCATCGATCTGGTGCCGCAGACGATGCGAGAGATTCGATTGGAGACCATCTGGCGAGGGTATGGTTATTGCATCGCATTCCGCACGCCCCGGTGAGCGGTTCGCGCCAGGTAGGGCCCATCGCCGATCTGCGGAGGCCAACACCGTGTTTTCCCTGTTTCGAGAGCGAGGAGATGAGATCATCCGGGCCAGCTACGCTCAACGCATCTTGATGGACGTGCTGGATGCGGCGCGGCGACCCGATAGTTATGCCGTCATTCTGTTGGATCTGTCGGCGGCCGATGCCTTCCGCGCGGAGTACCGCAAGAAGCATGGCGTGGCCTTGACCCACGTTCATCTCCTCATCAAAGCGCTCGCCCGGATGCTGGAGAAGAATCCCTGGATGAACTACATGGTGGATGGATATAAGATCGTGAAGCCGTCATCCATCGATATCGGCGTCTCGGTCGCCGCCGAAGAGGGCGTGACGCCGGTGGTCGTCATCCGGGAGGCCCATCGAAAGTCACTGAGAGAGATCAGCCAGGAACTCCGGCAGAAGGCGAGCCAGGCCGCCCAGATGGAGAAGCAGAACCTGGCTCGGTTGAATCGCATCGGTCGCCTGATCCCGATCGGTTTTCTGCGACGGCCGCTCATTCGTTTCCTCGCTCGGCGGTACTGGGTGCGACGGCGCTTCATCGGCACGGCTCAAATCACCAGCCTCGGCTTCCGCGATCTGGCCTTTCACCTTCCCTCTCATATCGGGACGACGATGTTGCTCAGCGTCGGCGGAGTCGTTCGGCGACCGGTGGTGGTCGGCGATAAGATCGAGATTCGTCCCACCGCCTATCTCGCTTTTCAGGTGGATACGCGCGTGTTGAACGCCAAGAGGGCGTTGAGGGCATTTCGACAGTTTCGACGATGGATGGAGCATCCGGATCAACTGGAGGGCGATGAGTGAGATGAGAGGGATGACCGTCTCGCCGCCCGCGAAGCCGTGGTTTGACGGACAACATCTCGTCGAGCGCCTGGATGGGGTGACGTTGTCGCTGCCCACGAGGTGCGAAAGGTCGGTGCCCCTGGGCAGTACGGCCATCACACGCTGGTCGAGTTACGTTCGCTTCAATGGTTATATCGCCCGTTCGCGGCTCATGGGGGTGGGGAAACGGTTTCCGGGGACGCGTGCTCCGGGCTTCTCTCTCGCGCCCCCGGGGAGTGGTCAACGTCCACTCGGCGCACCGGCCCCGGAGAGGGTGTGGTTGACGAGCTGTGGGACTCGTGGAATAATAGCCCCTCCTTCCTGCCCGGGGATGGATCGGAGAGGTGACAGAGACCATCGATAATGGCTCGCTCGTTGAGAGAACAACATCATACCGTTCGGAGAATTCCCTTTGTGGGGAGCGATAAGCTCATCTACGCCATCGATGGCGTTTCTCCCTTCATGCTCCATCTCATCATGGAACTCAATGGGCCGTTGGACGTCGCTTGTCTGGCCGAGGCCATCGAAGGAGCGCTCGAAGCGACGCCCGTTCTGAAGAGCCGGGCACGGTTACGGTGGCTTCGCCCTTATTGGGAGGTGATCGAGGATGTCGCGTTGGAGACCATATTGACCGTGCGAGATCTCACCTCGGAGAGCGCGCGCGACGATGCCATTCGACGCCTGATCGAAGCGTTCCTCAATGAGACGATCGATGTGACGCAGTCGGCTCCGGCGCGATTCCTCTTGATGCGATTGTCGGATGCCCAATGGGTGTTCGTCATCAAAGTGCATCACTGTCCGATCGATGCCGCCGCCCTGTTCATCTTCGTCAACGATATCAAAACGTATTATGAGCGGCTCCGTGACGGCCGGATGATTGGACCACTGGCGTCCATGGGAGATCGGACGCGGCGCCCGCTATTTCGTCAGGTGAGCGTATCGTTGTGGGGACGAGCGGCGTGGGCCGCTCTCCGGCGCGCCCTGAGCGACCGGTCATCGCGGCCCCGCCAGTTCATCGCGTTCTCTGCGCCGGAGAGCGAGCCGGGGATCGCTTACCGGAGCGTGGTATTGGAAGGCGAAGACTACGCGGCCTTCCGCGCCAGGTGCAAATCCCTGGGCGTGACCGGTCAAGAATTGATCATGGCGGCGCTCTGTCGAGCCATTCACCGGTGGAATAGGGCGTCGGGCCGGACCGCGGGCGTCTATTCGATCATCATGCCGGTGGACCTGCGACGTTATGTTCGACGAGGAGGGCGTATTCCCAGAATAATGGCCAGCTTCGTGGGCGGCACTCAGATCACCATTCCCGCTGCCGCGGCCGAGACGCTGGAGGGGGCGCTCGCTCTGATCGTCGAAGAGGTGCGATACATCCGGACGCATCACCTGGCATTGATGCCCAATGTGATCTTTCCTCTCCTCGCCCTCATCCCCGCCCGGTGGCTTCGCCGGGCCGCCCGGCGCGTTTACCGGCGCCGCCCGGAGAAGTTGATTCCCACCGCCGTCGTGACCAACGTGGGCCGAGTGGATAGAATTCTCTCGCCATCTCCGAGGTTCCCTATTCGACGCCTGGAGGGCGTAGGGACGGCCTATGTTCCGGCGGGATTGTTCGTGGCTCCTTTGTCCTTCGGGCGGTGGCAAACGATTACCATCACCTACCGAAAGGATGCCTGTTCGGAGGAGGAGATGACGTCATTCGTCGAGCTCTTCGCCGACGAGCTTCTTCCTGGGCGTCGAGCCCGGCGCGGCCTGACCGGTGCAGTCTCTTCCTCATCATCGGAAAGGAGCGAGTGTGACGTCGACCATGTGTGCCTCAGGGAGGAATGATGAGCGACGCGGTGATCCATGACGACAAACCTCATATCTCGGTCATCATCCCCGCATATAATGAAGAGAAGTATCTCGGAGCGACGTTGGAGAATGTCAAGCAAGCCATCCGAGAATATCAAAAGAAATATCCCTACGCCGTCGAGATTGTGGTCGTCAACAATAATTCCACCGATCGCACCGAGCAAGTCGCTCGCGCCCATGGAGCCCGGGTCGTTTTCGAGGCGAGGAATCAAATTGCGGCGGCGCGAAATGCCGGCGGTCGAGCGGCCCGGGGCGACATCGTCGCTTTTCTGGATGCCGATTCGCACATGTCCCCCAATTTGCTCATCCGCGTTCACGAGGTGATGGCCTCCGGGCAATATATCGGCGGTGGCGTGGCCTGGGTGTACCGGGATAAACCCTCGTTGTGGGTGAGCATCCTGGAGACGATCCGGAACGTGATCGGACGCCGCGTATTCGGCGTGAGTACGGGGCTCATGTACACGACCAAAGAGGCCTTCGAGCGCGTCGGCGGGTTCGATGAACGCTATTACGCCGCCGAGGAGGGGCGATTCGTGCTCGACTTGAAGAAGCTGGGGAAGAAAGAAGGGAAGAAGTTTTATAACATCACCGATGGATACATTGTGACCTCGGCGCGCAAGTTCGAACAACTGAACGCACCGACGCTGATATGGACGGGATTGAAGTTCCTCCTGTTCCCCTGGAAGCTCAGAGATCGTAAAGCCTGCTCATTCTGGTATGACATCAACAAGAATTGAGGGTATCACAAAAGCGATGAGCGACCGCGTTGTGGTCATCTGTCTGGATGGAGCGACATTTGATCTGCTCCGTCCATGGATGGAAGCGGGATATCTGCCCACGTTGAAGCGCTTCATGGAGGAGGGCATCAGTGGAGAGTTGGAGTCAGTCATCCCGCCCATCACCGCGCCGGCGTGGGCCTCCTTCATGACCGGGAAGAACCCCGGCAAACACGGCGTGTATCATTTCATCAATCGCCGCGCCTCATCGGCGGGACAATCGTTCGTCAGCGCCGCCTCGCGGGCGGGGAAGGTTCTCTGGGAGTTGCTGGGCGAAGAGGGGAAGACCGTGCTCGTACTCAATGTGCCCACCACCTATCCGCCGCAGAAAGTCAATGGGGCGCTCATCAGCGATTTTCTCACTCCGCCGGGGAGGCGAGATTTCACCTATCCTCCCTCGTTGGTCGATGAGCTCGAGGAGAAGTTCGGTCCATATCCACTTCACTTCAAGACGCTCATGTTCTCGGCCAATCTCTCGCCATCCAACGCCCAGCGGTTGCTCGAGGAAGTGCATCGCGAGTTGCGGATCAAGTTCGACGTCGCTCATTATCTCTGGGATCGATACGAGAGCGACTTCACCATTCTTCACATATTGGGGACCGATCGTCTTCAACACGAGTTCTGGAATCTGCTCGATGCGCAGCATCCCCTCTATGATCCCTCGATGAGTCGGCGCTTTCGGGAAGCCATCCGCGACTATTTCGTTCGCGTGGATGCCGAGATCGACCGGCTCTGTCGGAAGATCGGCCGGGAAGCGACGACGTTCATCATCTCCGATCATGGGTTTGGACCGGCGTATAAGGCGATCGATCTCAATGTGTGGCTTCTGGAGCAGGGCTACATACAGGTCAAGTCGGAGGCGCGCTCTCGACTCAAATTCCGACTCTGGAAGATGGGATTGACCAATGAGCTCTTCATTCGGCTGTCGTTGCGCACATTCTTCAAATACGGAGCGGGGCTGGTGGAGAGGGTTCCCGAAGAATCCATGTTCAAATCCATTCGATTCTTCCTGCAACGTGGTCGACGCTATCCCCTCTTCTCGCTCGGCGATGTCGATTGGTCGCGGACGAAAGCCTACGCGCTGGTGGGTATGGGAGCCATCAACATCAATCTGGAGGGGCGCGAGCCCACCGGATCGGTCAAGCCGGGGCGCGAGTACGAGGCATTGAAACAAGAGATCGCCGACAAGCTCCGAGCGATGATCGATCCGGAGACGGGACAGCGGGTGAATGGTCGCGTCTTCTTGCGCGAACAGATTTATCGAGGACCGTACGTTGCTCAGGCTCCGGACATCGTGTTCTTGCCCAACGAGCAGGGATATGTGGCCGGGAGCATGATGGGATTCACCTCCAATCGATCGATCGTCCCCGTGCCCGCCTGGCCGGGAAATCATCGCCAGAACGGAATCCTCCTGGCCAGAGGCCGCTCTCTTCGGAAGGGAGAGCGCATCCAGGGGGCGCGATTGATCGATCTGGCGCCGACGCTCCTTTATCTCATGGGGAGCCGCATTCCCCGGGACATGGACGGGCGCGTCTTGACGACCATATTCGAACCCGATGTCGTGGCTCGTCGAGGAGTAGCGTATCGCGACGAGGAGCCGGTGACCTCTGAAGTTCCCCATCCCGGTTCGGAAGATGAGCAGCAGGTCATCGAGCGACTCAAGGACCTGGGATATTTGATGTAATGGTGAGGACGAGATCAGGGAATGGAGTGTCAGCGCGCACCGAGCCGGCCGGACCGATGCGCGCCATCGGTCGCCGGACTGGCTACACTCGATGGCCTCAGCCTTTTCATCATCAAGTGAGGAGAGCGAGAATAATGAGAGGGACGCGACGGTTCGCAGGCAGGATGATCGGCACGGTGACGCTCATCGTGGCCCTGAGCGTCATCAGCATGGCTCCGGGAGCGTCCGTCAGATGGGTCTCGCCCCGGACGGTACAGGGAAGCGGGTTGGTCTGGACGCCGGTGATGACCGGTGGATTCGGCAATCCGGGAAATAAGTTGCTGCGCGGGCTTCAGGTTTTTCAAGGTCGCCTCTATGCGATCACCTTCAACGACCAAGGAGGGGAAGTTTACCGATCGGTGACGCTCGATCCCCTCACCTGGGAGAAGGTGGTGGATGCCGGTTTCCTCTCCTCGGGGAATGCATTCGCTCCCAAGTTCCGTTCGCTGCGAGCGTGGGCCGGTCAGTTATTCGTGGGCACGGGATTCCGTCGCTCCGATGGCGCTCAGATCTGGCGGTCGTTCGATGGAGCTGTCTGGACGCTCTCTTTCGACAGTGGAGAGTTGGGGAACGGCCCGACGTTGAACGTTCGGGCGATGGCGCCGTTTGGCGATTATCTCTATATCGGGACGGGCGCTGAGTTCGTGGGCACGGCGCAGATCTTCCGTTCGCGCACCGGGCGGGAATGGGAGCCGGTGGTCGATGATGGGTTCGGTCTCCAACGAGGCAATAACAATATCTATTCGCTCGGCGTGTTCGATGGGCGACTGTATGCTGGAACGTTCAATGTGCGCGGAGCGGAGGTCTATCGCTCCGATGACGGGCGAACGTGGGAGCGCGTCGCCACCCGCGGCATAGGAGATCGGCGTAATCTCTACATCTACGAACTGCGCGTCTATCAGCCGACGCCCGAATCGATGCCTCGATTGATCGCCATCACCGGTCCCAATCCGTCAGGTGGACAGGTGTGGGCCTATGATGGTGAGAGCTGGTCGCTGTTCGCTCCTCCGGGGTTCGGCAATCGGCGCAATACCGACATGTGGCAAGCCAATCAGTTCGGTCGCGATTTCTATGTCGGAACGTTCAAGGAGGAGTTCCGACCGGGATCACAGCTCTCGGACGAGGACGGTGCCGAACTCTGGCGTTACGATGACGCGACCGGTCAGTGGATGCCCGAGACGCTGGACGGCTTCGGCAATCCCAATAACACGGGCATTCGAACGATTTTCGCCTGGAACGGGGCATTGTATGTGGGAACGTTGAACGAAGAGACCGGCTGCGAGCTCTGGCGGGGAGTCCCAGCCAGGTAGCGCGAGCGAGGACGTCCTGTGGTGACGCGGATCGAATCCGGAGGCGATGGCATGGTTCTGGTCAAAGCGCTCGGGGGACAAGGTGGCTTTCATCGACTTCGGCTCCCGGTGATCGAGCGCCTCGGGTGCCGGTCGATCCAGGTGATCGCAGAAGGATTGAGCATCTGGATGAGAGGTGGCCGTCTCGACGCCACAAGAGTGTGAATATGGAACAGAAAGTGATCATCATCGGGTTGGACGGTGCCACTTTCGATGTGCTCGGGCGCTGGATGGCCGACGGTCGATTGCCTCATCTCAAGGCGCTGGTGGCCGAGGGCGTCAGCGGCGAGTTACGATCTTCGGTGCCGCCGGTCACCGCGCCCGCTTGGGCCTCGTTCATGACGGGGAAGAATCCGGGGAAGCATGGCGTGTTCGATTTCGTCATTCAGGATAAGACGACCTATCAGTTCCATCCGGTGGATTCGCGCTCCTGTCGGGCGAGGACGCTCTGGGAGGTCATCGGCGATGAGGGAGGGCGCGTCGTCGTGTTGAACGTGCCGCTGACCCATCCGCCGTATCCGGTCAATGGCGCGCTCATCAGCGACTTTCTGCTGGCCCGCGGTCGTGGAGAGAAGAGTTTTCCTCCCCAGCTACTCGGAGAGATCGAGGAGCGATTCGGTCCCTATCACCCGGATACCGTGCTCCCTTATTTTGTCGCCAGTCAGACCGACGAGGATGTGGCCCGGTTCATCGGCGAGTACGCGCGGGCTGTCGAATATAAGTTTCAGGTGGCCCATGACCTCTGGGAGCGCGTTCAGCCCGATTTTCTCATGCTCCACTTGTACGGGAATGATCAGATCTGCCACTGGCTGTGGCACGTGTTCGACCCGACTCATCCGTGGCATCGTCCTGGGGACGCGGAGAAGCACCTGGAGACGATCCTGGAATACTACCGAACGTTCGACCGCGAGATCGGAAAGCTGCTGGACCGCGTTCACGGCGATGTGACGTTGTTCATCATCTCGGATCACGGATTCGGGCCGGTCTATAAGGCGCTCGATTTGAACACCTGGCTTTATCAGCGAGGATACCTCGTGTTGAAGAATCGACCGGTGACTCGATTCAAGCGGCTCTGCTGGCAGGCGGGATTGACGCCTACGACGCTGCTCCAGCAGAGGTGGATCCGGAAGGGGCTAGCCCTGCTGGCCGGTCGCGTGTTGAGGGATCGTTCGCAGGGCGGCGTCGAGCAGGTCCAAAAAGCCCACACCCTGGGTCAACTGCTCCTTTCATTCCATGACATCGACTGGTCGCGGACACGGGCGTTCTCTCCGTTCGGGTTCGGTCAGATTCGCATCAACGTGCGCGGGGAGTGGGCCGAAGGCTGCGTCTCTCCCGGGGATGAGTACGAGCGCCTCAAGCGAGAGTTGGTCGACCAGTTGCGAGCGCTGACAGATCCCGAGACGGGGGAATCCCTTGACGGAGCCGTGTTCACTCGGGAAGAGCTTTATCGGGGCGATTATCTGGCCGAAGCGCCGGACATCTTCTTCGTCCCGGTGAATGGAAAATATCGTCCCAAGAGCACCGGATTCACTTCCAATGCGGCCATCTCTTCTTTTTGGGGCATGAGCGGCATTCATAAGATGAATGGCTTGCTCATCGGGCGCGGGGCGGCGCTTCGTTCGGGCGCGCGCATCGATGGAGCGGAGATCATCGATATCTTCCCTTCCGTTCTCTACCTGATGGGGATGCCCATCCCCGAAGACGTTGACGGTAAGGTGTTGCAGCACATGTTCACTGGCGAGTTCGTTCATCGACATCCGATCCGATTTGCCGAGCGGACGACCTCATCGGAGAGAGCGTCGGCCGGAGAGACCGTCGCCGCGGAGGAAGAGGAGGTCCTCGATCGCTTGCGGGGATTGGGATATTTGGATTGAGCGCTTATGAGGTTCGTGCGACAGTATGCCAGGACGGCGGCCAAGCTCATCGTGGTGCTCGCCATCGTCCTCGCGGTTCGATATGCCTTCCTGAACGGGATCATCGATCGGACCGGCCTTCAGCGAATGCTCGATCAGGCGGGCATCCTGGCCATCCCTGGATTCATTCTGATGATGGCCGCTGCCATCATGGTCTTCGTGCCCGCGTGGATATTCATCGGGTCGGCGTCCATCGCGTTTGGCGCTCGTTGGGGAGCGGCGTACTCGATGCTCGGAGCGATACTCGGGACGAGCGCCGCCTTTCTCCTGGGTCGCTATCTGGCCTCTGATTTTGCCGAGAGGCAGAGGCAACGCCGATTGCGGCATATCAACGAATGGTTGGAAGCCAATGGCATCGTCCTCACGCTCTGCGCCCGACTGGTGTTTTACTGTCATTCGGCATTCAATTACGCGGCCAGCGTCACCTCGGTGAGGTTCAGGGACTATGTCATTGGGACGTTCGTTGGCCTTCTGCCGGGCATCATTCTCTTCTCCAGCGTGTTCGATGTGCTGGTGAGAGCGGATTCGCTCGTCGACTTTCTCACTCATCCGGCGCTGATCCTGCTATGGAGTTTGCGGATTGGCGGGGGGATGTTATTCTCTTTGCTGGTCAAAAGGTCCAGCGAGCGAAAGCGCGCCGAGCGGGGTTATCTGTTGGGGATTCACAAGCAGTAGTCACGGCGAAGGAGGAATGAGGATGGCGAATAAAGTGGTTATCGTGGGGTTGGACGGAGCGGGATTTCAAACGCTTCAACCGTGGATGGACGCCGGTCATTTGCCCACGCTGCGGGAGATGATGAAGCGGGGCACCAGTGGCTGTCTGACGTCGATCGTCCCGCCGGTGACGGCGCCCGCCTGGTCATCATTCATGACCGGAAAAAACCCGGGCAAGCATGGCATCTATTACTTCACCACCCGGGATAAGACCACGGGCCGCGAGGTGCCGGTGAGCGCCTATTCCCGTTCGGGGAAGACGCTTTGGGAACTCCTCAGTGAGAGCGGGAAGACGGTCACCGTATTGAATGTGCCCACGACGTATCCTCCGAGTCCGGTCAACGGCATCATGGTGGCGGGATTCCTGACGCCCAAAGGGAAACGGGATTTCGTCTATCCCCCTTCGTTGCTCGATGAGATCGAGGGCGCGTTCGGACCCTATCCGTTGTATCTGAAGACGAATTTCACCGCCAACCTGTCCGAGGCCAATGTCGAGCGGTTCCTGGCCGAACTGGAGCACGAGCTCCAGTACAAGTTCGCCGTCCTCCATTATCTCATGGACCGGTACCCGGCCGACTTCACCATGGTCCATATCTGGGGCACGGATCGCATTCAACACGATCTGTGGAATCTCTTCGATGAGGCTCATCCGCGCTACGATCCGGTGTTGAGCGCCAAGTACAAGGAGCGCATCATCGGCTATTTCTCGGCCGTCGATGCTCAGATTGCCCGGTTGCGGGAGCGATTGGATGACGAGACGACGCTCATCATCATGTCGGATCATGGATTCGGGCCCATTCATCGATTCATCGATTTGAACGTGTGGCTCCTGGAGCAGGGATACATCGCTATCAAGGAGACGCCCCTTTCGCAATTCCGCTTGCGCGCCTGGAAGATGGGATTGACGTACGAATTCTTCATTCGGGGATTGTTGTGGCTCATGAAGTGGGGCGTCCGGTTACCCGATCGCACGCCGGCCGATGCCGTCAATCTCATCCGCGAAGAAGGGTTTCAGCCGTTGCTGTCGCTTCGGGATGTGGATTGGTCGCGCACCAAGGCGTACAGCAAATTCGGATTGGGTCAGATCGTCATCAATGTGGAGGGGCGCGAGCCGAGAGGGTCGGTCAAGCCGGGCGCCGAATATCGGGCGGTGAGAGATGAGATCGTGGAGAAGCTGAAACAGTTGCGCGATCCGGCGACGGGGCGGGTGATCGGCGGTCAGGTGTACACCAAAGAGGACGTCTACAGCGGTCCTTATCTCGATGAGGCACCGGACATCACCTACTTGCCGATGGAGAGCAACTATCTGGCTAACGTCCTCATGGGATTCACGACGAGGCATTGGATCATGGACAATCCCGTCCTGTTCGGCAATCATCGCATGGAGGGGGTGATCATTGTGGAAGGGAAGGACGTCCGGCCGGGTGGTTGGTTGAGCGAAGCGAGCATTCTGGATGTCGCTCCGACCGTCCTCTATGCCATGGGAGAGCGAATCCCGCGGGATATGGATGGCCGCGTTCTCACCGAGCTGTTCGTCCCGGAGTTCCTCAATCGACGGCCAGTGGAATGGCGAGACGCCGAAGATGCCGCATCACCGGCGAAGGCGGGAGCGCTCTCGCGCGAGGACGAAGAGACGATTCTCGAACGCTTGAAGGGATTGGGGTATTTATGAGTCGGTATCGGCGGGCGATCGCTCTCCTGAAGGAAACGATCGACCGAGCGGTCGCCGCGAGGGCTCGCGCCCGCACCGCCTGTCCTCACCTGCCTCCACCATCTCCGGAGCCGATCGCCCGGGCCGAAGCCGTGTTCTCCAATGTCTTCCCCATCTCTCCCCAATGTGGGCTGACGCCGCAAGAGATTGAGAGAGAGATCGAGAGGTACTTCTGGCATTATCCCTTCGAGTTCGGTGGTCGTCTGATCGATGCCCATCATGTGGGCTTCAGAGGTCTCCGCGGTCGCCACTATCGGCGATATCTGCATATTTTCCCTGCGCTCCTCTCCTTGACGGGAGGCACATTGGCTGGATACACGGTGCTCGATGTGGGGTGTAATGCCGGGTTCTGGTCGATTCAGGCTCGATTGGCGGGGGCCGAACGCGTGCTCGGCGTGGATGCCAGTCAGCAGAATATCGATCAGGCGCGATTCATCATCCGGGTGACGGGACTGGATGGCATCGACTATGTGGTGATGAGTGCCTATGGGATCTCGAAACGACGGATTGGGGAGTTCGATATCGGTCTCTTCTTAGGTTTGCTCTATCACCTGGATAAACCTCTCATGGCGCTGGAGCGCCTCTACGAAGTGACGAGGAAGATCGTCGTCATCGATACGCGAGTCACCTGGTCCAGGAGAGCTCGGCTCACCCTGAGAGCGGACGTCGTTCATGACCAGAACGTCACCAGTGGACTCGCCTTCGTGCCTTCTCCGAAAGCGGTGATCTGGATGCTCCATCATGTCGGATTTCGCCAGATTTATGTGATCCCCAGAACGACGCTTCGCCTCCCGCCGGACTATCTGCTCGGCCTTCGCAAGGCGTTCGTGGCGATGAGATAGGCCCGCCGACGCATCTCCAGTAGTGGTATCAGCTCAAGAAACGGCACATGTGCGGCTTGATGGCTCAGTCAACGATGTCATTTAGGCATATGCAAGATAATGACCAGCAATGCGATGCCGCTCCGTGGCGGGCTCACTGGACCGCTCTCGCCGTGACCACGATGATCAGGGCTCCCTTGGTGCCATCCGACGCGCTGATGAGCGTCGGTTTCCCCACCACGACCTTCTGACCTTCGCGAATATCAATACTGGTGAAGAGGCTCGCATTCTGATATTCGATAGCCGTCTTCTCCTTTTCCTGCAGTGAGCCCGAGACGACGGGAAGACGAACATTCAATTGCAGGTCATCGATCCGAATCGCGCGTCCTTTTTCAGTCGACACGATGCGCGGACGGAGACTCAGGGAGTAATAGGTGTTGAAGCCCACCATCGGACTGGATATGACGCCGGACGCATTGCCTCGCTTTCCATCACGACCGCGCACCACCAGCGTGTCCAGCAAGCCGAAGCCCCGATAGGTGAAGATCTTCTTGAGTTGATCAATCACTGGCCGAAGCTCGATCGGGATAGCCTGCGATGGGAGCTCCTGCTCGGAAGCCATTAACAGATAAGCGGTCACTTCAATATTGGTGGCCACGGTGGGTGGAACGTCCAGTTGCTTGATGGCGGCGGCTACGGCCGCGACAGTCTCCGGCGGCCCGAATACGGAGATCACTTTCAATTGTCGATTGGAGAGGATGCGACCACCGAAGATCTTCAGGACGTTGACCAACTGCTCGACATCGGCGTACTTGACCTTGAACACCTTCCGCTGCCAATCGGGTCCAGGAGTGATAGGAGGTGCTTCTTCTCGTTGGATCTTGATGGGCGCGGTGGGCCGTTGAGGCTTGTTCTGCTCGCGTTGAGCCGGGGATGAAACGGGTGACAGGGCCGCGATGAGGAGCAACAGACTGAGACGTGCTACTCGATGATATTGTTTCGTCATGGTTATTCTCCCTCCTGATCGACAAGCCAGTAGATGACGATATCAGGATCCTCCGTCACCAGCTTGACGACCAGTTGATCGGAGCCTGATGGCGGCTCGACGGTGATCGATTCGCTATCCGGAATTTTCAGAGGCGGGCGCTTCGCATGAGCGGGGCCAGTCCGGAAGCGTCCAGAAGCTCGGCGCCTGCGAGCGATCCGGGCATTCGGCGCCTGCGCCGGTTTCTTGCCTGCAGGGAGCGCCCGCGTGAGACGTCCCGGTTCATCGAGGAGAGCCGGAGAGTGCGACGAGGCGCCGATGTCTTGGACTCCAGGCGACTCCGATGCCTCTCTTCTCGACCACTGGAAGACCACGAGAGTGGCCGCAATCACCACCAGCATGATGCCGGCCAGACCAGCTGGCCACGACCATCTCCGGAGAATGCCCAGCCCACGCGCCGATGTTTGCAGGCTCTCGCGCGTGGCTATCTCCGCCAGCACGCTCCGACGGATGCCCTCGAGCACATGATGATCCACCGGTTCGCCACGCAGGCTGTACAGGGCATTTCGCATGTCTTCCAAGTCGCGGATGAAGGTGCGACAGGTCGAGCACGACTGGAGATGGCGTTCTGCGCGACGCTCCCGCCGGGGCGACAGCTCGCCACCGATGTACAGCGCCATCATTCGTTCCCATCGCCGGCAACTCACGATTGTCCCTCCCGAACGCGATCGACGAATCTCTTGAGTTTGACGCGCGCGCGACTGAGGTGTGATCGCACCGTCGATGCCGATGAACCGAGAAGGCGCGCTACATCCTCGGTCGAAAGACCTTCGATATCGCGAAGCACAATGACCGCTCGCTCATTCTCAGAGAGCGTTTTCAATCCTTCGGCGAGAATACGGCGTTGCTCGGCGAACTCCGCTCCCCATTCGGTCTTCATCGAATCGACGAGCGCATCCGCATCAACGTCATCCAGCGAGACCGTCATGTTTCTCCGCCTTCTTCTGACCAGATCGTGACAGACGTTCACCGTCACGCGATAGAGCCAGGGCACCAATTCGCGTTTCTCGTCGAGTCGGGACAGGTGCTTGTAGAGTCGCAGGAAAACTTCCTGGGTGGCATCTTGAGCATCTTCCCGGTGCCCGAGAAGCCGCAGAGCGAGTCGATAAATCCGGCGTTCGTGTCGGATCATGAGCGTCTCGAACGCATGGGTATCTCCTGCCTTCGCCTGTGCGATCAGGTGCGCCGTGGTACTGGATGGCTCTTCCTGGGGCTGTCGGCCCGCCATCGCCAGGATCATCTCTGCCGGTTCCGCTCGCATGCCCCAAGCTCCCGGGAGGAAGCCTCCCTTTACATATACTCACTGACCGGGCCATTCGTTGAGTTTTTTTCCATATGGAGCTCGTTCCCTCGGGTTCCGTTCAAAATGCCCGGTTGCTGCAAGCTTTTATTGATCTTCGCATTCCCACAGGGGCAGTGTATCATAGCTGGCACTATGAGACCGAGTGGGAGTGCAGAAGCATTGGAGGGTCGTCGTTGGATTGCTGGCTGGCTGCTGCAAGGAGGCCAGGGGATGCGGGAAGTCGCCCGCCTGGTTGGTGCAGCCCCCTCGTCGGTGTCTCGCTGGGAGCAAGCCCTGGAGCGAGAGGGGATAAAGAGGCTCCGAGCCCGTCGGCATCTAGGGAAGCCACCGAAGCCGACCTCCCAACAGAAGCAGGTGTTGGCGGGGATACGGCGAGCCGGGGCGCGGGTTGCTGGTTTTGCCACCGATCTATGGACTCTGGCACGGGCGGCTCAGGTGATCGCACGTCACTTTGGCAGGACGAAGTCTCTTCGAGATGGGAGAGTTCCAGTATGAGCTGGGCACGGATTGTGATCATTACGGCTGGAACCCGTGGGGACGTGCAGCCCTATGTGGCTTTGGGTGAGGCCCTGAAGGAAGCTGGATTTGCCGTGAGGATGATCACTCACCCGGACTTCCGGGCGATGGTGGAGGCCGCGGGGCTGGATTTTCATTCTATCGGGATTGGAATCCGAGAGCGAGTACGGGGGCCTGAGGGGGCCACATTTGTCCGCAAGGCTGATCGTCCCTTTCACCTGATCCAGGGGATCATGCGCGCCTTTCTCCAGCACGTGGATGAGGTGATGGATCGGCTTGTGGCGGGTTGCGAGGACGCCGACATCCTGGTGTTTTCAGGCCTCGGATTTCCTGCCTTTCACATTGCTGAAGCACGCAACATGCCTGCTGTCGCGGCCTATCTCCAGCCCCTCACGCCCACATCGGCCTTTCCCGCCCCCATCGGGTCCTTCCCCTCCTGGCTGCGCACTCCCTGGACCAACCGGGCAACATATATCCTGGCGCAGCTTTTTTCCTGGTGGATGGTGCGCAAACCTTCCAACGGCCTGCGCCAGCGCCTGGGACTTCAGTCCTTAGGCCTGCGGGGACCTTTTCCCCACATCCGCCAGGGTGTGCTGCCTCACCTTTACGCTTTCAGCGCCCACGTCGTGCCCTGCCCTCCAGACTGGCCCGAATGGGCCCACATCACCGGCTACTGGTTCTGCAAGACGCCGGCTTTCACCGCGCCGGCAGAGCTTGCACAGTTTCTCGAAAACCATCACCCTGTGATCTATATCGGCTTCGGGAGCTTGCACCTTCCCCATCCTGACGAGGTCCTATCCGAGATCTTTCAGGCCCTCGAACGTTTGGATGTGTTCGCGGTGATGAGCAGAGGATGGGGCGAATGGGAGGTCGTCTCCCATCCCCGGGTGTTCTGGGTGGAGGAGATCCCCCATGAGTGGCTTTTTCCCCGTGTGGAGGCTGTGGTGCATCATGGGGGTGCTGGGACCACGGCTATGGGCCTTCGGTTTGGAAGGCCCACTGTGATCATGCCCTTTCTTGCAGATCAATTTTTCTGGGGAGAACGAGTGGAAGCTCTCGGAGTGGGCCGGATGCTGCCTCGGGCTCGAAACCTGAAAGCCGCGCGGCTGTATCGTGTGCTGAAGGACGTTTTATCTTCGGAAGAGATGCGCGAGAAGGCTGAAGCCCTCGGCGTTCTCATCCGGGAAGAAAGGGGGTTGGAACAGGCGGTGGAGAAGATCCAGACTCTACTTGACGAGGCTCGAAGGAACCGTTGAGGGTGTCCCGAGGCTATATAAGGGATCTCAGGGAGTGCTAGGTCTCAAGAAAACTGAAGGTCTTCGATGCGTTGATCGAGGAGCGCCTCGGGAGCCTTGAGGCCCGGGCTCGGGATAGGAGACGGGACATTGTCATGAGGCTTTCTCACGGAGCTGACCGAGGGGATAGAAGCGACGCACAAACAGGAGCCAAGCGCGCGCGAAGGCTTTCTCCCACAGGGGTGGCGGAATGTCGTCGGAAAGCTCCAGCAGGGTGAAGGAAACTCACGATGGCGCTGAGCGCGAGCGTGCACAAGGCGGAATGTCGTCGGAAAGCTCCAGCAGGGTGAAGGGGTTCCGCTCCAGGTCCTCCACGTCCACCCTCGCCAAAAGCCGCTCGATGGCCTTGCGGGCTGCGGTCGGGCTCTTGCCTCGCACCCGCCGGTCATGGCCGGCAACCGCAACTGGCGCGCCCGCCAATATCCCTCTATCAGCTCACCGAGCACTCAGACCTGCTCCCGCGGGAGGCCCGAGATGCTCAGCATAAACTTTTGAATGTCTCGTCGTTTTAGTCTCATGATTTCCCTCCTGATGGAAGTATTTCCCCCTGATTTTGCTTCATCAGGAGGGCTTTTTCCATGGTCCATTTCCTGCCTCGATCTCAGAGCAATCTCTTGACGCCAACTCTCATCAACGGTAAGCTGTGGTGATGTGTGAGGTATAGTGGCGCAAATTTTGCCTCGCGGCCAAGTATGCCTGCCGCAGGGAGGTACTTCCAATGGATGGAAGACCAGGCGACGTCCTGACCATTGACGAGTTGTCTGCCTACCTGAAGATACCGAAATCGACGCTCTACAAGCTCGTTGGGGAATGTCCCGTGCCAGAAGATTGGCCGCCATTGGCGCTTCCGAAAAGAAACCATCGACCGCTGGTTAGAAGAGGGGTTCAACGTGACGATAAATCGGCAGGAGAGCCGATTTGAACGCGCCAAAGATGCGCCCGAAAGGCGAGGGCCGGGGAAGGCCCGAGTCAAAGAAGGAGGAAACGAGTAATGGCGGAGCCCTTGGCGGATCAGATCCTGCGAAAGATCGGCGAGCAGCAGGCCAAGGCCAGCGAATGCCCTACGTTGTACGTCAACTTCTACGGAAACACCTCAAGAGAGGTGAGAACCTATGCCGCTTGATATTACGACGCTGGAGTCTTGGTTATGGGACGCGGCCTGCGCCATCCGCGGGCCAGTGGACGCGCCCAAATTCAAGGACTACATCCTGCCGCTGGTGTTTCTCAAACGCCTTTCCGATGTGTTCGAGGACGAGATCGACCGCCTGGCGGAGGAGTACGGCCAGCGCAAAACCGCCCTCAGCCTCGTAGAGGCGGAGCGGGATCAGGGCATCATCGCCGGCGGACGTGGCTCGGTGCGCTTCTACATCCCCGAAGAAGCCCGCTGGGAGAGCATTCGCCGCCACGGTCAGATAGGCCTGGGGCAATACCTGACCGACGCGGTGCGGGCGGTGCCCGGGAGAATCCTCGCCTGCAAGGCGTCATCGATCTGGTCGATTTCAACGCCACTGCTGCCGGGCAGCGCATCGTGCCCGATGAATATCTTGCTAAACTGATAGATGTGCTCTCCCGCCACCGGCTGGGACTCCGCGACGTGGAGCCGGACATCCTGGGCCGGGCCTACGAGTACCTGCTACGCAAGTTCGCCGAGGGGCAAGGCCAGAGCGCTGGCGAGTTCTACACCCCGCGCGAGGTGGCCATTCTCATGGCCCGCATCCTGGAGCCGGAGCCCGGCATGACGGTGTACGATCCCACCTGCGGGTCGGGCGGTCTGCTCATCAAGTGCCACCTGCGTTTGCTGGAAACCTATGGCGTGCGGGAAAACGGGCGTCGTCGCCTGCCCTCGACGGTTGCGCCCCTGCGCCTGTACGGTGAGGAGATCAACCCGGCCACCTTCGCCATGGCCCGCATGAACGCGGTCATCCACGACATGGAGACCGACATCCGGTTGGGTGACACCATGCGCAACCCCGCCTTTAAGGACACCGCCGGCCGCCTTCAGACCTTCGACATGGTCACGGCCAATCCCATGTGGAATCAGAACTTCTCAGCCGAGGTGTACGAAAACGACCCCTATGAGCGCTTCGCCTTCGGTATCCCACCCTCTTCCAGCGCGGACTGGGGCTGGCTGCAACATATGCTGGCTTCCCTCAACGACCCGGGGCGCATGGCCGTGGTGCTCGACACCGGCGCGGTCAGCCGCGGCAGCGGCAACCAGGGAAGCAACCGCGAGCGGGCCATCCGCAAGGCTTTTGTGGAGCGCGATCTCATCGAAGCCGTCGTGCTGCTTCCGGAAAATCTGTTCTACAACACCACTGCGCCCGGCATCATCCTGGTCGTCAACCGCAAGAAGCGGCGTCCGGGAGAGATCCTGCTCATCAACGCCTCCAGGCTGTTCGCCAAGGGACGACCCAAGAGCTACCTGGCCGGTGAGCACATCGAGGCGATCGCCCGCGCCTACCACGGGTGGACCGCAGAGGAAGGGCTTTCGGCCATCATCACCCAGGAAGAGGCGGCCCGCAATGATTACAACCTGTCGCCGAGCCGGTACGTCGTCAGTAGCGAGCAGGAGGAGGTTCTGCCCCTGGAGGAGGCAGTGGTTCTCTTGCGCGAGGCCGAAGAGGAGCGAAGGGAGGCTGACAGGAAGCTCAACGAGGTGTTGGAGTTCCTGGGGCTGGATGGGTAAGCGCATGTCCAAGATCGATCGACAAGAGGGTGAAACCCTGGAGTTCAAAAGGCAGTGGACCGACAGGGCCCTGGAGGACCTGGCGGCCTTTGCCAACACCCAAGGGGGGATGCTTCTTATCGGCATCAGGGATGACGGCGAGATCGTGGGCGACAGAGCCGACGACCGGGAACTCCAGCGGATTGCCAACCTCATCGCTGCTCATCTGGGGATCACCCCATCGATTCAGGTGGTCGAGATGCAAGGGCTCCCGGTGGTGGAAATTTGGGTCGACCCGGCCCGCGGGTTGGTTCCCTGCAGTGGACGGTATCTTCGCCGGGTGGGCACGACGAACCGCGATTTTTCACCCGATGAACTGGCCCGGCACATCCTCACGCGTTCCGGGAGGAATTGGGACAGCCTGCCCAGCGAGTGGACCTTAGAGGAGGTTGACCTGGAGGCCCTGAGCCAGTTCGCCCGTCTGGCCCGACCCAGACTTCCTCATTTCGATCCCTCCAATCCCGAACAGAGCTTGCGGAACCTCAACCTCTTGGAAGGGGACCGGCTGAAGAACGCGGGCGTCTTGCTTTTTGGAAAGCGGCCCCAGCGCCTGTTTCCCCAGGCCCAGGTCCGCATCGGCATCTTCCGTGGCACGGAGATTCTGGACAGCCACGATTTCACGGGTACCCTGTGGGATCAACTGAACGACGCTATGGATCGCTTTCGCCAGGTGCTCAAGGTGCGCTTCGACATTCAAGTGGAAGAACCTTCCTTAGAGGGGCTTCAGCGTAAGGAGATATGGGAGTACCCGCTGGAGGCCCTGCGGGAGGCGGTGGCAAACGCTCTCATCCACCGGGATTACACCTATCCGGCGGACATCCAGATTCGGTTGGAAGAAGACCGCCTGGAGGTCTGGAATCCGGGCGAACTGCCCCCACCTCTGACACCGGAGGCGCTTTACGGCCCGCACTCGTCAGTGCTTCGCAACCCGCTCATTGCGCAAGCCTTCTACTTTGGTGGCGTCATCGAGCGTTGGGGCACGGGCACTACGCGCATCATCCGTCTCTGCCGTGAGCAAGGGCTGCCGGACCCCGAGTTCGCCCACTGGCAGGGCGGCGTCTTGGTCACCTTCGCCAAGGACCCCTATACGCCGGAGCGCTTGCGGGCGATGGGGCTCAGCGAGCGGCAGATCAAGGCGGTGATGTATGTCAAGGAACGAGGAAGCATCAGCAACAGGGAGTATCGAGAATTGAACGCTGTTTCTGATGAGGCAGCCAGACTGGATCTCAAGCAGCTTGTCGAGATGGGCGTCCTTGTAGTGCAAGGAAAAGGGAGAAGTGTTCGCTATGTCCTATCCAGAGCTGGCGATTAGTTGGCGTTTGGTTGGCGATTTTGGCGATTATTTGGCGATTGGAAGCCTGCTGTCCGCTTCGGGAGCAGTGAAAGAGGAAGCACGATGTACCGGCGTGGATAACCTCAACTCAACGAAAGCTGTCAAAAGCTTCAAAAAGGGCTCAAATGGTTCACTTAAGGGCTCGGAAAAGGCCCAAAGGGTTGGGGCTTTCGAGATACGATTGCCTTTATGTTATATTTAGTAGGAACCATTTTATGAGAGGGCCAAAGACATGATTCGCACCGAAGAGCAAAGAGGTTTCGAAAGATGATGTCGCGCTATTCAGCAGGAGGAGCAGCAGCGGCGGGCGGCATGGATTTCCAGAACCGCGTGGCCGCCTGGGTAGCCGTGCGCGTTCTCGCCGAGAAGGGGGCCACACCTCCGTGGGAGCTTCCTGGAGACACAACACTTGACTGGCTCCAGTGTGAGACTGATCAGCCCGTTGACGACCTTCTCATCGGCACCTCGCAGCAGGGGCGCGTGTTTGCCCAAGTCAAGCGAAGCCTTAGCCTATCTTCACATGAGGATTCGGATCTCGCGTCTGTCCTCGATCAGTTCGTTCACCAGTTCGTCGCCTGTAGGCCCGGCTCCTGCAACCGCGCCCTTGATCCTCAACGGGATCGGCTGCTTTTGATCACTTCCTCGGCAAGCTCTGAGCCAATTCGCGTCCATCTGCGGAATATGCTTCGCAGGGTCCGACGTCTGACTCCCGACCAGACTCTCGATGATGCGGCCCAAAACCAGGCTGAGCGCCATGCGCTTGCGACGGTTCGGGGACATATCCATAGGTCGTGGCAAGCGCTCTTAGACCGCGAACCGTCGGATCAAAAGCTCCGGCAGCTTCTCTCACTGATTCACATCCAGGTGTTAGACGTCGGTGAAGGAGAGACAGGAGAGCGCGAGGCAAAGGATCTGCTCCGCTCCGCCATTTTGCGCGATCCCAACCAAGCGGACCAGGCGTGGGCGAAGCTAGCAGGGTTATGTGCCCGTTTCGCGGCGCAGCGGTCCGGTGCCACGCGGACGGATCTCCAGCGCGAGCTTCTGAATGCCGGATTTGATCTGCGAGCGCCACGGAGCTACGAGCAGGACATCGAAAGACTCCGCACACACTCCGAGCAGACTTTCAGCGCCCTCGCTCATCTCGCGGAAGTGCGGCTGGGCTCAACGTCGATCAAGATTCGCCGTGCCTGCACCGATGCCTTGAAGCAGGCTGCTATGACCCAATCTATCCTCGTCGTGGGCGAGCCGGGGGCCGGAAAGTCCGGTGCCCTCCACGACTTCGTCGCAGCGCTTCGTGAAGACAAGAGAGATTACGTCTTTTTGGCCGTGGATCGCCTCGCCGCTCAGAGCTTGGGAGAGCTTCGGGCAGAACTCGGATTGGAGCACGAGCTGCCCGAGGTTCTCGAGAACTGGCCGGGCTTGGAACCCGCATTCCTGGTGATCGATGCACTCGATGCCGCCCGGGGAGGCCGAGTAGAAAGGATGATCCGTGACCTCATTCGGAAAGTTGTCGAAAAAGACGGCCGATGGCGGGTCGTGGCCTCGGTTCGCAAGTTTGACCTCCGATATGGCGTAGAACTTCAGCGTCTTTTTGCCGGGAATCCACCGACAAGTTTCGCGGATCCGGAGTTTCAGCACGTTCGACACCTGAACGTTCCCAAGCTTTCCGACGAAGAGGTGGACCAGATCGGTCAGCAGTCCTCAGAACTACTATCGCTTATTGAGGGTGCCCCGTCCGAACTGAGAGACCTCTTGCGTGTGCCCTTCAACGTCAGGCTCTTGGCCGAGCTCCTCGACGCCGGACTCAGGATAGAGGAATTAACGCCGATCAGGACACAGCTTGAGCTGCTGGAACGTTACTGGTTGCACCGGGTGGTGCGTTCTGACGGGGAGGGAGACGCGCGGGAGGCGGTTCTGCGTGAGGTCTGTGAGAAGATGGTGGCAGCGCGGATGCTGCGTGTTGACCGCAGCGCTGTTGCCCGCCCGGACACGAGCACACTGCTCAACGATCTCCTCAGTACGCAGATCCTCGTCGAATGGCAGGCCTCACCGGAAGCGCAACCTGATCGTTACATCCTCGCTTTCTCACACCATGTTCTCTTCGACTATGCAGTGGCTCGACTGCTATTTCGAGGGGATAGTGCGAAACTCACCCGGCGTCTTGAGAAGGATCCCGAACTCGTAATGGTCATTCGCCCCAGTCTGGTTCTGCACTTTCACCACACCTGGGACGCAAGTAGCGATCGCCGGCAGTTCTGGGAGCTCGTGTTCCGCGTCATTGCAACTCCCAGCATACCGGAGGTAGGCAAGCTCATCGGTCCGGCTGTAGCAGCAGAGCTGGCTAAGACAATGGCCGATCTGGAGTCCCTCTGTAAGGCCTTGGAGGAAGACGGTGCAGGGAGAGAGGACGCAGCAGAGCAGGCTTTTCGCCACCTTGTCGGCGCACTGGTGGCTGGCACACCGGGAGGTGTAGCTCTTGTGGGACCCAACGCAGGCCCCTGGTGCGAACTGCTGGAACGGGTGACACGGAAGCTGCGATCGACTGTAGCATACACAAGCAGAACTCTGCTCATAACGCTATGTGAAAGAACCGATGAATTTTCGCCTGACCAGCGGGCCGCAGCGGGGCAAGCTGCACGCAGACTCCTGGAATTTGCCTGGGCTCTAAAGCCAAGGGATGAATGGCTCGTAGTCCACGCGCTTCAGTGCGTCTGTCGCACCTTCGAAAGCGATCCTGACGCGTCCGAGTCGCTAATACGTCACACCATCGAACCCTCGCACCTCTCCCAATACGGTTTCGAAGAGCTGCCCTGGCTGGCCCAGGAGGTGAAACGGCTAATTCCTTTCGCACCCACACTGGTGAGGGATATTTATTGCGCGGCCTTTCGCCATCAAGAGGAATCCGAAGAGCCGACGCCTATAGGATCGAGCCGTATTCTTCCACTGGTTTCCAACCGCCGTCAAGACTACGAGATGGCATTGTATCAGTTAGCGAAGACCTTTCCCGCGTTCCTCGAATCAGCACCGGAAGAGGCGACGCACACCCTTATCCGCGTGCTCGAAGCCTATGTCACTCAGCGCCACTCACCAGCATCCGGGCAGTGGCATGAAGAAGCCTTCGACTTTGACGGACGGCAAGCTCATCTGCGCACCGACTATAGCCATATCTGGGATGAGAGTGGTATCCATCGCGATGACGGTCCCATGAAAATGCTGGATGCCTTCCAGCAATTCGTGGAGGGCTTGGCGACCACAGAAGAAGGCGGAAGCCAATGGCGCCGTCTACTGGATATCATCGTCTCCGAAAATCGCCTTGCGGTCCTGTGGCGGCGCGTCCTCCGTGCGGGTGCACGTTGCCCAAAGGCTCTTGGGAGAGAGATCCTGCCCCTCGCCTGGGCACATCCGATCCTCACCGGGATCGACACGACCGTGCAAGCCGGTGAATACCTCAAAGCGATCTTCCCGATCCTTGAGCCCGAACTTCGTCAACGGATTGAGAAGGCCATTCTGGAGATTCCCAATGTGGTGTCGGCGGACCACCGCGAAGCTTACGAGCGTGATCGCGACCGGCTCCTCGGATGCCTGCCCCTCGAAGCAATCGTCACCGATGAGGCCCGACAACGATTGGAAGAGTTAAAGGCTCAAAATGACGTTCCCCACAACGAGCCTCTGGTGCGCTTTGGAGGGTTAGAAAGTGTTCCGTACGGCGAGGAGGAAAACCTAAGGGATCAGGGGGTCCCGGTCGACGCCGAGCCAAACCGAAGAATCCGTGAGCTGGAACAACCGGTCAAGGAGTTCGCCGACAGGCACCTGAACTCCATCCCGACGCTACAGGAAGCCATATCCATCCTGCCGGCGCTTCGCAATCTACGCGAAGCGCTGAGCCGTGCAGAAGAGGATGGCGTGGATCCGAGACAACGGGATTACGCCTGGGGAACCCTGGCGGCTGCATGCGCCCGCATCGCGCGGGCCGAGGGTCTCTCTTGTGGTCAAGAGCTTGGCACGTTCGTACGAACCGTTCTTCTGCAGGCGAGCCGTCATCCAAAGCCGGCTCATGACCCTCAGTACGATGGCCAGTTCGACGAACATCCCTCGTGGGGAAGCCCCGCACCACGTATCGAAGCGGCCGAGGGATTGATTACGCTGGCGCATCACCCCGACTGTGCCACATCGGATGTCCTCACGGCGATAGAAGAACTTAGCACTGACCCAGTCCCTGCTGTACGTTATCGAATAGCCGCTCACTTGGACGCTCTGTACGGCGTGGCTCCGGATCTCATGTGGCGCATTGCTGAGCACATGGCTCGTCACGAGAAAAGCCGGGACGTGCTTCAGGGACTTCTTGCCGGACCCCTCAACCGTCTGGCTGGGGTCGAATCCGATCGCGTGGCTGAACTAACGAAGACCATTTGGGACCGGATCACCGAGGGAGCAGGAGCCAACCAGGTGCGGGAGTTCTGCGTGGGTATCTTCTCAGGTCTCTATATCTGGCGAAATCATGCCGCATCTCGGGATGTCGTTCGCGAGATCGTCTCGAATCCTGCTTCCTATCCTTCCGAAGCGGGCTATGTGTTGGGAAGACTTCGCGAGCCACTGACGCATGGACCGACCGACCGATCCGATCCCAAGGTCGATGCGGTTCGGCGGCGTGCGCTGGATCTGCTCCATCTCCTGCTCCGTTCCACGCAGAGCAGCCTCCGGGAGATCGAGAATCGCTATGCTTCAAGGCCTTTCAGCGACTGGCCAAAGAGCAATCAGAAAACAGTCAAATCGCTCCTGCGTCTGATCGACCGCATCGGAACCGAAGTCTACTTTGCCTCGGGGGCGTACGATGCCAGGAGGCAGGGGCAAAGACGCGAAGTACGTGAAGTGGGTCCTCAATCCAGGCGGTTTTACGAGGAAGCGGGAAAGATTCTCGACGAACTTGCCGATGCAGCGCTTCCGAGTGTCACGCATCACCTGCTGGAGACCCTCGAGTACTTCATCCCTCTGGACCCCCGCGGTGTCTTTCTTCGTATCCAGCGCATCGTTGTGGGCGCCCAGCAGGCAGGCTACCAGTACGAATCCATGGCCGCTGACCTCATCGTCCGACTCGTCGAGCGCTACCTGGCTGAGCATCGGACGCTGCTTCAGGAGGATGAATACTGCCGTAAGGCTTTGATCAAGGTTCTGGATGTGTTCGTCAGGGCCGGATGGCCGAGCGCGCGAAGGCTCGCCTATCGCCTGGAGGAGATCTTCCGATGAGCCGGGTGCGGAATGCCGATGAATTCCTTTTGCGCTTTCGTGGGATCTCCCATGAATACGAGCGGAGCTTCGGCCCGGCTCTGTCTAATCTTCGCAGTCAGTATACCGGCCGCCCTGAAGAAGAGGTTCTCAACGAGCTCCTGGAAGTCCACGCCAGGACCTACTACGTGAACGCCTTCCTCGCTGCCTTGAATTGGAGGTTGGACAAAAAGCCAACCGATGGACTACCGAATCTGGTTCCTGAAGTTCCCGTTCGGTCAGTAGAGAAGGGGAGCATTCGCTTCCTCGACTATCTCGGTTTCGAAAGCGAGACCGATCGCCCTCTATTGATCGTGGAAACCAAAAGACCTCGTGCCAGCTTGCCAAGAGCCCCGACCCCGGCTGCCACTTACTCGGAGATCCTCAGTCGAGGGCTTGCGGGGGATGGGCTCATCGGTGAGTGGAACGAGTGGCTGGATACGCTTCGAGACTACGTCCGCTCCATCTATAAGAAGAGCCAGGAGGTTCCACGGCGAGTCGTGATCACCAACGGCAACTGGCTGATCCTTTTTCTCGATCCTGCCGACGCTTTCTTAGAGGGAGGGGAACGTGAGCCCAGTCGCATTGTTGTGTTCCAAGACCGAAGCGACATTGAGGGGCGATTCACCGAGGTTTTCCGCCACCTCGAACATCAACAAGTATTGGGAGAAGCGCCTCCTCTCACACCAGGGGAGTTGCCCTTCCATGCTCAAGAGGTCGACCGGGCGATGCACGGCCTTCGCCTGCGTTATGTTGAAGTGACCGGAATCTATCAGTCTAACCCTGTGATCAAGGTGGCGCCGGTCATCTGGCTTCGGACACGTTACGGCGCATGGCTCCGCGTCGAATCGCCTCCTCGTGAATACGAGTTGGCCCGCGGGGATGCAGAGCTTCGTGCGCACCTGAGTGAAGTCCAACAAGCCGCACAGAAGCTACTCGTGGAGGTTAACAAACGGCTTGACACTTCTCTCCAGGCTTACCCGCTTACCCGACACTACGAGGACGAAGACGCCTTCGCGGCGCTTTCCGGCGTGAGGGAGCAAAATTCCGACGAGTTCCTTCTTGTGACAGGAGACAAGACGCACTACCTGCTGCCGGACCCATCCGTGCCTTCATGCCCCTATCATGATTGGCAGGTGTGCCAGAGTGACGGTGTCTCCTCCAATCCCGAACCACTTGTGGTCCCCTCTGTCGACCCGCGCTCGTTTTTCGCGTCCGGCGCCCTTCATCATTGCGCCCATCGCGATGTGAGCACTGCCAAAGCGAGCCAGATTACAGCCACCAACAGGGCCAGGTGCGGCCCACGCAGTGGCGCGGAAGGCCAGGCGTTTTGCGAGATCTGGCGCTTCGAGCAGCATCTTTGCTGTCGCACCTGCGCCTATGAGGAAGTCTGCACAAAAGCGCCTGTCTTTCGGCTCCCGTGCCAGCGGCCAGCGCCGTTCGTTAGCCGCTTGGAACAAGTTTCAGAGGCCGAGGTCTACCATGGTTCACAATGAGACGCATCTTCCCGACGGCTTCAGGGTAACCGAACTCGGCCCCCTGCCCGAGGCGTGGCGGGTGGTAAGGTTGGGGGAGGTGGCTCGTGTGCGTTACGGCAAAGCTAAGCCGAGAACCAACGGAACAGTACCGGTTGTTGGATCAGGTGGCATCTATGCATGGACCGCCAGACCGTTGGTTAACTTCCCCACTCTTATCATTGGCAGGAAAGGAACAGCAGGGCAGGTATGGTTGGCTGAAGGGCCGTGTTGGCCGTCCGATACCACCTTCTACTTAGAATGGAAGCGGCTGGTTGACGTAAGGTTTCTTCACGGATATTTCTCGCTCAATCCACTTTCGGGTGAACATGCGAAGACTACACTTCCCAGCCTACAGCGCCCGGACCTGGAGAAATATCCTATCCCCCTCCCACCCCTGCCCGAGCAGCGGGCCATTGCCCATGTGCTGCGCACGGTGCAGCGGGCCAAGGAGGCCACCGAGCGCGTCATCGCCGCGCTGCGTGAACTGAAGAAGAGCCTGATGCGCCACCTCTTCACCTACGGCCCCGTGCCCGTGGATGCGGCGGACCAAGTGGCGTTGCAGGATACCCCCATCGGCCCCATCCCCGCCCACTGGAGCGTGGTGCGGCTGGGGGAAGTGGCCAATATTGGTAATGGAGCGACTCCGCGACGCACTAATCCTTCATATTGGGATAATGGGACGATTCCTTGGTTGACAAGTGCTAAGGTGCATGAAGTGATTATCCGACAAGCCGACGAGTATGTGACGGAACGTGCACTTCGTGAGTGCCATCTGCCTCTTGTTCCAAAGGGAAGCATTGTGGTAGCGATAACGGGCCAAGGCAAGACTTTAGGTAATGCCGCACTCGTCACTTTTGATACGACGATTAATCAACATCTGGCCTATGCTACTATTCGGAGAGAAGATATAGTTCCTGAGTTTGTGCTGGGATATCTACGTTATCGCTACCAAGATTTGCGAAGGACAAGTCGTGCAGGAGGTAGTACAAAGGGAGCGCTTACCTGCGGGTTCTTGAAAAGGTACTTCCTTCCCCTCCCACCCCTCGACGAACAACGCGAAATCGCCCGCATCCTGCAGGCGCTGGACCGTAAGATTGAGGCGGAGGAGAACCGCAAGCGGGCGCTGGAGGCGCTGTTCAAGAGCCTGCTGCAGCACTTAATGACGGCCAGGGTGCGGGTAAAGAACTTGGAAGCGCATACGTCGGAGGGTGAAAGCAGGCTATGAGAAACTCAGATCGTTTCCTGGAAGCCTTTAACCGGATTGAAAAACATCTGCGCAAGTGTACCGGAAGCGGAAAGGGAGTGAGCTTCTACCAGCTGGTGGAAAAGGCCAGCCGGTCCATCCCGGCTGTGCGCACTCACAAGGACGATCTGAAGGAATTTGCGGATCTTAGAAATGCCATCGTGCATGAGCGCACCGACAGCCGGGTCATCGCCGAGCCGCACGACTGGGTGGTCGAAAGCATCGAAAAACTGGCCAACCTCCTCCTCAAGCCGCCAAAGGTAATCCCGGCTTTCGGGAGGGAGGTGCTCTCACTGTCGGTTCAGGAACCTGTTGCTTCGGCCATCGAAGCCATGTACAAGCACGATTATTCACAGATCCCGATTGTAAGGGAAAGCTCTTTTGTTGGCCTGTTAACAGCCAACACGATTGCGAGGTGGTTAGGAGCGCGCGTCAAGGATGGCATGTTTAACCTGAACCCGAAAGAGATACGTATAGCGGAAGTGCTCCGCTATACCGAAGATGCGGATAACTGCCGCTTTATTTCTCGAGACACAACGCTCTTTGATGTTTTGGAGCACTTTCACGAGTATGAACGCAAGGGCAAACGTCTGGAGGCGCTCTTGATTACCCACTCCGGTAAACCTACAGAGAGTTTTCTGGGGATCATTACCATCTGGGATCTGCCTAAAGTACACCAACGCTTGAATCAATGAGGCTGAACGGTAAGAAGAAGTGCTTGACAATGTGTAGATGAAGGTATCATGACTCGCTACGACCCAGAACGCCATCATCGACGTTCCATTCGGTGGAAGGGATATGATTACGCCCAACCGGGCGCGTATTTTGTCACCATCTGCACGCACGAACGGGCACATCTGTTTGGCAAGGTGGTAAAAGGTGAAATGCGGTTGAATGCGTGGGGGAGAATCGTGCGCGAAGAATGGTTCAAAACCGAGGCCATTCGCCCATACGTAGAATTGAACGACAACGAATTCGTGGTCATGCCCAACCACATACACGGTATTATTTGGATTGTGGATGATGTGGGTGATGTAGGGGCGACCCGGCGGATCGCCCCTACCATGCCGCGTGGGCCGGTTCCGGGTTCGATCGGCGCCATCGTCGGGCAGTTCAAATCCGCCGTCACGCGCCAAATCAACGCCCTGCGCGGCACCTCCGGCGCGCCTGTCTGGCAACGCAATTATTACGAACACGTCATCCGCACCGAACGCGCTCTGAACGCCATTCGGCGATACATCACCGAAAATCCATGGCGCTGGCATCTGGATCGCTACAATCCGAATGCCACCGGCCCCGACCCGATGGCTCGTGACATTTTGCGGATGATGCGTACGGGCGCAGTTTCATCTCAGTACCCAACAACTGGGGGGGATGACCCATGAGCCTCAGCAGCGAACGCCACACGGTGCAAAATCCCTTCATCCGCTACGCCAAGGAAGCGGGCTGGACCTACCTGCCCCCAGAGGAGGCCCTGCGCTGGCGCGGTGGGGAGAATTGCCCGATTTTGCGACGCCTGCTGGTAGAAGGGGAAGGACACGCCAGCGGCGTCCCCCTACTGCAACGCCTCAATCCCGGCGTGGTGGATTCGGTGGCCAAGGCGGAAGAGCTAGTTGAACGGCTCATTCGCGTGCGGCCCGACATCGAGGGCAATCTGGAAGCGTGGGAATACCTCAAGGGGCTGAAAACCGTCTTCGTCGAGGCCGATGACCGCGAGAAAAACGTGCGCCTGCTCGACCCGGAGCATCTCGAGGCCAACACTTTCCACATCACCGACGAATTCACCTTCAGCAACGGCCGTTTTCGCATCCGTGCGGACGTAGTGCTGCTGGTCAACGGCATCCCGGTCATCGTGGTGGAGACCAAAGCGGCCACCCGGCCCGAAGGCATTGCCGAAGCTTTCGACCAGATCCGCCGCTACCACCAAGAAGGCCCTGAACTCATGGCCCAAGCCCAGATCTTCGCCCTCACCCACCTGGTTCGGTTCTTCTACGGCCCCACCTGGAACCTCTCCCGCAAGGTGCTGTTCAACTGGCGGGAAGAGCAGGCCGGGGATTTCGAGACCCTGATCAAGACCTTCGTGGCCCCGCGACGCGTGCTGCGCGTGCTCACCGAATATATCCTCTTCGTGCGCAAAGATGGCGAACTGACCAAAGTCGTACTTCGCCCCCATCAGATGCGGGCGACGGAAAAAGTTCTCGGCCGGGCCAGCGATCCCAACAGGCGGCGCGGTCTGATCTGGCACACCCAGGGTTCCGGTAAGACCTACACCATGATCACCGTGGCCAAACATCTGCTGGAAGACCCTCGTTTCCAGAACCCCACGGTGCTGATGATCGTGGACCGCAACGAACTGCAGCAGCAGTTGTTCCAGAACCTGGAGGCGGTGGGATTCGGCCGGGTGCACGTGGCGCGAAGCAAGCACCACCTGCGCCAACTGCTGAGCCAGGACACCCAGGATACCCGCGGCCTCATCGTCTCCATGATCCACAAGTTTGACGAGGCGGACGCCAACCTGAACAGCCGCCCTAACATCTTCGTGCTCATCGACGAGGCCCACCGCTCTACCGGCAGCGACCTGGGTAACTACCTGATGGGCGCGCTGCCTAACGCCACCTTCATCGGCTTCACCGGCACGCCCATCGACAAAACCGCCCACGGCAAGGGCACCTTCAAGGTCTTCGGCGGCGACGACCCCGGCGGCTACCTGGACAAATATTCCATCCGCGAATCCATCGAAGACGGCACTACCGTGCCCCTCCACTACCAGATGGCCCCCAACGACCTCATCGTGGACCGGGAGGCCATGGAACGGGAGTTCTGGGCTGCGGCCAAACTGGAAGGCGTGGCCGACGTAGAAGAACTCAACCGCGTGCTGGACCGGGCGGTGAGGCTTAAAAACATGCTCAAAAACCGTGAACGGGTGAACAAGATCGCTCACTTCGTGGCCGACCACTTCCGCCAGTACGTGCAGCCCATGGGCTACAAAGCCCTTCTGGTGGCCGTAGATCGGGAGGCGTGCTGCCTCTACAAGGAAGCCCTGGATCGCGATTTGTCCTCGGAGATGAGCCGGGTGGTCATCAGTCGCAGTCACAACGACCCGCCCGAACTCAAGCACTACCACCTGAGCGACGACGAAGAGGCCGCCGTGCGCAAGGCGTTTCGCAAGCCGGACGGAAACCCGCAGATCCTCATCGTCACCGAGAAACTGCTCACCGGCTACGACGCTCCCATCCTCTACTGCATGTATCTGGACAAGCCGATGCGCGATCACGTGCTGCTGCAGGCCATCGCCCGCGTCAACCGTCCTTACGAGGACGAGGAGGGCCGGCGCAAGACGAACGGCCTCATTGTGGACTTCGTGGGCATCTTCGACAACCTGGAGCGGGCCTTGGCCTTCGATTCCCAGGATGTGGAAGGCGTGGTGGAAGGACTGGACGTGCTCAAGGAGCGGTTCGCGGCCCTAATGGAGCGCGGGCGACAGGAACACCTGCCGTTAAGCGCGGGGAAGAGCGAGGACAAAGCCGCCGAGGCCGTGCTGGAGCATTTCCGCGATAGGGAAATTCGGGAGGGCTTTTACGCCTACTTCCGGGAACTGGAAGAGGTATACGAAATCCTCTCTCCCGATCCATTTCTACGCCCCTTCCTGGGGGATTACCAACGACTGGTGGATATGTATCGCCTGCTGCGCAGCGCCTACGAGCCGCATGTGCCGGTGGACAAATCCTTCCTCCGCAAGACGGCCGAGATCGTGCAAAAGCACACGGCGACCGATGCCGTGCGCGAGCCACGGGAAACCTATGAGATCGGCGCCGAGGCGTTGTTGGCGCTGATCGCTCAGGAGAAGCCCGATACGGTCAAGGTGTTCAACCTGCTGCGGGAACTCTACCGCCTGGTGGCGGCCCAAGGCCGTGAACAACCCCACCTCATTCCTATCGGCGAGCGGGCCGAGGCCATCCGCCGGGCATTTGAGGAGCGGCAAATCAACTCTTGCCAGGCGTTGGAAGAACTGGACGCGCTGGTGCGCCAGTTGCAGGAGGCCCAGGAAAAGCGTGAGGAAAGCGACCTCTCGCCCGAGGCCTATGCGGTCGCCTGGTGGCTGCGGGTGCAGAAGGGAGTGGATGAAGCTCAAGCTCAGCAGATTGCGGAACAGATGGAAGCGGCTTTTCAGAAATTCCCCCACTGGGTGACCAGTGCCCGGCAGGAGGGAGAACTGCGCCGGGCGATGTACAAGGTGCTGATAAAGGCGAACGCGAACGTTCCGGCCAGCGATGTGGTCACCTGGACCGACCAGATTTTGACGTTGCTGCGGAGGGCTGGCAAATGAAGAGAACAAACGATCCCGTGCGGGCGCAGCATGCTGCGCCCAATAAGACGGTGGAGACAACCACCCGGTCGCCCTTACAGGAGGCCGTTGACCGGGATATTCTGATTGCCGAGGCGCAAGCCTGGGCACGGCGTATCGGCGTGGAAGATCGTCTGCGGGAAATTCATATCCGCCCCATGAAGCGTAAGTGGGCCAGCATCTCCACCCTCGGACGGTTGACGTTGAGCGCCGACCTGCTTCATCAACCGCCATCCTTTCGGCGTGAGGTCATCGTGCACGAACTGGTGCACCTGAAAATGAATCATGGGGCGCATAATAAACTGTTTCGTTCTCTTATGCGGACGTACCTTGCTGAACAAACCGATGCCGGAACTAAGCGGTGTAGACAGATCGTCCATCCACTTCCTCGATGGCTTGCTCTAGCCCCTCCTTCACGAGCAAGGCGAGGCACTCGCCAAGACCTGGGTGGCTTACGACATCACAGGCCTCTGTGGATAACTGTCTCCGCCGTATGGAGGGGCTGCCAGATTCTATCGAGAAGGCGCTCCCGCGGTGGAGGCGCGTTACGACAAGCCACGCTATGCCTGAGCGCAAGGTTTCTGCTGTTGACCGCCTTGCTCAACAAACTCGAGACGCATTCTCTCAGGAACTAAAAGAGTCCCAAACTGCGAGCGAAGTGGTGCCAATGTGGTACAAAGCAGCATCAAGTAGGGAAGGGAAGTGGGCAAGGTGATCAAAAAGCAGGAGCGCACCCGACAGGATTCGAACCTGTGACCTTTGGCTCCGGAGGCCAACGCTCTATCCAACTGAGCTACGGGTGCGCAACCACTATTCAATCGATGCTGGCGCGCCTGAGAGGACTCGAACCTCTAACCACCGGATCCGAAGTCCGGTGCTCTATCCAATTGAGCTACAGGCGCACAGCATAGATTTTTATAGCACCAAATCACAACGGGTGCAACCACTTCGAGTGCGCCAATCAGAAGGAGAGACGCGGTGAGAGAGTCAAGAACAAAGCGCAGCAGCAATCCCGGGTCTGCAGGCGAGCGGTGGGGTCTCCTGCGAGTGAAGGGTGGGCCTTCCACTAGCTGACAACTGACTGCTCCCCGCCGGCAAGCGACGGGGCCTCCTGAGGAGGTAGAGTGACACCACTCGATGAGCCGACAACTGATGCCTCCCCGCGGGCGAGCCGCAGGGTTTCCTGGGTGGGGAGGAGGAGTTGCCCGACGTTGCGTGACGACAACGTCGGCACGCGCGGGCTCAGCGGGGGTCCTGGAGGGGGAGGAGGAATTGCCCGGCTGGCTGACAACTGACACCCTTCCGTGGGCGAGCCGCGGGATCTCCTGAGGCGGTGGGGCGACATCGCTCGACGAACTGACAACTGATACTTCCCCGCGGGCGAGCGGCGGGGCTTCTCCTGCAGGTGAGAAATGAACTCTCCCACTACATGATGAATGCGCCCGGGGAAGCTGGGTCGTGCCGGAGCCCTGTGACGCCACCTCGATGGTTCCGCAGCGATGCCTTCAGGAACGCGTAACGCGAGGCACCATCCGATGTAGCGTTGTTGTCGCCCGCCATGGTGAGCGGAGAGCCCCCGAGCGCTTCCCGGGCGTTCACTGTACCGATTGCGGATAGAGGGAAAAGAGTATAGAGCGACCGCTCTACGTCGCCTTCCTTCTCGAGCATTCACTGTACCGATTGTGGATAGAGGAGTTTCATGAGTCGGTCCTTGACGCGACCGGCTCGCTCGAAGGCCTCGTCCGCTTTTTTTCTCACCACATCGAACTCCAGCGCGTGCCACTCTATTTTCGCCTCCGAGAGAACGGTCTTCGCCGCTTTCAGTTGGCGGGCCTCTTCGGTCACATTGAGCTTTTTCTCCTGGCCAACTTCCAGCAAACGATCCGCCCAGACGAACATGCCATTGGCCCGATTCAACGCCTCCATGACCTGCTGGGCTCGTTCGGGAATCTCCGGTCGCGGCGGCAAGAGTCCACCCACCGTGTTATGGCAGCGAGCGCAAAGGGCAGCCGCTTCCGTCGGACTCTGAACCACGGCAGCGGCCATGTGCTCGTGACACGTCGAGCAACTGGGCCCCATGTTCGATTCCTTCAGTTTCTGGTAGTGTCGGCTCTCCACGAAAGAAGCGACTACTCGGGGGTGACAGGTCCGGCACGTGTCGGGGAGATGGGCCGGATGAACCCGACTTTGCGGCCGATCGGCGGGGAAGACGCCCTGGTGCGCTCGCTCGCGCTCATTGGTCGTTGGGTCACCTCCATGGCACTTTTCGCACCCCACGCCGTTGTCCCGGTGCAAGGAGGTATGCCAGTCATAATACTTGTTGCTCACCGAGAGTGGGGTGGTGAGGCGGGAGTGGCAATTGACGCAATGATTCTCGGAGAACGAAACTCCCTCCTGCTGGGCCCGGGACAGAGTGCCTCCAAAAAGAATTGCCGCGGCCAGAAAACTCATGACACAAAGGACGTCGAATTTCTTGCTCATCGTGCCCTCCCGATCAACGTTTTCTCTTTCGAAAATAGACGACGGACGACCGATGACCGGCGACCGACGCTCTCTTTTCATCTCCTCGCTGTGGCTCGGGCGCGCCATAACTCACTCCCTTGGTGAGATCCTTGGGGAGGCGATATCGCCCCCCCATGGCGTATCTCTCGGTCGAGGCCCGGACTCCATCGAGCCGGGCCATCTCCCTGCGACGACACCCCATCGTCAGTACAGCAATCATCGTGCCACGAGGGAGGCTGAAGAGATCTCCCCCTGATCCATTGCAATCCCAGAGGTTAGGGCGAGAGAGAAGGGACTCGTGTAGAATGCGCGGCCTCGCCTTGGCGATTTCCCCCAGGACGAGTGGGCCATATCCCCTGGAAGCGATCCCACCAAAGTGAGGCCATCAATAGTGAGGGAAGATCCACCTGATGCGACTCGGTCAATGCCCGTTCCGGGCTCATCGGACGGATGGTGCCCTCCTGGGCGACGCCCTGCTCCTGGTGATGGTCGCATCTTCACGCGCAGGCTCGTTCGAGAAGAGAGGTGTGAGGGAACTGATGAGCCGATGCACATCCTGATCGGGACGTTCCACTCCCCATCGGCGTGGGGACGTCCGAGAGGTCTCTTGACACTGTCGGTCGGGTATGCCAGTATCTTGCCGGGTTATGAGAGTTCTGGTCATCGGATCGGGTGGGCGAGAGCACGCCATCGTCTGGAAACTCCATCAAAGTCCCATCGTCTCCCAGCTCATCTGTGCGCCGGGCAATGCCGGCATCGCCGAATTGGCGACGTGTTCCCCAGTGAGCGTGACTGATATCGACGGGCTCGTCAGGCTGGCCGAGGCCGAGCGCGTCGATCTCACGCTGGTCGGCCCGGAAGCGCCGCTGGTCGCCGGCCTCGTCGATGCCTTCCAGGCGCGCGGATTGGCCATCGTGGGACCGACCCGAGCCGCCGCGCAACTGGAGGGCTCCAAGGTGCTGGCCAAGGAGTTCATGGCGCGACACGGCATTCCCACGGCTCCCTTCGTGATTTGCGATTCGCCCCGGGCGGCGCATCGCGTGATCGCTTCGGGCCGGTTCGGTTATCCGGTGGTGGTGAAAGCCGATGGCTTGGCCGCCGGCAAGGGCGTGACGGTGGCCGAGACCCGCGAGCAGGCTGAGCAAGCCATCGAGCGCACCATGGTCGAGAGGGCGTTCGGTGCGGCCGGTGAACGAGTGGTGATCGAAGAATGCCTCTTCGGGCGCGAAGCGAGTTTCTTCCTGTTCACCGATGGCCAGACGATCGCGCCCATGCCCGCCGCTCAGGACTACAAGCGGGCCCTGGATGGCGATCGAGGACCGAACACCGGAGGGATGGGGTCAATCTCGGCCCCGGAATTGATCGCTCGGGAAGTCTGGCAGGCGATCCTGGACACCATCGCGCGGCCCACCATAGAGGCGATGCGCGCCGAGGGACGGCCCTATCGCGGCGTTCTCTACATCGGGCTCATGCTCACGCCGGAAGGGCCGAAGGTGCTCGAATACAACGTGCGCCTGGGCGATCCCGAAGCCCAGGTCATTCTCCCGCGTCTGGAGACGGATCTGGTGGAGATCGGCCAGGCCATCATCGGTGGAGAATTGGACAAGATCGAACTCCGTTGGAGTTCCCGGGCGACAGCCTGTGTCATCGCCGCTTCGGGAGGATATCCGGGACGGTATGAGAAGGGGTTCCCCATCCGTGGGCTCGATGAGGTGGCCGCCATGCCCGACGTCGTCGTCTTTCATGCCGGGACGGCGCGCTCGGATGAGGGACAGATCGTGACCAACGGTGGCCGCGTATTGGGCGTCACCGCCTGGGACGCTACCTTGCCGGACGCCGTCAACCGCGCCTATCGGGCCCTCTCGCGCATTCACTTCCAGGGCATGCACTACCGCCGCGATATCGGGGCCTGACGCTCGATCGGCTTCCGGCCGGCCGTCGTCGAGCGGCTCCTGTTCTTCCGCATCGTGGGCGCGCCAGTGAATTCTCATTTCTCCCTTCTTTCCTGCGCCCCAGTGTTTTATAATCGAGAGAAAATGTGGGAGGCTGACGATCATGTGGGAACGAATCAAGCGATTGTTTCGGGCCATCTTTGGCGGCATCCTGGAACGGGCCGAAGATCCCGAGCTCATCCTTCAGCAGGTCATCCGCGACATGCGCGACAAGATCCCTCAGATGAACGAAAATGTGGCTCAGGTGATGGCCACACAAAAGCTCTTGGAGAGAGAGGTGACCTCGCTGGAGCGGGAGATTCAGGAGCTGGATGCCAAGATCCGCGCCGCCGTGAAACAAGGGCGCGATGACATTGCCACGACGTTCATCGGCGCCATGCAAGAGAAGCAAGCTGCCCTGGAACGATCGCGCCAACAACTGGAATCAGCGCGAGCGGCGACCGAACAGGCCATCCGATTTCGGGATAATTACCTCATGCAACTGAAAAAACGGCAGGCCGAAGCGATGAAACTCATCGCCGAACATCGCCGCGCGCGCATGCAAGAACAACTGGCGCAGGCGATGGCCAGTTTTCAAGTAGGCGATGAGTCGGCCACCTTCGAGGAGATGCGCGATAAAATCGCTCAACGCATGGCCGCCGCTGAAGCGAAAATGGAACTGAGCACCACGGGCGTGGAAGCCCAGATCACTGAGATCGAAAAAGAGGCCCTCTCGGTGCAGGTGCAGGATACGCTGCTGGCCTACAAACGGCAATTAGGTCTCATTCCCGAAGAGGCGGCGCCTCCCTCACCGGCCCCAACCGTTGCTGAGGAAGCGCCCGCCCACCCGGAGAAGACATTGGGTCCATCGGAGAAAGAACGAGCCGAGTGAGGCAGAGCCATGGCCGAGAAGATCAATTACTACTGGGAGGCGTTCAAGGAGCCCTTGAATCTCTGGCCCCTGTTGGGCATCCTCGTGGCTGCGGCGACCTACGCCGCCAATGGCTGGGAGCTGGTGGGAGGCATCATTCTGGCCAGTGGGCTGGGATTGGAAGCGCTCTACCTGAGCACCGTTCCCTCCAGCGGATTCTACAAGCGCGTCGTGGAGCGGCGTCGATTGCGCAAGCTGACCGAACAGCGGCGTCGGGCGCGCGAGGAGCTGATCAAGAAATTCGATCCCCGGGAACGAGAGGCGGTCGAATATCTCCGCTGGTTGAAGGAGCAAATCTACTCCAACTATAAGCGGTTCACGCGATCCAAAGAGATCCCCCCGGATATTCGCACCCTGGATGCCATGTGGGAGCGATTCGTCGATTTCCTCGATGTCTATCGCCGGTGCAAGAACCACCTGCGCGCTTTCAGCCGACAGGCCATCGAGAACCAGATCGCTCAGGCGGAACGGAATCTGCAAACCGCCGATGAGAAGACGCGGAGAGTCATCGAAAACAATCTGCAGATCCTGCGCGGTCGTCTGGCCGAATACGAAGGCATCCAGCGAGCCGTGAAAATGCTCGAAGCCCAACTTCAATCCATCGAGAATTTCTTCGGCCTGGTCAATGACAAAGTGGTGACCATGTCCTCCATCGACAGCATTTCCTCCATCGACTTCAACTCCATCCTCTCCAGCATCGAGATGACGCGCTCATTACTGGAGGAGACGGCGCCGATGATGGCCGCGTTGGACGCCCTGCAACGCGAAGAGTCGCCGCCGCTTCGACCCCAGGTGAGCGCCGAACAGCGATGAGTATGAGCCGACCTCAACCCTATCTCTCCGTGGCCGACATCGAAGCTTTGCCGCCCTGGGCCGGTCAGTTGGTGAAGAAGTACTACGCCGGCGAGGCGAGCCACTTCCTGCTGCACCACAACGTCTACGATCTGGTGCCCGCCCGCGGGCAATATGTGGGATTGATGTCCTTCCTTCGCCGGGAGCTGTTGGGAAACAAACACATCGTCATGTACGATCGCAGCCAGGGCATCACGTTCGGCTCGCCGGACGTCGAGCGCCGTTTCCTGGCTCAGTTGCGCGTGGCCGATCCGCTCATGTCGCGGGAATCGTTGAAGCGGCTCCCTAAAGACCCCGGGCGGGCGCTGCCGCTCATTGAGCATTATCTCTTCTCCGACGATCAGGTGGCGGTGATCATTCATTTCCTGGAGACGCTCATCCCGGCGGGCGACATCAGCTATCTCGGAGGCGAGGATCGAAATAATCTGGTGGCGCTCCAGCGATGGATCACCAGCTCGCGGTTATTGAGCACCGATAACATCGTCATCCTCATCGCCGAATCGCTGGCCGACGTCAATCCGCGGATTCGCGAAAATTCTCGTCTGGCCACGATCGAAATTCCCTATCCCGACGAGGGCGAACGGCTCGCATTCATTCGTCATTTCAATCGGATGAATCCGGGATTGACCATGGAGATGTCCGAAGAGCAGCTGGCTCAGCTCACTTCGGGGCTCAACTACGTGCATATCAATGGGCTCATGCGCAGCGCTCAACTGGAACCCCAGGGATTGACGTTCGAATCGGTGCGGTTGAAGAAGAAAGAGATCATCGAATCCGAATGCGTCGGTCTCATCGAGTTCGTCACGCCGCAATTCGGCCTGGAGAGCGTGGGCGGGTTGACCGAAGCCAAAGCCTTCTTGCGGAGTATCGCCGAGACCATCAGGGAGGGACGCACCGATGAAGCGCCGATGGGGATTCTCATCAGCGGTCCGGTGGGCACGGGAAAGACCTTTCTGGCCGAATGCTTCGCCAAAGATTGTGGCCTCAATGTGGTGGAGTTCAAAAACTTCAGGGAGAAGTGGGTCGGTTCGACGGAAGCCAACCTGGAGAAGATCCTCAACATGCTCCGCACGTTGGCGCCGATCGTGGTGTTGATCGACGAAGCCGATGCCGCTCTGGGCACGCGTCGCAGCGATGGCGACAGCGGCGTCAGCGCGCGCGTCTTCTCCAAAATCGCCAACGCCATGGGCGATACCCGCAATCGCGGGCGCATCCTCTGGGTGCTCATGACCTGCCGGCCCGATCTGTTGCCCATCGATTTGAAGCGTCAAGGCCGGTGCGAGGAACATATCTCGCTCTTCTACCCGCAAACTGAACAGGAGCGGCTGGAGATCACCGAAGCCATGGTGCGCAAGAATCAGATCCGGCATTCGGTGACCGATTGGTCGCCCATCACGCGCTATCCGATGGACATTTCGGGCGCCGATATCGAATCGATGCTCATTCGCGCGCGCCGGGAGGCGCGCCGCAAAGGGCGCGACATCGTCACTCAGGAGGACGTGGAGGAGGTGGCCGCCGAGTTCATCCCCGCGCGCGATGAGCTGGAACTGGAGTACCAGACGCTGGTCGCTGTTCTGGAGGCGACCTCGCGGGAAATGATTCCACAGAAATATCGCCACCTTCCGCCCGCCGAGATCAGCCGCCGCGTCGAAGAATTGAAGGTACTGGTGGAGCGATGAGTTCAGCGCTCCGTGAATCCGCGCGCCGATTCCGGTCAAAGCGTCGCCTCGAATGAGGACCATTTTCATCCTCGCTCGGGAATGACCGGAGGAGAATGACCCCCTGAACGGAAGCAGGTTCATCGACATGGTGTGGCACCCTGTAGGTGATCCCCATTCGGCGAGCGCGCCGCTTGCCCTCCCGCGCGTTCATCCCCTATGGCGGGCTGTGTTGATGAATGATTCGATCAAGACGTGAGCGATCATTCCCTCGGTCACCAACCGGGTGCTCGCCAGCTCGTCATCAAAATCCTCGGCGACGCTTGCGCTGGCGACGAAATTCAGTAGTCTTAATAAACCACCGTTCGGAGGAGTCGCTTGACCATGGGGTCAAAGCGTGCGGTCGGACGTCGATTGGGCCACTCCCGAATGTGCTGCTTGAGCCTCGGCGCGCGAGGCGGAACACGATGAGGAGGTGAACCGGTGAATGATCCGAACAGATTGAAGCGAGCTGTTCCTCGGCCAGGCGAGGTCGAACTGGTGAGGGAAGAACCTCATCGCCGGCGATGGATCTGGGTCGTTTACCTCGTCCTGTTCGGGGCATCCATCCCCTGGTATCTGCCTCGAGGGGAAGCGCCGAGGATCTGGCTGGGATTGCCCTACTGGGTCATCCTCTCGCTCCTGGCCACGGTGGGCATCGCCCTGTTCACGGCTTTCGTCGTGCGGCGATATTGGAGCGAGACATCGCCGTCCTCTGGCGGAGAGAGTGGGGATCGGGAGTCATCATGAAGACGATGCCGTTCGGTCTGGGAGCGACGCTGTTCGTCGGCGGCTATCTGCTCGTCATGTTGGTGCTGGGCTATGTGGCGCGGCGGGCGCGACGGAGCGAGTCGTTGAGCGATTTTTATCTGGCGGGGAAGAATCTGGGTGGATTCGTTCTGTTGCTCACTCTCTATGCCACGCAATATAGCGGGAACGCTCTGCTGGGATATCCGGGAGAGGCCTATCGGTTGGGCTTCGCCTGGGTCATGAGCGTCGGCTTCATGATGGCCATCGTCGTCGTCTACCTGCTGTTCGCTCCTCGCCTCCATCGTCTCGCCAAGCGATTCGATTACATCACTCCGGGCGATTGGATCGATCATCGGTTTGGTTCTCCGGCGCTCACCCTGCTGGCCAATGTGCTCCTGGTCATCGCCATCTCTAATTACCTGCTGGCTCAGCTCATGGCCATGGGGCATGTGGTGGCCGGACTTTCGGGTCAGGCCATCCCCTATTGGGTTGGCGTCGTGCTCCTCACGCTGGTCATCATCGTCTATGAAACGATGGGCGGCATGCGGGCGGTGGCCTGGACCGATTGCATTCAGGGATTGATGCTGCTGGTGGGGCTGGTGGGACTGTTGATCGCGGCGGCGCCGGGACCGGAGCATCTACGGGCGGCGACCGCCTGGATCATCGCGCATCAACCGGAGAAGGCCATCGTTCCCTCCTGGTCCATTTGTGCCACCTGGTTGAGCACCATCCTGTTGATCGGCTTCTCCGGATCCGTGTATCCTCAGGCCATCCAGCGCATCTATGCGGCTCGCGACGTTCGGGCGTTGAAGCGCTCGTTGAGTTTGATGGTGTTCATGCCGCTGCTGACCATGGTCGTCGTCTACCTGATCGGCATTCTCGCCATTCGGCATTTCGCCGATTTGCGCGGCGTCGCCGCCGACCAGGTCATGCCCATGTTGTTGCGCCAATGGGCGGCACAATCGGTCTGGATGTACGCTCTGGCCATTCTCGTATTGACCGGCATCCTGGCCGCTATCATGTCCACGGCCGATTCGGTGTTGCTCAGCCTGTCATCGATTCTGGCCAAGGATTTCGTGGGCAAGCTGTGGCTGAAACAGGTGCCCGAAGAGCGACTGACGCGGGTGGGGAAGAGACTCTCGTGGGCCATTATGGCCATCCTGGTGATGATCGCGCTTGTGCCACGCATCACATTGTGGGGGCTCACCGAATTGAAGATGGAAGTGTTGGCTCAGGTCTCGCCCGTGTTCGTGCTCGGCGTCATCTGGCCGCGATTGACGGCGCGCGCGGCGTTGGTCGGGATGGTGGCCGGAGCGACGCTGGCCGTGGGATTGACGCTCGGGGGATATGGAAAGGTGTGGGGCTTTCATGCCGGACTGCTCGGCTGGGCGTTGAATATGCTGGTATGTGTGGTATGGTCATCCTGGCCTGTGACGAGCGCCGAGCGAGCGGTGACCCCGGATGCCGAGGTGGGGTGACGACGCGATATGCACGTCATCGACTGGATCATCATCGTCGTTTATCTAATCGGGCTCATCGGTCTCAGTCGATACTTGAGCCGGCGGCAGTTTGATGTCGAGGATTACTATCTGGGAGGCCGCCGCCTGAGTTGGTGGGCCGTAGGACTCTCCACGATGGCCACGCAATTGAGCGCCGTGAGCTTCGTCTCGGCGCCCGCTTTTGTCGCCCTCAAGCCGGGAGGCGGATTGATCTGGCTCGGTTATGAGTTTGCCGTCCCGCTGGCCGTCCTCTTCCTCATGATTGTCTTCCTTCCCGTGTATCACCGCACCCGGGTGATGAGCATCTACGAATATCTGGAAAAGCGATTCGATGCCGGGACGCGAACGCTGGTCAGTCTCGTGTTCCAGATCAGTCGGGCCATGGCCACGGGCGTGACCATCTTCGCCGTCTCCATCGTCATTTCGGCCACAGTGGGCATTCCCTTGTGGGTGACGATTCTCATCACCGGCGTCGTCACGCTCATTTACGATGCCTGGGGAGGAATGCGGGCGGTCATCTATAGTGACGTTCTTCAAATGATCATTCTCATGGTGGGTATCGTCCTCTGCGGTCTGGAAGCCTATGAGCGGGTCGGTGGGTGGGATCATGTGGTGCAGAGCCTCTCGCCAGAGCGTTTCCAGACTATCGATTGGGCCGGACACGGGTTCGGAGACGGAAGAGATTTTGGCTTCTGGCCGCTCGCCATCGGCGGATTCTTCCTCTACGCTTCGTATTATGGATGCGATCAAAGTCAGATGCAGCGCGAGTTATCCGTGGCTCACGTCGATGACGGGCGTCGCTCGCTCATGTTCAATGGGTTCGTGCGATTTCCGATTGTGGTGGGATATTGTTTCATGGGATTGTTCATCGGAGCCTTCGCCCTCCGCAGTCGGGAATTCGCCGCCATGATTCCCTCCGAGCACGTCGATTATATGGTGCCGCTGTTCGTGGTGCACTATTTGCCGGCGGGCGTGACCGGATTCATCCTCATGGCCATCCTGGCCGCCGCCATGTCGTCGCTGGATTCGGCGCTGAATTCGCTGAGCGCGGCGACCATGAGCGACCTCTATCAACGCTATATCAATCCCCGAGCCAGCCAACGGGAATACCTGCTGTGGTCGAAGATCATCACGGTCATGTGGGGAGTGATATGCGTCGGCTTCGCCTTTGTGGTCGGGCGCATCTCGGGGACGGTCATCGAAATCATCAATAAAGTCGGATCGCTATTCTACGGCCCGATTCTGGCCACGTTCGTGTTGGGCATGCTCACTCGAACAACGAGTGGAAGGGGCGTGAAGGTGGGGCTGCTCGTCGGAGTGGGCGTGAACTTCGTTCTCTGGGCCGGATTCCCCGGCATCTCCTGGCTCTGGTGGAACGCCATTGGTTGCCTGGTCACGCTGGGCGTCGGTTACGGGCTCAGCCGTCTCTGGCCGAGTCGCCGACCACCGGCGAGCACGTTATGGGCACGCGATGAGAGGACCCCCAGGGATGAAGCGCTCGACCGGGCGTCCGGCTCCGAAGACGCCGATGCCCGGCCTGACTCCCGCGAGGCGGCGTCCGGGCGGGATTGGCGGTGGCGGTATGTCGCTCTCGGCGTCTACTTCTTCCTCATCATCTTCATCGCTCATCTGATCGGACAGATCAAATAGAGGAGATCAGACTCCGCTGGCGGCTGAGGCGGGGAAGTTGGGGGCGACGACGGACGAGGCGCGCCTCCGCGGATTGGCGGGGATGAGGCGTCGGCCCCAGGGACGAGCGAGCCGGTTCCCTGGGGCCTGTGCTCTCGGCTCATGTATGACATCTTTCGAAAATAGAAAGTGGCGCAAGCTGCCAGCTTGCGCCACACTTATTTTCGAGAGTGATCGATAAGCCTGAAAGCCCGGCCTTGACAAAGAGAGAGGTGCACTCTAGAGTGCCCCTCTCAGGACTCGTTGAGAGAAATAGTTATGGCGACATTCGAAGACATAGTTGCAAGAATTCGCCGAACCCAGCTCCCAGAAGACCTTGTGGAGCCGGTGGCTCGGGACTACGTCGAGAAATTCGGTTCAGTGAAGGATGTGCTGCTATACTTCGAGTGGCTGGAGTTGGACAAGCAGATCGATCCTGATGATTTTGAGAAGCGAGAGGCATTGGTCCAGCGCTATGTGAAAAGGGCGAAGGGTTGGGCGCTGAAGTCAATCCTGAATGACATGCTCGGTGATGTCCGTATTGGCCCCTCACCAAGGGACTGATTTGACGCGAGGCAGGAGAAACTCATCGGCGAGCGGGGCCAGGGGGAGTTAGCAGTGAGATCTGAGATTTCCCGGTTGTTCTTAAGTCGGCAAAGGGAGAGCTATGCTCTATTTGCGCGGGACTCGTTATGTTGCTGTATTTCTCAATGTGAGACAATTGGGAAGAACGTGGGCGGAGTATGACGATGAGTCAAATCCGAAAACCAAAGGTCAGGGTAAGCTGTATAACGGATGATGGTGCAGAGCACATTATGCCAGATGGAGACGTGATCTGCTCAGTATGTCGGCGACCTTATAACGACTGTGGACATGAGATGGGGAAGAGATGTAATGACGACCTGTTAACCAGTATGAGATAATGGGCGGTAAGAGCTATAATTTTAGAGGATGGAAAGAGTCATGGGCAAAGAGAAACTCATCAGAGAATTAATCCGTCGGGGGTATGGGGCGGAATTCGCCCCCGATGCGGCGGAGAATTTTATTAACGACTTCGAATCTTCCGAAGACGCCTTGCTCTACCTGGAGTGGACTGATCTCCCTCCAGAAGAGCGAGAGAATTTCCTCAAAGAGGAGGTTCCGCGAAGAGCCAAAAATCCTGAACTTCTCCGCCTTCGTATTATGATGAATGCGCCCGATGTTGTTCCCTAGAAACGCTGCTTGATCTCTCTTCTCACTGCATCCTCCGCACGGATTGTGTAACACCGTCGCTCCCGGTGATCATCAACCGGTGGATTTCTTTCCCTCTCTTGACAAATCGCACGAAAGATTGTAAGTACTTACTTACTTTGTGGAAAGGAGAATCGTCATGGCGGTAACTCGAGCGGGCCTCAAGGCCAGGCCCAAGAAGCAACGTCGGATGAGCGGCCAGGAGCGGCGGCGGCAGATTGTGCGGGCTGCCATGGATCTCTTCGCTCGTAAAGGATTCAAAGGCACGACGACCAAAGAGATCGCCCTGGCGGCGGGCGTCAATGAGGCGATGATCTTTCGCCATTTTCCCACCAAAGGCGACCTTTACGCGGCCATCATCGATTACAAGATGGATCAGTGCTGCGAGTGGATCTCGCGCGTGCACGAGGAAGCCGCCCGGCGCAAGGATGATCGCACCATGTTCCTGGAGCTCGCTCGTGGCATCCTGGCGTTTCATGAGCAGGATGGCACGTTTATGCGTCTCTTGCTCTATAGCGCCCTGGAGGGCCACGAGCTGAATCGCATGTTCTTTGAGACCCAGGTGGTCGAGCACTTCGAGTTCCTGGCCGATTACATCGCTCAGCGAGTCCGCGATGGTGCTTTTCGACCGGTGAATCCGCGGGTGGCGGCCCGAGCTTTCCTGGGCATGATCACGCATCACGCCCAGGTGCGCGAATTGTTCGATCCTCAAGGTCGGTTGCTCAATGTAGACAGCGATGCCGCTGCCGCCGAGTTGGTGGATATCTTTCTGGCCGGTGTCGCCCGACGATGAATTCCAGACCGTCACCCGGTCAGCGCGAGAGGATGAGGGGACGATATGATCATTCCATCAGGACATGGGTCGAACGTGAGATTTGCCCGGCCCGTCCGGAGCCGCTTTTCGGTGACCCTCTGCGGGGCGACGCCGGGGGGAAGGACGTCTCTTTCTGAGGGGTTCGGAATCGCTCGTTCGGCCGTGAAGGAGGGTATGTGGTTATGAGATCTCATCGCATTCTATTCTCCCTCGCCGGGATTTTTCTCGTGGGCTCGTTGACGTCGTGGGGATGGGCCCAGGAACCCGCGCGTTCAACGAGGCAACGGACCGCTCAGGCATCTCCCGAGGAGCGCGTAGGGATTGATCCCCAACGTCGGCGGCCGATGTCGCTGCACGATGTGATCTTGATGGCCTTGCGCAATAATCGCGATATCGAAATTGAGCGCATCAGCGGCGAGCAGGCCGCCTATCAACTGGATGCCGCGCGCGGCCGATACGATCCGGAGATCACCACGAACTTTTCTTTTCAGTCGGCGACCGTACCCGTCGGCTCGGTGCTCGCCGGGGGAGCCAGCGGGAGCGTCTCCACCGATACCTACGTCTATGGCGCTTCGATCCGGCAGCTTCTTCCCGGAGGGAGCAATTATGAACTCACGTTCGATAACAATCGCCTCACCAGTTCCAACGTCTTCATCACCCTCAACCCGCAGTTCAGCAGCAATCTGAGGTTCACCTGGCGACAGCCGTTGTTGCGCAATCGGGGCTGGGATGCCAGTCGGCGCGCCATTCGCATCGCCAAGAAACGGCTCGATCTCTCCGATACGGAGTTTCGTCAGCGGGTCATCGAGATCATCAATCGCGTTCAGAAAGCCTATTGGGACTTAGTGTTTGCGCGGCGCAACGTCCAGGTTCAGCAGGAAGCCGTCAATCTGGCGCGCGAGCAACTGGAGATCAATCGGCGCATGGTGGCGGCGGGCACGTTGGCGCCGGTGGAGATCATCGCCGCCGAAGCCGAGGTCAAGCGGCGCGAGGAGAACTTGCTCACGGCCATCGAAGGCGTGACCGTGGCCGAGAACATCCTCAAGGGGTTGATCCTGGCCGAGCGAACGGATCCCCTGTGGCGCGAAGCGATCATTCCCACCGAATCGGCGGAGATCAAAACCGTGCCCTTCGATCTGGCCGAGGCGGTGCGTACGGCGCTTCAGTCCCGGCCGGAAATGGAACAGATCAAACTGCAGCGGGAGATCAACGATCTGGACATTCGCTACTTCCGCAACCAGACGCGTCCTCAATTGGATCTGGTGGGGATCTACGAGATCAATGGTTTGGCTGGCCGATTGCGGAGAGACGAGAATCCTTTCTCGGCGGGGAATCGTGTTCTCCTCAATCGCGTCAATGCGCTCTCGGAACTCGCCGGGTTGCCGCCGTTGGAGTTGCCTCCGCCGGCGCGATTGCCGCGGTTTCTCCTCGGAGGACAGGCGCGGGCGTGGGCCAATCTGTTCGGCAACGACTTCCGGACCGTTCAACTGGGCATCTCGTTGAGCCTTCCGCTCCGCAATCGAACGGCGGAAGGGAATCTGGGGGAAGCGCTCGCCGCCCATCGGTTGCTCGAAACACAACGGCAGAAGCTGGAGCTGGCCATCGAAATCGATGTCCGCAACGCGCTTCAGGCCGTGGAGACGGCGCGCAAGCGGGTGGAGGCGGCCCGCGCCGCTCGGGAGGCGGCCGCGGCCAATCTGGCCAGCGAACAGCGTCGTTATCGGGCGGGCGAGACGACGAATTTCATGGTGCTCACGCGACAGAATGAGCTGTCGGCGGCGCGCGCTCAGGAGTTGCGCGCCTTGATGGATTACAACAAAGCGATTGCCGATCTTCAGCGGGCGACGGCCACGACGCTGAGCGCCTATCACGTCCAGATCGACCGTCCGCCGCGAGATCGTTGAGCCGAGCAGGAGCGTGCAGGATCAATGTTTCTTCTGATGATGGGAAGGAGGATCTGGAAGGAGAGGACGATGATGAAACATGGGATGGTTATCGTTTTTCTCGCTCTCGCGCTCATGGGGTTGAGCGGATGTCGTGAGCGGGCCACCGCGCCGGACGCCGTCAGCGCGCACCCGGAGAATGTCATGAAAGTGAGCGCCGCCCTGGCCGAGGCGCGGACCATCGATCGTCGCATCGAGATCGTGGGCACGTTATTGCCCGATGACGAGGTCGTCGTCGGCGCCGAGGTGGAAGGCACCGTGGCTCGCGTCAATGTGGATCTGGGGAGCTTCGTTCGTCGTGGTCAGATCCTGGCCGAGATCGACCGCCGCGAGTTTCAGCTTCGCCTCGAGCAAGCCCGCGCCGCCCTGGCCGAGGCGCGCGCGCGATTAGGGTTGCGACCCGGCCAAGGCGACGAGATCGATCCCGAACGAACGCCACTGGTCGAGCAAGCGCGGGCGGCTTACGAAGATGCCCGATCGAAATATGAGAGCGCCAGGCGGCTCTATGCTACCGGCGACATTCCCGAGCAGCGCTACATCGAGGCGGAAAAGACGTTCCAGGCTCGTCGAGCCGCCTATCGAGCGGCGATTGATAGCGTGCGGAATCAACTGGCCGGCCTGCGCCGACTTCGCGCCCAGGTCGCTTTGGCGGAGAAAGAACTCTCGGACACCATCATTCGTGCTCCCATAACGGGCTCGGTGACCGTGAAGCACATTTCGGCGGGAGAGTATCTGAAGCGGGGCGCGCCGGTGGTGACGCTGGTCAAGCTCACGCCTCTCCGATTGCGCGCCAGCGTCCCGGAACCCTATGCTGCCGCCGTCACCGTTGGTCGGGAACTCCGCTTCACCGTCGATGCCGTCAAAGGCGAGACCTTCCGCGGTCGCGTCACGCGCATCAGCCCATCGGTCAATCCGGAGACGCGCTCCTTGGTCATCGAAGCGGAGATTGACAATCGAGATTTCAAGCTCAGGCCGGGATACTTCGCGCGCGCTGAACTCGTCGTCGAGCCCAACGCCCGAGTCGTGCTCATCCCCAGTCGCGCCGTGGTGCGCTATGTCGGCCTGACCCGCGTCTACGTCATCGAGGATGGGCGCGCCGTCGAACGATCGGTCAAGCTGGGCACGGAAGTCGATGGGTGGATCGAAGTCGTTGAGGGCGTCCGGGCCGGCGAGCAAGTCATCACCAGTAATCTCTCTCGGGTGAAAAATGGCCAACCGGTGGAAGTCGAATCATCCAACGACCCTGTGTCGCGTGTCATCGGAAAGGCCGTTCGTCTGTGACGCCAGACGCCAACCTGAAGTGAGGGAAGGATTATGAAGCTGTCAGACATTGCCATTCGGCGACCTGTTTTCACCACCATGATGATTGCCGCCTTCATCGTGTTCGGGGTCATCGGGTATCAGCGGATCGGCGTCGATCTCTATCCGGAGGTGGAATTCCCCGTGGTGACCGTCACGACGGTGCTCCCGGGGGCGAGTCCGGAGGTGATAGAGAACGACGTCACCGATGTGATCGAGGAAGAGATCAGCACGATTGAAGGCATCGACAACATTCGCTCACAGAGCTTCGAGAGCGTCTCGCAGGTGGTCGTCACTTTCGTTCTGGAGAAAAACATCGACATCGCCGCTCAGGAAGTACGCGATAAGGTGGCCATTGCGGCGCAAAAACTGCCCGATGATGTCGAACCGCCAGTAGTGCAGAAGCTGGATATTTCTGCCAACGCCATCATGTGGCTCGCCGTTCTGGGCGATCGGCCCTATCGGGAACTCTCTTACTATGCTGACAAGGTCATCAAGGAACGCCTCCAGATGATCGAAGGCGTCGGCTCGGTCATTCTGGGAGGCTTTCGCGATCGCCAGATCAACGTGTGGTTGGATGCCGATCGATTGGACGCCTACGGCTTATCGCCGCTCGATGTCACTCGCGCCATTCGGCTCAAACACGCCGAACTTCCGGCCGGCCGCATCGAGAACAAGGAGAAAGAGATCACCATCAAGGTCATGGGCGAGTATCCGTCGGCGGAAGAGATGAATGATCTCGTCGTCGCCTATCGCCATGGCGCTCCCGTTCGGCTGCGCGATATCGGCTATGTCGAAGATGGTGAGGAGGACGTGAGAACGATCGCTCGGTTCAATGGAAATCCGGCGGTGGCGTTGGGCATCCGCAAGCAATCGGGGACGAATACGGTGGCGGTGGCCGATCGCGTCAAAGCTGCGCTGGAAGAGATCCGCCAGGAGTTACCTTCCGGCATTCATATCGATATCGCGTTCGACTCTTCGCTGTTCATCAAAAATTCGATGCACGATGTGCAGTTCGATATCCTGTTCGGAGCGCTGTTGACTTCGCTGGTGATCCTTCTCTTCCTCCGCAATCGCCGGATGACGCTCATCAGCGTGATCGCCATTCCCACCTCGCTCATCGGGTGTTTCGCGTTCATGAACGCCCTGGGATTCACCATCAACAATATGACCATGTTGGGCCTGTCGCTGGCCGTGGGCATCGTCATCGATGATGCCATCGTCGTGCTGGAGAACATCTTCCGGCACATGGACAAGTTGAAGAAACCGGCCTTCCGAGCGGCGCGAGAGGGCACGTCGGAAATCGCCTTCGCCGTGATGGCGGCCACGTTGACCATTGCCGCCGTCTTCCTGCCGGTGGCGTTCATGAAAGGGGTGATCGGGCGGTTCTTCATCCAACTGGGACTCACCGTGACGATTGCCATTTTCATCTCGTTGTTCGTCTCCTTGACGCTCACGCCGATGTTGTGTTCGCGATTCATGCGACCGGAGGAGAAACACGGTCCCATCTATAATGCCCTCGAACGCGGCTTCCATGCTATCGAACGCGGATACCGAACGGCGTTGGCCTTCGCTCTGCGACGCCGCAAGGTGATCGTCCTCTCGGCCATTGGCATCTTCGCCCTCTCTCTGCTCCTGGCTCAATTCATCGGTCGAGAATTCATCACACAGGCCGATGAGAGCCGATTCCTCATTCGCTTTGAAACGCCCTTGGGATGGTCTATCGAGCGCACTGATGAGGTCGCCCGTCAGGCCGAAGCGGTGGTGTTCTCTCATCCGGAAGTCAAACGCGCCTTCATGGGCATCGGCATCGGTCAGGCCCGGGAGGTGAACAAAGGTATCATCTTCATTCATCTGACGCCGAAGAGCGAGCGGACCGTCTCGCAGCAAGAGTTGGCCTCCATGCTCCGGCGAGAACTCAACGCCATTCCCAATCTCAAAGCGACCGTCGTCACCATGAACCCTTTTGGTGGTGGCGGATTCCGGAACACGGACATTCAATACATCCTGGAAGGACCCACGCTGGACGATCTGCGTCGGATCACCAATCGGATCACGACGCGACTCGGCCAACTGGCCGGTTTCGTGGACATCGATACCGACTTGGAATTGACCAAGCCGGAAGCGCGCGTGTACATCAAGCGCGATAAGGCCGAAGATCTGGGGCTCGATGTCGCCACCATCACTCAAGCCATTAACGTCATGATGGGAGGCGTCGATGTGGCCAAGTTCAAAGATGCCGGGGAGCGATATGACATTCGCGTCCGCGCCCTGCCCACGTATCGAGACATGGCCCGCGATATTGATCGGATTACCGTCATCTCGCGCGATGGGCGGCGCGTGAAGCTCTCCAACGTCGTCGAGGTCGTCCAGGGAGTGGGGCCGAATGTCATCAATCGATACAACCGGCAGCGGGCGGTGACGCTGTATGCCAACCTGGAAGGGAAGCCTCTCGGCGAAGGGCTTCAGGAATTGAATGCCATCGTCGCTGAGACGCTTCCCCGGGAGCCGGGGTATCGAACCGAGTTATCCGGCATGACCAAGCAGTTCCAGGAGTCTTTCGCTTACCTGGGAACGGCGTTCTTGCTGGCTATCATCATCATCTACATGGTCCTGGCGTCACAGTTTGAGAGCTTCATTCATCCGTTCACCATCATGCTCTCGCTGCCGCTGGCCACGATCGGCGTTTTCGGCTTGCTGTTGCTCACCGGAAAGACGCTGAATATCTTCAGCTACATCGGGATCATCATGCTGGTGGGCATCGTGACCAAGAATGCCATTCTACTGGTCGATTACACCAATCAACTCTGCGCTCGCGGGATGGAACGAACGCAAGCCATTTTGCAGGCCGGGCCGACGCGGCTGCGCCCCATTTTGATGACCGCCGTGACGACCATTGCCGGTATGACGCCCGTCGCCTTGGCGCTCAGCGAGGGTGGAGAGACCCGAGCCCCGATGGCCGTAGCCGTCATCGGCGGGATGTTGACCTCGACATTCCTCACGCTGCTGGTGATCCCCGTCGTCTACAGCCTGTTTGACGATCTCGGTCGATGGATCCGACGTCGTTGGGGTGGCACGAGAGAAAGAGTCGGCGAACCGGCGACGCCAGCAGAGGAAGCCGAGGAGACCCTGGAGCCGGTCATCACGCGATAGAAAGGAATAGCTCGACGAATGGGAGAAGGTACGATGTCGACGAACCATGAGATCCCTGTGGGAGCGATGGCGGAATACTCTCTCGTCGTCACCCATGATCTGACCATTGCCGCCATCGATCCACGACTGCCCGAGGTGCTGGCCACACCGATGATGATCAATTCCATGGAAATCGCTGCCGCTCGCGCCATCCAACCGTATTTAGCCGATGGATGGATCTCGGTCGGCGTCGTGGTCGATATCCGCCATTTGGCCGCCACGCCGGAGGGGGCGACTGTTCGGGCACGGGCGCGGGTCATCAATGTAGATGGAAAACGCATCACCTTCGCCGTGGAGGCCTATGACGATGTGGAGAAGATCGGCGAGGGAACTCATGTGCGCGCATTAGTGGAATTGCCGCGCTTCCTTCGCATGGTGGAACAGAAGCGATCGCGCCCGTCGCGTTCGTAGGTGCTGGCCGTTGGCGACCGACGCGACGGGGATGTCTCCATCGGGCATGGCCTTTCGGGCGTCATTCCTCGCCAGCGGACCGTCAAGGAGTATGCCCGATCCCTTCAGCATGGTCATCGCTCATCAGAGGGTGCGGCCGGCGCAGTATAGACTCTCCGGAGTGCCGCGCCACGAAAGTAATGGGCCAGGATCTCAACATGGCTTTTCCCCTGCCGCGCCATCACCGCCGCGCCAATCTGGCAAAGTCCCACGCCATGACCCCAGCCCGCGCCGATGAGATGAAATCGATGGGGAATGGAACCTTCTCCCTCAGTGCGCACAATGAAAGCAGAGCTGTAGAGGTGCGTTTCGGACAAGACGCGGCGAATCTCCAACTCCTTCCCGATCACCACCGAACGCTTTTCTCCCCGAATGGCCAGCGTGATGAGGCGTCCGGAAACGCCTCGCCGAAGAGGCTGGAGTGAGAGGATGGGGCCGAGATCGACGCCGAGCTTCTTCTCGACGATCGCTCGTAAGCGATCCTGCTCATAGTCGATCTGCCAGCGAAAGAACGCCAGCGTGTGCTGATCGATCTCGGGCAGAATCTGTTCGATGAGCGCTCGATCCGACGTATTGCAGAATGCCGGTGGCCGATGAGTGATCCAGTATGTCGCCGCCTTCTCTTCGGCGAGAGGCGTCGGGAAATCCATCGGCCAGCGTTCACCATCATATGTGCCCGCCAGATAGGGAATCTCTCGATCCTCCCAGGCCGTGCTGTAGGTCTCCGTCATGCCCCCGCAACATTTGGAAAAGCGCGCATCGCAGATTTCATCATCAAATGTGAGAACCATTCCCCGAGTTTCTGCGATGGCGTCCATGACGGTAGGAGAAGAGATCCTGGTGATACCGTGGTATCGCTGACAATGATCATCGGCGCACACATCGAATGCGGTGTGCGCGCGCCGATCGAACCAGCGGATGATTTCTAGAGACGTCGATTGTGAATCCGGAGTCGGCATTCGGAGCGCACCATGTCCTTCTGAGGGTGGAGAATCAGGCTCGCACCCGCGCTGGTGAAGTTGTGCCAGAAGCCAGCTTCGCGAGATGATGGCGTGTGCTTTCAGGAATTCCAGCGGCGCAAAGGCGCTCATCTCTGAAGCGATCACGCTCGTCAGATAGGCTTCCAGCGGAAGGCGATTGATGACCGTGAGGCGGGCCGTAGGGGTGCATTTCAATATCAGCGATCCCTGGAAACTCAACTCCTGTTCCTGTTGCCAGTGGAAGTCGCGGCCGATGGGCACGCGGGCCACCGTGAACGAGCCGGGCGAAACATCGTTCGGCATCAACTCGATCTCGGGAGCCGTGACGAGCAACTGGCCTTGGCTATCGTGGATGAAGAGGCGGTTCTCTCGTGCCATCGCATGATACGCTCCCGGAAGGAACCTTCGACCATTGGTCGAGGCATATTCTCCGGAGAGCTTGAACCGAACCTCTTCCACCCCGGTCATCAACCCCACGGAGATCACAGGTTCGCTTGTGATGTGGTTCGCTTCTCTCATTTAACAGTCATACTGCTGAAGAAATTCGTCCACGAGGTGAATGGTCAGCTCCTGCCTGTGGGAGAGTTTTTTCTTGAGCTTACTATCCGTAGTCAGAATGAGTTTGTCCTGTGTATTCATTGCTGTTTTCACGAGGTAGCGGTCATCCTGTGGTGTTTCTTGTTCTATCTCCGGGAGCACCGGTTTCAAATTTGATTCGTCGAGGAGGTGAAATTTCTCGCTATTCCACAGAAAGCTTCCGAGAAAATACCTTACCAGAATTCGAGCAGGGAGAGCCCAGTTTTCTGATGCCTTAGACATCCACCGTATTTTTTGTGTGACGCCACCTCCTTTCATAGCAACGAGTCTATCACATTTCCGAAAAACCGTTTCTAGAAACTGTCCCGCGTCTTTCTGCTTTCGGGAATCGGCTATGAAGTGGACGATCCACTCATCAATGGTGATTTCCATTCGGGTTACTCCACCGCTTTGGAGAGACCCAGAATATCTTTGAGGTCTTCCGGTTCCCCTTCCATGAAGGTCGTGAGTCCGCCTTCTATCTGTCCGTTAGACTTCACGCGCTGGCGTTCAAATCTGCTTTCTCCATTGCTTTTTGTGCACAAATAACAGGATATTTCATGTGGGCTGAGTCGTCCCTGAGCCACGGCACTGAGCAGTGAGAGAACAAAGTGTTCACTGTGGGTGGAGACAATCAGTGTTTTGTTTTCTTCTTTGGTCAGCTTGACGAATGCATGAGCGAGATTTCTCAGAGCTCGCGGATGCGGATGAATCTCCGGCTCTTCAATGCACACGATAGAGGTATCACTCCGAAGAGTCTTCGCAAGCAAGTAGACAACCTGATTGATTCCGAATCCATCATTGACCAGCTCGGTTGATAATCCCGTCGCCTTATCCGTTGTATTCAGCCAGAAGAGAGTGGTTCCTGGCGCCGTACGAACCCGTAACTCCCTTTGGAGAATCTGCTCAAGGTAGTGGCTGACCTTTCCCTCGAGATATTGATCGCTGGCTAAGATCGTTGCCACCTCTTCTTCTGCGAGAATCACAGGAGTCAGTGGTACGGTTTGGTAGTGTGGCTTGGAGAACCCTCGTCGTAAGTGCACGAAATCACTTCGCCGAAGCTCTTCTATTGGGGAATTGAGCAGAGCAGTGAGAATCTGGGCTTTTTTTTGTGCTTCTTCCATAGTCTTCGGTTCCCGATCGCTGAGGAGTCCCGTTGGTTCCGACGTAGTACCAATTGTCACTTGGGCAAGAATGCCGTTCCAGGAAACCATGAACATCGTTCCTTGATGCTCCACCGTCGCCCTTTGTTGCTTATTCGCCGGGTAGGGAAAGACCGTTTCGATTTCAAGATTGACAGACCATGGATCTCCTGCCCGAATCAAAAGTTTCCCCTCCTGTTTCCCGAGACTGACCGTGTAAGTCACCCTATCGGAATCCTTCATCAAGCCGATTTCCAGCTCAATCAGCGCCTCTGGAATGTGATTGAAGACGACTTGCTCGAATCCGCCGAAGTTCGCAAAAGAGAGATTGAAGAAGCCATCGAGCGGCTGGTTGGGATTGAGAATGACATTCTTAAGAATCGCCAGGGCGTGCATGAGAGTGGACTTACCCGAGCCGTTCGGGCCGTAAAGAATGGTGAGGGGAGAGATCTCAACCTCCTGATCCCGGATGGATCTCAGGTTCTTAATCTTGATATGCCTTAGCATGAAGCACCTCTGGAACTGGGCTTTGCTTCCCGAGGAAGAGAATATGGCATCTCTATCCACGGGTCAAGCTTCCGCGAGAAGCCCGAGCGTTCGCTCCTTTAGCTTCCTCACCAGATGGGAAAACAGCGGCTCTCCAAGCGTCACTTCGGAAAAAATCTGACGCGCGACCTCCGGACCGACCTTCCGGAAGTGCTCCTCCACCGGAACCACCAGACATCCTACTAGATCGAGAGCTCCGGGACTCACCATCAGCTTGTCCTCTCCTTCCGCATAGTAACAGGACGGGCGGTGTTGGGCTCGAGGGAAAAGATAGACGGTCCATCCGCGATCTTTGGAGAAGATGTGACCCGACCGATCGCCCGCACAGACAACCACATTGATGAGAGGCTCGGGCTGTTTTCCCGTGAGATCGGCGAGTATCTTCAGTGTCTCGTAGAACCATCCAGCCAGCATCTTTCGATGCGATCCACGATAGATCAAAACGCTCAAGTGATAATCTTCCAGCGCGAGAAGCTCGATCTCCGTTGTGGTGACCACCTCGTGCCGGTGAACGCTGAGTCCAGGATCCGTTTCAATGGCCTCCAGATGTCTCTCGATGAGCAATCCTTCGCGGGTGCAAGCTTGAAAGTGGAGATGATCTGGCGCCGAGGCACCACATTGCGGGCCGTTATAGAGCACGAAATACGCCGGCGAGAGATCTTTCGCCAGATCGAGCATGACCTCGAAGTGGTCGGCAATGGCTTGCTCGATGTGCTGGCGATGGACAATAGAAAGATGGCGATCCAGGATGGGAGCTGGATTGGGGAGAATGACGAACGCCTCGCCGTAGGCCAATCCCTTTTCCTCTGGAGGCAAATTCTCGGCGCACAGGAAACAGGGACGATTCCGGACGGATTCTCGGTCCACCGGTGCCGCCGCGCTGGTGAGCCTTTGGGGGTTGAATTGAGCCAAAATCTCAAAGCGCCCCAGAGGAATTCGCCTGGTCACGACCTGAGAGAGATTCTGGGTACCCTCGCGCAAGAGCGGCCAATTCGCCTTTTGGTGGTTCAGCAGCGCTTCCACCCGCGATGAAAGCTCGTTGGCTCCGAGATCGCGCCAAAATGGCCTCAACTCGATGTCTTCGATGATTCGTGATGCCCAGCTCATGAGATGTCGAAAACGTTCCCACGCTGGAATGTTGGGATTTCTCGCCACACTCAATGAACTGATATGGAGCGGGGAAGCGCGCCGCGGTCATGGACCAGCGGGAATCCGACGCGTCGCACCAGCTCGGCGAATCTGGGGTCCGAGCGAAGGCTGTCGAACGCTGGCTCCACGTTGAGGAAAATAAGCCAGTGGGATCGCTCCCGGTAGGCGTTCTCTAACCAGATGAACGCGTCATCCTTCCGGTTCAATCCCGTATAGAGGATGGCGAGGTAGTATGGAGAAACGAATTTGTGCTTGGATAGTTCTTTCAGTTCATCGAGTATCGCCATCGCCTTATCACCCTCACCCAACATCGCATAAGCATGTCCGGTTGCGGCTCGGCTGTCCACGGGAAGAGTGACCGCCTTCTGAAACTCAGTGAGTGCCTTTTCCACCATTCCCTTTTGTTCATAAGCCCATCCCAGTGTGATGTGGGCGACGCCAAAGTGTGAGTCCATTTCCAGCGCCTTCTGGTACTGCTCTATCGCCTGGTCATACTGGCGGGCGTAGTAAAATGGACGCCCCGCTGCCATAGTGATGATGAGCGAGATTGGATCTAATGCTTGAGCTCGTTTCATCTCCGCGATGGCTTCTTCAAACCGTCCCATCGCCGTCAAATACAGGCCATACCACTGGTGAGCAGTCGCATAGTTTGGGTTCAGCGCGATGGCTCGCTTGTATTCTCTTTCAGCCGCGATCCAGTCCCAATGGTAATGCAACCTGATGTAAGCGAGCGACGCATGGGCTTCGGCCAAGGTATCATCTATCTCCAGGGCCCTGGTCACGGCCGCCTCTGCTTTCGGGAACGCTTCCTCGGGCGAGAGGAAAGTGTAGTCCGCCAGCATATTGTAGCAGTCGGCCAATCCGGCATAGGCCAGCACGTAGTTCGGATCTCTTTCGATTGCCTGCTGGAAGTACTCGATGCTTTTCTTGAACCCCTCATATGTCCTCTTGTTCCAGAAGTAGCGCCCCTTGAGATAGGCCTGGTACGCCTCTGCGCTCTCGGTGTCGTGTTTGGTCAGTTGCTTCAGCTCAGCGCCGGTCAACCTCAGCGTCAGCGCCCGCGCTACCCGTTCCGCGATGATGTCCTGCACGGCGAAGATGTCTGTGAACGTGGCGTCGAACGTCTCGGCCCACAGCGGAGCGCCATCGCTGATACTCAGCAGTTGGACCGTCACGCGGATTCTGTCGCCTAATCTCTGAATTGTGCCGTCCAGCACGGAATCCACTTTCAGTTCCCGGCCCACGGCCACTGGGTCTTGCTCCAGGGCTGTGTACTGCCGCACGGCACTCGTGGGCCGAACGATAAGCTGCCGGAGGTTGCTGAGCTGGGCGATCAAGGCATCGGCGAGCCCCAGCCCCAGGTATTCATCGTTCCCTTCAGCAACCAAAGGCTTGAAAGGGAGCACCGCAATGGATCTCACCGCTGCCCCCGTCTCCGCCGGCTTTGATCGGCTCGAAATCCAAAAGTAGGAAAGGACTGTAGCCAGCCCCACCAGCAGCAGAACGAACAAGCGAGGGAGCAGGAGAGCTGGCGAGCGGGGGAGACGGGGAGCAGGGGAGAACTCTCCTCCCCCCCACCGCCCCACTGCCTCTCCGCTCCCCGGCTGTTCCTCGTCCACTTCTTCCTCCTCTTCGATGAGGACACGTGATCTGACGCGTTCCACCACTATCAGGTCATCAGATTCATCCCACAACTCTCTTACACTGGCCACAAAGCGATAGCCGCGTCTGGGGATCGTCTCTATATATTGAGGCGTGTTCGGACTGTCGCCCAGGGCCTTCCTCAGCGCTGAGATACTCTGCCTCAGGTTGTTCTCCTCGACAATGGCATCAGGCCAGACCATCTCCATCAGTTCATCTCTCTCCAGCACGTGTCCGCTGTTCTGTACCAGCACCAGCAGTGTGTCGAAGGACTTCGGCGTGAGCGCCACAGGCTCTCCATCCCGGAGCAGGACGCGCTCTGTGACATCCAACCGGAACGAACCGAACTCATAGAAGTGCTTGATGGGTCTGGTCATAACCGCGCTCACAACTTTTTCACAGATCTTTCACAACTTTCTAAAGACTTTTCACTCCTGTTCGGAGTATGCTGTGCTCTGGAGTGGCTTGTTCATTCTATCACAGAGGCAGTGACGGAACAACACGATGGGAGGCAGCATGAAGAAGAGGAAAACAGAGATCACGGTTGAGACCGAGCGGCTGTTGCTCATACGCCAACGTCGGCCCTGGGTTCGAGCATGGTGTGACGGATGCGCCAAACACGCCAACATGATCACGGCGGCGGAGGCGGCTGCCGCAGCCCGTGTGAGCTCGCGCACTGTCTATCGCTGGGTGGAGGCTGAGAAGGTTCACTTCACCGAAACGCTTGAGGGGTTGCTCCTCATTTGTTTTAACTCACTAACCAAATGGAGGTGATTTCGATGAAACGATTCAACACTCATTCGCTCATCCCACAATCAAAAGGAGGAATGACGATGCGACTCTCAACTTTTTCCCTCTTATGCCTGGCCATCCTTGGGTTTGGATCCTCGGTCCCAGGGAATCAGGCAAAGTCTGATTGTGAGAACATCGGCGGAACGCTGGCGGTGGCTTTCACAAGTGAACTCACCACGTTGGGCATCGTGACCGGCGGTCTCAAAGGCGCTGTCACAGCCACCATTCTCGAGCAGTCGCCCGGCGAGGATGGAACAATGAACGCTCAGTTAGAGCACGTTTATGTGACCGAGGCAGGGGATGTCCTTCACACAGCAGATCAAGCCGTGTTAGTTCCCGTGAATGCGAGCACAGCTCTCATGACGGAACAGTCCGTCATCATCAGTGGAACCGGGAAGTTTGAGGGGGCTACGGGCACGCTCGAGTCCACCGGTGTAGTAGATTTTGCTCATGGTCAGGTGACGCTCCGATATCGTGGGCAAATCTGTGGTGGTCAGTAGAGAATTCTCTCGCTCCGCCTTTGAACATCGGCAGTGCCTGGGAGCCGGGAACGCCTCCAGGCGCTGTCGAAAGGGCATCCTCCTGCGATTCCGGCGCTGATGGCAGTATGAGGTGCCGCTCCCATATCCCCTCTGACTTGCTTCATTCGTTACGGCCATCACCGAAGCGCTTCAACATGCCGTGGCCTTACCGTCATGAGTTCCTCGAATAAAGGAGATCTCTTAGGAATTAGGAAGAAGCCGTCGATGATGGCGATTGTAATGAGTTTTTCAGCTCGGCGAACGCCTCATTCTTTGTGCCTGACGTTCCACAGATAACAGCCAGGCCGGAGTTGGCACCCTTTCTCTCCGGCAGCACCTTCGGCTCATCAAGGATCGTGATCGCCTCTCCTCGCCGTCTACTGCGTATAAACTGATGTCGTTAATCAGTGTTCGAGTGAGAGACGCCGCGTCGTAGCTCGACCTCGGATCTTCTTCGCTCGGGAAGGCCGTGATTCTTCGATGAGCAAGCGGTATAATGTTCTTCCATCGATGAGAGGAGCATGAGCCATCATGCCAGCGAATCTGACGCCCGAATATTTAGAGGCCGAAGAGAAATACCGCCAGGCCGCGACGCCCCAGGAGAAATTGGCGGCGCTGGAGGAGATGCTGGCCACCATTCCCAAGCACAAGGGCACGGAGAAGATGCAGGCCGATATCCGGCGCCGCATCTCCAAGCTCAGGAAAGAGCTGCAACGCAAAAAAAAGAGCGGCGCGGCCCGCAAGCCGTTCTATCACGTGGAAAGAGAGGGCGCCGGTCAGGTGGTGCTCGTCGGTCCGCCCAACGTGGGGAAGTCCCAGTTGGTCGCCCGATTGACCGGTGCGACCCCCGAAGTCGCCGAATATCCGTTCACCACGCGATTGCCAGTGCCCGGCATGATGGAGTTCGAGAACGTCAAGATCCAACTCGTCGATTTGCCTCCGCTGTGGCGCGAGTTCTCCGAGCCCTGGCTATTCGGGCTCATCCGCAATGCCCATACCGTGCTGTTGGTCGTTGATGCCAGCGATGATGATGTACTCACACACACGGAGACCGCTCTCTCGCTGTTAGAGGAGAAAAACATTCGCCTGATTCCCCCCACATCTGAAGATGCCGGGATGGGGAAGCGCGCGCTGTTAGTAGCCAACAAACTCGATCTCCCCCGGGCTCGGGAGAACGTCCACATTCTCGAAGAATTTTTCGGTCAACGGCTGCCCGTGATTCCCGTATCGGCGAAGACGGGCTTCCACCTCGAGCGCTTGAAGCGAGAGATCTATCGCGCTTTGGGAGTGATCCGCGTCTACACGAAAGCACCGGGAAAACCCGTGGATCGAACAGCGCCGTTCGTCCTCAAGCGAGGAAGCACCGTGCTGGATGCCGCTCGAGCCGTTCATCATGACTTCGCCGAGAAGCTGAAATATGCGCGCATCTGGGGCTCCGAGCGATTTGACGGACAGAAAGTCAGTCGTGACCACGTGTTGGACGATGAGGATGTCGTCGAATTTCACATTTGAATCCTATCCTCTGAACCTGGTCGCCGGGGACCTCGAAGGGCGAAGAGGAAGCGGGTCCGTCCGATCCCAGTGGGACGTCCGTTGTCGGTAGAGGGCCCCCGATCACAACCGGCCAGCCGTTCCGGACTCTTCTCAATGGAGGGCCAATCCCCGGGAGCGCGCCTCTTCGGGGGGACTCCCCGGCTCCACGCCATTCAGCTCAAAAGACGTTGTCTTTGCCCGCCACATTGTGTATCATTACGCACCTTTTTTGGTGCTATGAAACGGTCGCCGATGTTGCTCATCTTTTTGACGGTGTTCATCGATCTGTTGGGGTTCGGCATCATCCTGCCGCTCCTCCCCTATTATGCTCATCAGGAGCCGTTCAATGCTCGTCCCTGGCAAATCGGATTGCTGGTGGCTTCTTATTCGTTGATGCAATTCATTTTTGCGCCCATATGGGGACGAATCTCGGATCGCGTGGGCCGGCGTCCAATCATCTTGATGAGTCTGATGGGCTCCACCATCTCTTACTTGATTTTTGGACTGGCCCAGAGCGTGGCTCTCCTCTTCGTCTCGCGCATCTTGGCGGGAATTGGCGGCGCCAACATTCCTACGGCCCAGGCATACATTGCCGATACGACCTCGCCGGAGAATCGCGCCAAAGGGATGGGGATGATCGGCGCCGCCTTCGGATTGGGCTTCATTTTCGGTCCGGCCGTGGGAGGGTTCTTGAGTCAGTGGGGATATAGCGTGCCGGGATTCGTGGCCTCGGGTATCTGCTTCACCGACTTCGTGCTCACCTATTTCTTGCTTCCCGAATCGCTCAAAGAGAGAAAACGGGAGGTCGCACCGCTCCGGGCGTCGAGATGGACGCGACTGAAGAGGGCGTTCGTTCGACCTCGCGTAGGATGGCTTTTAGCTCTGTTTTTCATCGCCACATTCTCGTTGGCCAATCTGGAAGCGACCTTCGCTCTGATCGCCAAGGTCAGATATGCCTATACGGAAGCACAAACTGGCTATCTGTTCGCGTACATTGGTGTCCTCACTGCTCTGGTACAGGGTGGACTCATCGGCCCCCTGGTTCGCCGATTAGGCGAGCCCAAATTGATCGTCGTAGGAACGCTGGCCTTCGCCGTCAGCTTGTGGCTCATTCCTTACTGTTGGGACTTCTGGGCGTTGGCTACCGATCTGGCCGTCCTGGCTTTTGGTCAGGGAGTGAATACGCCTTCGGTGACCAGTTTGATCTCTCAGTATACGCCCCCCGATGAGCAAGGCAGCATGCTGGGCGTCACCCAGTCGCTCTCCAGTTTGGCTCGCGTACTGGGGCCGATCTGGGGAGGCTTCATGTTCAACATTCATTATCGGTGGCCCTATTTGACGGCGGCTATGTTCATGCTCGTCGCCTTCGGGCTGAGTCTGAAGATCCAGGCCCAGGCGCGGGTGGCTGCTGAGGCGAAATCGGCCGCACGGCTTCTTTGATAGCGGCTGGACTTGGTGACTCGCCCTTTTCCCTCATCACGTCATGTCCTCTTCGAATCAGGGAACCGGCTCGAAGACCACTCGTTCGCGCAACGTGGCGTAGACCGGCTTTCCGTTCAATCGTGCCGGTAGGACGCGATAGGCTTTGAAGGCATCCATGGCCATTTCATTGAAATCCGGATCGACGGTGTGAAGAACACGAATGTTGGTCACGCGACCATCGGGTGTGACGAGACCTTCGAGATCCACTGCCAGAGTAGTGGCGCGGCGGCCCGGTACTCGAGGGGTAACGCGTCGGACGATGATGGGGGGAACGAAGACGTCGTCCGGGTTCACGTTGAGGGGGCGTCCATATTGATCCGTTGGGCGGGAGAGGTCTCGGGGGCGGAGGCGGAGTTCGTGGACCGGCACGATCTCCACCGTCACCGTTGCCAGAAGGCCTCGATGGGCAGAGTCAGCTTGAGAACCAGTCTTGACGGTCGGTTTCGTTTGGCGATCGATGGGTTTCCCTTGGAGAGCGACGGTTTCGAAATTGTGTAATTGAAGGTCGGGCCAATCGAGCAGGATTCGTTCGTCAGCCGCGATCATCAATGAGAGCTGCGCCGTTCTGGTGGAGATGCTCTTTACCGAGATAGTGATGAGCGTCGGTCGATCGCTGACGTACGCGCCATCGTGAAATCGCTCGCCGGGGAGAAGCCCCACCGAGCGGACGTGCCGCAAGGTGATCTGTTGCAGCCCGTAGGTCTCTTGCAAGTATCGAGCTTCGGCCGAAGCACTATCGAACGTTTGTGGAAGATAGGAGAGTGCTTTCACCTTGTCGGAGTCGCTCGTCTCGTATTGATAAAGCGCCAGGGTGATGTTCGCGCCGAACCGCCAGTGAGATCTCGGGCGTCGACGCGCTTGTCCCCAGACCATGACCGTCGCCAGCAGAAGCCCGATCACCAATCCGCCTCTGAAGTTGATGCTCTTTGGATTCATTCTTCGACGCTCCTCTCGCTCTTGTACTGGATGATTGCCCTGTACACCTCGTTCTTGCTCCTCCCGTGCTCTTTGGCGACCTGTCTGATCGCTGACGTGAGGTCAAGAGCTTCGCTCTCCATCAACGCTCTGACCTGCTCATAGAGCATCTGCGGGTCAACCGAAGATGACGTCGATGAGGTCTCGGGGGAAGGCGCTGGCGCCACGATGAGCACCAGTTCGCCTTTTATCGATCGTTCTTCCAGTTCCTGTCGGAGATGGCCGAGGCGGGCGCGCCGGAATTCTTCGTGGGCTTTGGTCAGCTCCCGAGCCAGGACGGCGGGGCGATCGCCGAGAATCTCCAGCATATCTTCCAGGGTCGCTCGAATGCGGTGAGGGGCTTCGAAAAAAACGCATGTATAGGGCAATGAGGCGAGCATCGCGAGCTCTCGACGTCGCGGGGCACGCTTCGAAGGCAAGAATCCTACGAATAAGAATCGCTCCGCGGGCACGCCCGCTGCCATCAGCGCTGTGGTGAGAGCGGATGGACCGGGGACGGGAACGATGGGAATCTGTTCGGCAATAGCCGCCTGAATGAGTACCAGTCCGGGATCGGAGATCGTCGGCGCTCCAGCATCAGTGACCAGGGCAATGGATATCCCTTCCTTGAGCTTGCTCATCAACTGGCGGCTCCGTTGACGTTCATTATGCTGATGGTAACTGATGGTCGGCGTCCGGATCTCGTAGCGCGCCAGCAACTTTCGCGTCTGGCGCGTGTCTTCGCAGGCGATGAGATCGACATCCCTCAGTACTCGCAAAGCGCGCAGAGTGATGTCCTCCAGGTTCCCGATTGGCGTGGCGACGATATATAATGTCCCCAGCATATGACTCAGCTCATTGTATCACCTCTCCTGGCAGAGTCGAAACAAAGATCGCTGAGCCTCCGGGGGATTGGCCGCGGACGCCTCGCACGAGGGCATGTGATGTCTGGACGGGATATAGAGAGCGCCCATCGTCCGAGATTCATGTTCCAGGAAATCATCTCCTCTGCCTGTTCAGGACGGATTTGCGGTTGTAGCTATTGGACGACCCTCCCTGTGGCCATCATCGTAGGAATAAGCCCAGCTTGAATTTGCGACTTGAGCGTGATATAAACCGATTGGTTTGTCAGTTCTCTGGGTCGTTCAGCGTCGGAGAGGAGATGAGGGATGTATTCATTGGAGCCCAGCCACCACCGGCGCCGTTCGCCGAATGAGCAGGAGGGGGTGGGCCGTTGATCGGTCGGTTGAAAGGATCGTTCGATGACACTATGAGATCAAGGAGGGGAATATGGCCAGTCTCACAGATCGCATGATTCGCGCTGCCAAGTTGGACGTGAACCTGTATGAAGAAGTGGAGGCCGATCCTCAAGCCATGGGCCAGGCCATGACCGTGGTCGTTCTCTCCAGTGTTGCCGCAGGCATCGGTAGTGGGCGCGGGCTCGGCGGCATCATCGGTGGAGCGGTGGTCGCCCTGATTGGATGGTTCATCTGGGCGTATATCACCTACTTTGTGGGTACGCGATTGCTGCCCGAGCCGCAAACGCACGCCGATCATGGCCAGTTGCTTCGCACCATCGGTTTCTCCAGCGCCCCCGGCGTCATTCGCGTCTTCGGATTCATCCCTTTGTTGGGAGCGCTGATTCACTTGATCGCCGGCGTGTGGATGCTCATCGCCATGGTCATCGCCGTCAGGCAGGCGCTCGATTATACGAGCACGGGACGGGCCGTGGGCGTGTGCCTGATTGGATGGCTCATCTATATGATCGCCTTCGCCCTGCTCGGCGCTTTGTTCGGGGGGCTGGTCAGGCCGTTTCAATGAGAATTATGGCGGCGAGTTCTCGGGGATGACCTGGAGTTCGGCTTCGAATTTGCGGTAGCGGCGGAACTCGATGACGTTGCGGGTGTAGTAGCGTTCGCGGTCCCGCCCGAGGAGCACTTCGGCGCGAACGGGCAGGAGATAGCGCTCTCCGGCGATCGTGACCCAATCGTATTCCACGGCGTTTTCGGCCAATGTGATGGGGAATCCAGGCGGGATGTCATCGTGAGAGAGTTCCAGCCGGAGCACCCGTTGCGTCTCCACATCGATCCACACACTCCCCTGGAATCCTGAGACGATGGTCTGGCCACTATTCTTGTCGGTGATATGACTCTTGGAGTAGCGGGTGAGGACGCGAAAATCATAGACGACCGTGGGGCGTCCGCGAAATGTCTCATGCCCCACCTCCTTGAATGTGGCATGAGATTGCGGGGCGAACACTCCGGCGAGCAGTGAGCCGAGTTCTCCCGTGGACGTCGAGCCGCCTAATTCTTCGTATGAGAGCGTGGTCGGCGCTCCATTGATGCGCAGGAGCTTGAACGATTCGCCACTATCCGTTCGATAGGTGAGTTCGATTTCCAGCCGATCTTGTCGTTGCCAGTCCGTCATCCCCGGAGTTCGGACGTAACGAGTGACGATTTGGGTGACAACGAAGTTCGGGAGTTCTCTGACGTACTGGAGGGCGTGATATCGCGCGCGCTCGATGAGAGAATCTTGACGAGATGCGGGCACGTGGGTCTCTTGCGACACTGCTTGGGGCGGGATGGTGGAGGAAGGCGCTTCAGAAGAAGAAAGACGCTTGCGCGCTGTCGCTCGGCTGGCGCGTTTGATGGCTCCGAGCAAGAAAGAGCGAGCGCCCGCCCGCCGGAACTCATCCAGCATCCGATCGTCGACGATGAACTTGAGACCGCGGCGTTCGACGATGGCGGCGATCTCCGCCTGGGTGATCTCTCGGTGGCGCGCGCGATCGAGGAGCTGAAGGAGTTCCTGTTTGCTGAGAGGCTCAGATGCATCCTGACCCAGCCCGCGATCGAGGGTGAGACCGAGGCAACACACCAACAGGAATGCCATCGTCGCCTTCTTCATGGTCCTGCTCAGTACCAAGTGTAATCGAAGCCGTCGCCTTCGTTCAATCTCCCATTGTGAAAAGAGGGTGTTGTCGGGCGATTCATCGCTCGCCCGACGCCCCATCCCGCGCGACGACTTCTCGCCGCCACGCTCCATTGTGCGCTGCAGGCACATCTCCATAGGCGATCTTATCGAGGAGGCTTTTGGCGAGGGATTCATGAGCGGACGATCTCTGTTCTGCCATTGGCGCCCTTCCCATTCATCGGGGTTCGAAGGCGATCTCGTCGAAAGGCCCATGCCCATTTATGTCTTGCCGAGGCGCCGAAGATCGAACCGATGAGGGGCGATCTGAGCGCCTCGGCGGAGTGATCATATCAGCCTTCTGGTTTCTCGAACAAGGATTCATCGATTTCGGGATTGATCTCCACTTCGCGGACGGTGAAGGCGAACAGTTTAACGCCGTTTTGGAAGATGGTGACCTGATGGGGGACTTGAATGCCCTCCACAGCCCGGTAATCGGCGTAAGTCTCTTCCAGTTGTTGTCCTCGTACCTGGTACCGTGTTTTGAGGACGAGATGGGTGCGGGGATCAATGAAGAATTCGGTCGTGTGTCCCTCGGCATCGGAGACGGCGACGACCCGCGCCGGTGTCCCCGCGACCTCTGCGTCGGCCAATGGTCGAACGCGATAACCCGGCTGATGAATCTGTCGCAGCATCTGGAAGCCGTACTTGCTGGACTCTTTCATCTGTTCGGTCTGATCGCGCACTTGTCCAGCCATACTCATCCAACCGACCTGGCCATTGAATCCCTGAACCAGGGTTCCAAAAGGCAGGGCGAATTCCAGGCGCATCTTCTCGGGCAGAACGGTGTAGTTGACGATCGAAGGTACGGGGATTTCCTGAGATGCACCCGGGGGAGAGATGGTTCCCGTGCCACGCGTGATCTGCGATTTCTGATGAATGAAAGCGTCGCCGCCCAGCGCTTGAATCGTCGCCTCCAGAATGGTCATTGCCCGGGCGCGCGCGGCTTTGCTCACTGGACCGGCGAGCACTTCGTTTTTCTTTCGCTTCAGGTCGGGTTGAAGCAGATCCAAATCGCTATAGGCGATCTTGTGCACCGTGGGGAACTTCTGTTTCAACTCGGCTTCGAAGACCTTGGCATTGCCCACCAGAACGATGACCGAACGATCGGGATGAATCCTGGTCTTGGCGAAGGTCATCACCTGTTCGGCGGTGACGGCGCGAAGGCGATCGCGATACGTCTCCAGATACTCTTTTCCGTAACCGTAGAACAGGGCGTCGAGGACCTGGGTGGCGATACCACCGGGCGTTTCGATCTGAAGCGGGAACGCACCGGTGAGGTAGGCCTTACGAGCTCGAAGTTCGTCGGCGGCCACCGGTTCGGTTCGGATGCGGTTGAGTTCCTGAAAGATGGCGTCGACGGCTTCTACGGTGGACTCGGTCTTGGTGTAGGTGTTGATCCAGAAATATCCGGGCTGCAGTCGCTCGGCGAATTGGCTATAGGCGCCATAGGTCAATCCGCGCCGACTCCGGATCTCTCGAAACAGTCGTCCTCCTGATCCCCCACCGAAGACGGCGTTGAACACTTGAGCCACGAAATACTCGGGATCCGTCCGCGCGATTCCCACGTGTCCGATGCGGATCTCTGTTTGTACGGCGTCGGGTTTATCAATGATGAGGATTTGAGGCGCTCGCCGGTCAGACGTGGCGAATGGAGGCAGAGGCGGCGGCGATGAAGCTTCCCATCCGCCGAGATATTTCTCCACCGTGGCGAATGCTTCGGTTGGACGCACATCGCCCACGATGGCGATGATGGCCGTATTGGGGCGATAATGAGTGCGATGGAACTGAACCAGGTCCTGGCGCTGAATGGCGCGGACCGAAGTCGGCGTCCCACCGAGCGGTCGAGCATAGGGATGTTGGCCGAAGACGAGTCGATGAAAGGCGGCGGCAGCCAGGAACTTGGGATCTTGCATCTGGATGCGCAGACCGCTGAGCGCCTGTTTTCGCCAGCGCTCGATTTCTTCATCCTGGAAAACGGGATGAAGAACAACATCAGCGAGCAGTTCCATACCCAGATCCAGATGGTCGGACGTCACCGCCGCACTGACGAAGGTGCTATCCCATCCAGCGCCGGCATCGAGCTGGCCGCCGATGAAATCAATCGCCCGAGCAATGTCCTGTGCCGATCGGGTCTGGGTTCCCTGGTCGAGCAGTGCCGCCGTCGCTTGAGCCACTCCCGGTTTCTCCGGCGGATCGTAAATCGCTCCGGCTCTCAGGAGCAATCGGAGGCTCACCGCCGGCTGCTCATGATGTTCGATCACCACAACGCGCAATCCATTAGGGAGCGTCTTTTGCTCAAACGCGGGGAATTGAATGGGTGCCGGCGGTTGTGGTGAGGGGGGAACCGGTCGGGGGGATTGCTGGGCCGACCCCCGGCCGGGCATCCCGAGAATGCTCGCTGTGAGCGTCAGAAAAAGAAGGCCATTTCTCCGTTTCATCGTTCTTGCTCCTCCCGTTTTTCGCCATCGCGCTTTGTCCGCCGACGTTCCGACGTCCGATCTCCTTTCCGGCGCAGGGCTTCGGGTAACATATAGACGACGGTGCGATTCTGCTCGGTAAAATACGTTCGTGCTACGCGCTGGACATCAGCGGCGGTGATTTTCTGGTATCGCGCCAGTTGTTTGTTGATCAGCGTCACCTCGCCGAGAATGACGGCGGCTTGTCCAATGGCGCTGGCTTTCTGCTGCACCGATTGTCGTCCGAACACGAGCTCGGCGACGAACTGATTCTTGGCTTTCTCCAACTCCTGCTGGCTGACGGGCTCCCGTTTGAGTCGCTCGATCTCCTGGAGCAGTGCTCGTTCACCCCGCTCGGCCGACTGCCCTTGGTTCATGATGGCGAAGAAGGCGAACACTCCAGGATCCTCCAGGGCCAGCGTTTGCCCGGCGGCCGCGATGGCCAGTTGTTTCTCATATACCAGTGTGCGATAGAGGCGCGAACTTTGACCGGCACTGAGTATGTTGCTGGCCACATTGAGGGCGTAGATGTCAGGATGCCCGTCCTGTGGAACGTGATACGTGATGATGACGGCGGGCAAGGGAGCCTTGGAGTCGTATTCGGTGACTCGACGTTCGCCTTTTTGTGGAGGCTCGGACGGTCGCTGACGAGGAATCGGCTTGCCGCGAGGAATGGATCCGAAATACCGTTTGACCCATTTCATGGCTTGTCGAGGGCGGAAGTCGCCGGCGATGATCAAGGTGGCGTTATTGGGGACGTAGTAGAGCTGGTGGAATTCGCGCACGTCGGCGAGGCTGGCGGCGTTCAAATCTTTCATCGAGCCGATGGGGGGTCGACGATAAGGGTGGACTTTGTAAGTCGCCGCCAGGATGACTTCCAACAGGCGCCCGAACGGCGGATTCTCCACTCGCAGACGCCGTTCTTCTTTCACCACATCGCGTTCGGCTCGGAAGTTCTCCTCGGTGATGCGCAACGACCGCATGCGGTCGGCTTCCAGCCAGAGCATGCGCTCCAGGTAATTGCTGGGAAATGTCTCCCAGTATACGGTCGCATCGAAGGTCGTGTAGGCATTGTATCGACCGCCGATATCCTGTACATATCGCCCGTGCTCTTCCGGACCGACGTGCTCAGATCCCTGGAACATCATATGCTCGAATAAATGGGCGAACCCGGTGCGACCCGGCCGCTCGTCTTTCGAGCCCACGTGATACCAGATCTGCAGGTTAATGACCGGCGCCGAGTGATCTTCGTGCAGCAGGACGGTCAGCCCATTATCCAGCCTGTGTCTGGTAACCTGGAGAACTGGCGGGGTGATCTCTGCCGCGATGAATCCCGGTCTGAGGAAGACCAGTCCTACAGTCAGCATGAAAACCGAGAGTACCTTTTTCGACATGCTTTCCTCCGTGTGAAATTCCCGCTCCTGATCGATCAATCCAACTTCGGTGACTCAGCCCAAGAGATCAGCGTGGTTGATCTCGTGGAAGCAGGTTCCCTAGTGTACACCAAAGCGCGAGTAAAATCCATGCGTCAGTCGAGCCAGCGCGCCCGCCGGAGGTGGAGAGCTCCCCAGGAATGCTGGGAGGCTTGCCGAGGTCCGCGTCTCAGGAAGCAACCTTTGCTACCACTATGAGCCTGGGAAGAGGGACCATTGTCGGCGCGGATATCCGTCGAGAACTCTGATTGTCGCAGGGAGGATGAGCGGCGGCCCGTGGCGGATGACGGTTCATGGAGATCCGGAGTGGCTTCGTCGAATCATTGAGCATCCCATTGCTGGTTCTTCCGCATGTGGGCGCGCCGAGCTGCTGCCGAGTGAAGTCATGGTTTGACCATCGCCAGGTGGGAATGAGTGTGGAGCAGGGCCCATGTTTCGCGTATAATTGCTGGTTGACATTTCACTCGGGCTGGAAAAAGAACATGAAGAAAAGACTTATCCTGGGATGGTTCATCCTCGGCAGCGTTTTCCTTTCCGCCCCCTTCATTCGCTCCCAGCAAGCCTCATTGCGCATCTACTTCATTGATGTCGGTCAGGGGCACGCCGTGCTCATCGTTTCCCCCGCGGGGAAGACGATGTTAATCGATGGAGGACCAGATGGAGCGGGCAGCGCCGCCATCGTCCCGTTGATGGAGAGCCTTGGTCTCGATCACTTGGACGTGATGGTGGCCACTCATTACGATGGAGATCATATTGGCGGGTTGGATGAAGTGGCCGCCGCCTTCCCGCCGACCATCGCCTACGATAGCGGCGATCTGACGGCGCCGCAAAACAGCTTCTTCTTCCAGTATCGAAATGCTGTCGCTCCCCAGCGTCGACAGATGCGTCCCGGGACCGTCATCGATCTCGGCGACGGCGCCAGAGCGACCTGCATCGTGGTCAATGGACAATTGATCAGTGGCGGTCGGGTGGGCATTTTTGGTCGTCACGATCCACTGGACCAATTGGATAACAGCGCGTGCATCGGATTGCTCATTCAATATGGGGGATTCGACCTGTTCATTTCCGGCGATCTCACCGGCGGCGGCAATAATACCACCGATGTGGAGTCGATCGTCGGTCAACTGGTCGGCGATGTCGACGTGCTCCAGCTCAACCACCACGGCAGCCGGACGGGAAGCAATCCCACGTTCCTGAGCCTGTTGAGAGCAGAAGTGGGCATCGTACAGGTCGGGCGGGATAATCCATTCGGTCATCCCGCGGTGCAGGTCATTGATCGCTTCATCAATACGACGCCGACCAGCGGCGTGCGGCCTTTCCCGCCGGATGGGGATTTCACGCCCAATCGCCCGCCCTTCGTTTTTCAGACCGAGTTCAGTCCGCCGGGTAGCAGTGTGAGCCATCAAGGGGTCGTCGCTCGAGGTACGATCCTCATCGAGACGGATGGACGAACCTACACGGTCACCGGTGGGCGTCTCCCGCGCATTCCTTTCCCCGTGGATGGCGCCGAGGAAGGCATTCGGTCGGACTTTCCTCCGTCCATCGTACTGCAGACGTCCCCCATCGTTCCTCAAGCCGGGGAACCTTATCTCGTTCAGGCGCAGATCATCGATGATGGAGGCGTCATTGCCGGAGCGGAGTTGCGGTATCGCATCAATGGGGGTGATGAGGTCTCCATGCCATTGCGACGAGTCTCTCGCACCGATTTCATCGGGGTGATTCCAGGGCAACCCGACGGAGCGCTGGTCCAGTATGACGTGGTGGCCGAGGATGGCGAGGGACAGGTGAGCACCGTCCGGGGCGGGTATTTCGCCGGCGTGACGCCTATTGCTTCCCTTCGCCGGAACGATGACTGGGGGGTGCCCGAGTTTCTCGGATATCCGGCTCGCGTCATGGGGACGGTCACGGTGGGAACCGGCCGGTTCAGCCGCACCAACATGGACATCTACGTCGAGGATGGGAGTGGAGGCATCAATGTCTTCGAGTTGCGAACTCAGAGCATTATCGTCGATGCGGGTGCCCGCGTCATCGTCGTTGGACGGTTGCTATTGTTCAACGGCGTCCTCAAACTGGATGTCACCAATCCGTATCCTTACGCGCCGTTTCCTTCGCCGTTTGGGGTGACGCCCACCGGTCAGGTTGACGATCTGGTTCCTCGGACGGTCACGTTAGCCGAAATCGGTGAATCGATGGAAGGTCTTCTCGTACGAGTAGATCATGTGCGGGTAGTGGATGGTTCCATCCCGGCTCCGGGGCAAAATGGCAACCTCCGCATCACCGACGGAACGGGAGAATTGACCCTCCGCGTGCTGCGCGATACCGATATTCCGGGCATGGCTACGCCGCACCGTCCGTTCAGCGTCATCGGCGTGGTCGGGCAATTCGATCGTTTCCGACCATTCGACAGCGGATATCAGATCCTCCCCCGGAGTCGCCAGGATTTCATCCTCCCCTCGTCTCGCGGAGGCCGTTGAGAAGAAGAGCGAGGGCTACGAATGATCGGTGAAACGGCATTCGTAGCCCCCAGGTCGCCATCAATATCCATTGGGCATCACTTCGGCGACGCGAATGAGACAATCGCAATGCCCATCGACAAACACGATAGTGCCCAGCCCCGGCGATACGGCGCCACTGTTTTGAATGCGCAGACTGGTGAGCGGATTTCCGTCGATATCGAAGATGTTGGGAGAAGCGATGATCTCGCTTTCGGAGGCCAGGAGGGATGCCTCGCCCGTGCCGCCCCCGGCATTCCGAATGACGATGACGCCATCATCGGTTTCTCCCACGCCGAACGCATTCGTCAAGTAGATCGTCCCGTCAGGATCGACGCCGCCGCCGTTGGGACCGATATCGTCCGTTCCCAGATCCGCTTCGATGTCCGTAGCCGCCACCAGCAATGAGACGGCTCCCGTGGTGGTATCAATTTCCAGCAGATCATCGGAGGCGTCTCGGGAGGCGCTATCGGCGAGGACGAGGTGGCCGTTGGGCAGGAAGCCAATGAATCGAAAAGCGAGCGGATCGAGGAAGCCTTCGATCTCGCGAAAGGCGTCTTCGGAGACGAGTTCTTCGGCCGGCGTCTGCCCGCCGTCAGGAGCATCCACGCTGACGGTGACCACGGTATCGCCATTGATGGCGCCAAAGTTGGCTTCCAGAACCACGTAGATGGTCCGCCCGCGCACGCCGATAGTGGAGATCCCTTCCACCGACGTCTCCAGAGGTGGGCCGTCCAAGCCAGCTAACAGCTTCGTCTCTCCCGTTTCAGGATTCACACGGAAGATCAATCCCATCTCATCGCCACTGAAATCGCTGGCGATGATGATCTGTCCATCTTCATCCACGCCGAGCGCTTGAATGGTGAGCGTGCTGGGAGCCGGCGCGGCCCCGTTGACGGCATCTACTTTCGCCTTCAGCGCGTTGGCATCGGTCACCAGAGTGAATGTCGGCGGATCGGTCGAGGGATCGATGAGGTAAACCCGTTCGTTGGTGCTGTCTGACGTGTCGGTGATCACGAAGCGGCCGTCGGCCGTCGCTGTCACTTCATCGGGTCGAGCGACATCTGAGCCGTTGGCATCGGCAATTTGCCGGGCGGTCACCACCTGATCGATGATCACGCCTTGGGCGAGAACCCCCGAGGTGACCAGGACCAATGCGGTCATCAGGATGAACCAGGATGTTGTCTTCATAAGCTCTCCTCCTCAGAGTCGAGATGACAGAACGAGACGTCAGACGATGGTCGCCTCCCGACCGGTCGCCACGATCTCGCTCGTCATCCCTGCATGGTATTCGAACCGGGCTTGCTCATCGTATCAGATGGGCTAACCGGGGTCAATGATGCGGCGGGCTTTCTTCGGGGCTCGGTGAAGAAGTCGTTCGGGGAGATCAATGGGCGGGCACGATACACTCCAAGCCATCCAGGTAAGGGCGCAGCGCTTCGGGGATGATGACCGAGCCATCGGCCTGCTGGTGGTTTTCTAGAATGGCCAACCAGGTGCGTCCGACGGCCAGTCCCGATCCATTGAGCGTGTGAACGAACTCCGGTTTGGCGCCTTTCTCTCTCCGGAATCGGATGCGGGCGCGCCGCGCCTGGAAGGCTTCACAATTGGAGCAGGACGAGATCTCTCGGTAGCGGTTCTGGCTGGGGAGCCATACTTCCAGGTCGTACGTCTTGGCCGCCGCGAAGCCCATGTCGCCGGTGGAGAGGACAACCACGCGATAGGGGAGTTCCAATCGCTGGAGGATGCTTTCGGCATCTCGCGTGAGGTTCTCCAGCTCATCATAGGAGTCTTCCGGGCGAGTGATTTTCACCAGTTCCACTTTGTCGAACTGATGTTGGCGAATGAGACCGCGAACGTCTTTCCCGTAACTCCCCGCTTCGCTGCGGAAACACGGAGTGTAGGCGGTCAGTGACAGAGGCAAATCGGCTCCGTCCAGAATCTCGTCTCGATAAAGGTTCACCAGGGGGACCTCCGCCGTGGGAACGAGATAGAACTCTCGTCGCCCGGTCGCCGGTCGATCGTCTTTGAGATCTTCAACCTTCTCGGTCACCAGTTTGAACAGATCATCTTCGAACTTGGGCAACTGTCCGGTGCCGAATAAGCTCTCGTTGTTGATGATGAACGGCAGCCACAGTTCACGATAGCCGTGTTCTTTCGTGTGGACATCGAGCATGAAATTGATCAACGCCCGCTCCAGGCGCGCGCCGAGATCGGGCAGCACGGCAAATCGAGCTCCGGTGATTTTAGCGGCGCGTTCCGTGTCCAGAAGACCGAGCGCCGTCCCCAGATCCACGTGATCGCGAGGTTCGAAATCGAATTGAGGGATCTCGCCCCAGCGCCGAATCTCACGATTGGCCGTCTCATCCGGACCGATGGGCACCGACTCATGAGGGAGGTTGGGCAGGGAGGCGAGCAGTTCGTCCAGTTGAGCCTGGAGGTCGGCGATCTCGGCGTCGAGCCGCTTGATGCGTTCGGGGAGATCCTTCACCTGGGCTTTGATGACCTCGGCTTTCTCGCGCTCGCCGGCGCGCATCAATCGGCCAATGTCCTGGCTCAAGCGATTCCGCTCGGCTTTGAGCCGATCGGCTTCGGTGATTTTGGCGCGGCGTTGCTCATCGAGCGAGGCGAAGCGATCCAGGGTTTCCGGAGGCACGCCGCGAGTGGCCAGCCGCTCTTTGACCAGCGCCAGGTTTTCCCTCACAAACCGAATGTCGAGCATTGCCCATCCTTCGCTGCGTATGCTAGAAAATAAGATAACCTAATCGAAGTGAGGGAGAGTGTCAAGCATAACAACTGACGAGAGAATAACCATGGGCGAGAATACCATTCGCAAAGCCGTCTTCCCCGCCGCCGGTCTGGGGACGCGATTTTTGCCCGCCACCAAAGCGCAACCCAAGGAGATGCTCCCGCTGGTGGACAAGCCGCTCATTCAGTATGTCGTCGAAGAGACATTGGCCAGTGGCATCGAACAGATCATCATCGTCACCGGTCGGGGGAAGAACGCCATCGAGGATCATTTCGACATCTCCTACGAGTTGGAGCACCTGCTCCAGGAACGCGGTAAGCTCAAAGAGTTGGAGGAGATTCGCCGGATCTCGGAGCTGACTCAGTTTGCCTACGTACGGCAGAAGAAAGCGCTGGGCCTGGGGCATGCCGTTCTGGTGGCACGAGATTGGGTCGATGATGAACCTTTCGCCGTATTGCTGGGCGACGATATCATCGACGCCGATGTCCCCTGTTTGAGGCAGATGATTGAGGTCTTCGAGCGCTATCGGGCGCCGGTGGTGGGCGTCATGCCCATTGACGGTCCGGAGATCTCGCGGTTCGGAGTGATTCGCGCCGAGCCGGTGGAGTCGGATGTCTACCGCATCTCGGATATGGTGGAAAAGCCCCGGCCCGAAGAAGCCCCCTCCAATCTGGCCATCATCGGACGATACATCCTCACACCGGACATCTTCGTCGAACTGGAGCGCACGCAACCGGATATTCGGGGCGAGATCCAGTTGACCGATGCCATGCGGGCGCTGGCCCGGCAGCGTCCCTTTTACGGGTATCGGTTCAAGGGCCGTCGTTACGATTGTGGCGATAAGCTGGGGTTTCTTCAAGCTACCGTCGAGTTCGCCCTCAAGCATGCGGATATCAGCCAGGACTTTCGCCGATATTTGAAGAATCTCCAGCTGGAAGAGTGAGCGTCGAGGGGCGGCGCCTGCTGGGGATCGATCGCGCATCACCATGTTCAACATTCTGAGACCACAACCTCCGTGGGCCGCGGTGTTGGAGCGGGCCCGAAGGGAATTCGAGGAGGTGCAACCGCTCGATGACGAGATGCTCGCCCAGATGGCTGCCTGGTTGCTCATCGAGCATATCTTTCATGACCTTCGATTGGATGGGATCAAGCTGGCGAGGAGACGGATCGAAGAGCTGACCCTTCGCGGCGCCGACCCGAAGACGCTGGAAGACCGGCTCGCGCTCAATTACCGTCAGGCCATCGAGCACGCGAGCCAACTGGTCACCTCGGCGGAGACGTCGGAAGGGACGTCCACCATCGAGCTGACGACGGAGATCCTCCGGCGCCTTCATCGGCTGGCTTTGGGCGAGGAGGATGAGACGGCTGGCGCCTTTCGCGTCGGGGAGGTGAATCCCCTCTATCCCCATCATATTCCGGCTCACCCCCGGGAGGTGCCTCGCCTGGTGGATGTGGCCATGGAGTGGTTCGCCGCCGATAGCGTACGCGAACTCCATCCAGTAGAACAAGCTGTATTGGTACACGTCCGGCTTTACGAACTCCAACCATTCGGTAAGGCCAGCGGGCGAATCACCCGATTGGCGGCCAGCCTGTATACGCTTCGGGCTGGGTATCCACCCATCATCGTGGAAGAGGACGATACCGAGGCGTATTATCAAGGATTGCTCTCCGGATTCCAGATGGCGACGCAGCCGTTGATCGAGCTGTTCGCTCGCTCGCTCGGACGGACGCTGCGACAGATGACAGAAATCGTGAAGTCATCGCGAACGTCCCGCGAGGGAGGAGCCGCGTTGCGGGACGAAACACTCTGAGACCAGAGAGGCATAATGCGAGAGGATCTCATGAGGGGAGCGCACCCGATGGAGCGCACGAGGAGAAAGGGGTAAGGTGCGCGGCATTTGGAGGGCGCGCTCTGAGCGCCCGTCGCGCGCGTTGGCCTAGTTCGTTGCCTGCCCCTTCTGGTTTACGACTGGCGGCTCGGATGTTTCGTGCCGCGCGGGCGAGAGGATACCTGATTGAGTGATGGCAGATTACCAGGGACGACTCATCGAATATCTGGGGGCCGGAGGCGTGCGATTCGCTTTGGTCGTGCGCCAGGTGGGGGAAAAGTTGCAGATCATCGATGAGCGGGGCAAACATGATCGCATTGCCGCACATCAGGTAATAACGATTCACCCAGTGAAGCCGGATCCGGCCGAGCTCCCTCAGATCGTCCGGCAATTACAGGCCCGTATTCAACCAATCAAGGAGGAGGAGGTGGACACCGAACTCCTGTGGGAGACGGTTCGCGATGAGATTCGCGAGTATCGCATCGAGGAACTCGCCGACCACTATTTCGCCAATCGCGATCCCGTCCGGGTGTCGGCTCTCTTTCGCGCTTTATTGGAAGATGCTTTGCACTTCAAGCGAAAGGGCATCATCTTCATTCCTCGCACCGAGCAGCACGTCTCAGATCAACTCCTGGCCATTCGCCGGCGGCGGGAGAAACAAGCGCTCCGTCAGCAGGCGCTCGCCTGGATGCGACGCGTCCTGCAGGCCGATGATACGGTCGAGGTGCCCGCCGACATGGTGAGCCTGCTCCATCAGGTGGAGGATTACCTGTTGCGTCGGAAAGCCAACGAGGTCGTGCACCTGTTAAACGAGGTGAGCGAAGAATCGACGGCCAAGGAGGTGGCCTTCGAGCTCTTATTGAAGACAGGTCGATTAGATCCCGACGCCGATCCACTGTTAGTCATTGCGGGTATCGAGGAACGATTCCCTCGTAAGGTGCTGGAACAGGCCGAGCGCCTCGTCCCTTTCCAGCCAGAGCCAGAGCGTCGCGATTTTTCCTCGCTTCTCTCGTTCAGCATTGACGATGAGGACACGCGCGAAATCGATGATGCTTTGACGGTTCGGGTGCATGGCGATCGCGTGATCGTCGGCGTTCACATCGCCGACGTCGCCCACTTTGTGGCCAAGGGAGATCCTCTCGACGAGGAGGCCCATCGGCGCGGTGCGTCTATCTACATGCCGACGCGCACGGTGTCTATGTTCCCGCCGCAATTGGCCTATGAGCTGGCCAGCTTGAACCAGGGAGAGTGGCGACCAACGATGAGCTTCGAGATCGAATTCGATGCCACGGGCCAGGTGGTCGATTGGCGGCTCTGGCGAGGGCAGATCACCGTCACTCGTCGGCTCAGCTACGCGGAGGCCGATCAGTGGCTCGGCTCGTCAGTGGGCGATCAGGTGGCCGAGCATTTGCGGCGACTCCACCGAATCGCTCAACAGTTGCTCATCGAGCGATTGAAACGAGGGGCCATTGTGATCCGTCGCCCCGAGTTAAAGATTCGAGTGAGGGACGGTCGCATTGCGATCAAAGTCATCGATCCTCGCTCACCCAGTCGCCAGCTCGTCGGCGAGTTCATGATCTTGGCCAATCGGTTGGCCGCCCAACATGCCGCCCGGCAAGGGGTCCCCATCATTTTTCGCGTTCAGGATCCGCCGCACCACGAGCCTGAATTCTCCGGTCACATCATCGAATATGATCCCATCCAGATAAGTCGGGTTCTCAAAGGGATGAGGCGATCTCGGCTCTCCCTCTCTCCACAGCCACACGCGGGCTTGGGATTGGATGTGTACACGCAGCTCACCTCTCCCATTCGACGATTCGCCGATGTCATCATCCAGCGACAGTTGGTGGCTCATCTGGCTGATCAACCGCTTCCTTATCAGCCGGAAGAGCTGTTACGCGTCTTAGCCACGGCGGAATCAACCGAGCGGGAGATGCGAGCCATTGAGCGACAATCGACGCGCTTCTGGGCGCTTCGCTATCTGGCTGAGGAACGCCGGGAAGATACATTTGAAGCCATCGTCGTCGAACCTATCGATGGTGGATACGCGGTGGAATTGGCCGATCTTTTTCTCCGCGGTCACCTGTCGGCCGAGATCAAGCATGAGCGGGGCGAGCGCGTGCGCGTGAGAATCGAACGCGTCGATCCGCGGCAGGACGTGTTGCGCTTCGTTGAGGTTGCCTCAGTGTGTTGAAGGAACAGGTGCTCGACGGTTGGGGAGGACCTGACCATTGATTGGTGGTGGCTGGATTTGATAGCATTCCTCCGGCGAGGAGATCGGCGATGTTCACACATTCAAAAATCATGTGCGTGAGACGAGCCCAGAGGTGGTATCGATACGGTCTCGTCGCGCTGGGCATTGGCTTGCTGATGGGAGGTTGGTTTCCTCAATTGGGAAGAGGATGGGGACAGTGGCCTTCCATGCCTCTCCCGCGGTTCGGTGTGGATGATGGGTTCGCCTGTGTCCTATTCTACGGCAGCGATATCGGGGGCAATCTCGAACCCTGTGGCTGACCGTCGAACCCGTCCGGGGGGCTGGCACGGCGTGCCGGCTACATTCATGCGTTCCAGGCGCGATTCCAGGGCATTCCGGTGCTCAAGCTCGACGTGGGACACTTCTTCGCCGATAAGGTGACGGCTGAAGGGACTCTCACGCCCGAAGCGATGGTCCGCAACAAGTGGGTGGTGGAGGGCTATCAGCACATCGCTCACGATGCGGCTAATCTCTCCTACCGCGATCTCGCTTACGCCGAATGGCTGTTCGCGCCGGAGCGATATCACGCCTGGCTGGATCGCTATCCGGTGCTGGAAGGATTCATCTCGGCCAACGTTCGAGCTGTGGATTCGCGCTGGGCGGTGCCCGCACCGTATATCATCAAGCGGTTACGGGGCGATCGTTTCCCACCGGGAGAGCGCGGGGAACGCCTGTGGCGCGTGGGCATCGTCGGAGTGACCGAGCCGCCTCCTCGGCCGGCGCATTCGCGGGCGGCCTTCCGCGTCGATGATCCGTTGGTCGCCTCTCGGCGGGCCATTCTGGAGGCGCGCGCCCAGTGTGATTTCCTCGTCGTGCTGGCCTACGTCTCAGAGGAGACGGCGTTCAAATTGTTGGATCTCAATCCCGAGATCGATGTGGTCATCGCCCCTCGCGCGCGATGGCGCCGTCGCTATCGCGGCGAGCACGGTTCCTTGGTATATGCCGATCCACAAACCAAACAGCTCGGCGAATTGCGCATCTATCTGGACGAAGCCGGTCGGGTCGTGAAGATGCGCAATCGGTATATCATGCTCGATCGGCACATTCCCGATGACCCTGGTATCGGGGATCTCGTCGATGCGGCCCGTCAAGACATCGCCGCCACGGTGAAAGCCTGGCTGCGTCGAAAGCGACATCAGCGATGATGAGCAACTGGAACACGTGGAGCGGGAGCGGTCGCCTTCTGTTCATGGCTCTCGGCGTTGTGGTCGTCTCGCTCATTGTGGTCCTCGCTGATCAAAGCGAGCGCGTGCCACCGGGGGGCGTGATCATTGTCTTCACCGATCCGGCGGGAGCGGAAGTGCTCCTGGACGGTGTCTTGCGAGGAACGACCGAACGGGAAGTGGGTTTGCGCCTCACCGGCATCGAACCGGGACGCCATCGCTTGCTGGTGCGCAAGAAATGGTTCCGGCCAGTGGAACGCGCGATCACCGTTACTCCCGATAAACGCCTCGTCCTTCACCTGAGATTGGGTCGCCCTATCGGCTATCTGAGCGTGAGATCGAGTTCGGCCGATGCTCGCATCGAGATCAGAGGGCTGGGGACATACGACCGTGAGGTCTATCGACTGGAAGTCCCGGTAGGGAAATATGAGATCGCGGTGAAGCCACCCCGCCAGAAACCCGTCACACAAGCGGTGGTGGTGGAAATGGGCCGGGAGACGGAAGTGTACGTTGATTTTGGCCCCGATGCTCGATCGGCGAACGTCAAACGCGCTCGGCGCCCGGTCGCGCGATTGGATGAAGGTCGTCCCGATCGTCCCTTGCTACACACCGGGGAGTTGGTCGGCGTCCGAGTGAACGGGTATCTCGTACCGGAACTCATCTCACTGCCCGGTGGATGGTTCCTCATGGGCAGCGAGTCGGGCGGCGAGGACGAGAAGCCGGTGCATAAGGTCTACGTGGACGGATTCGCTATCGGACGGGTGGAGGTCACCAATGCGCAGTACAAAGCGTTTTGTGATGCCACTGGTCATACTTATCCTCGCGATCCCGAGGAATGGGATCATTACTTCATCAACTATCCTAATCATCCGGTGGTCATGGTCAGTTGGAACGATGCCATGGCGTACTGTCAGTGGCTCACGGCGGTCATGGGGCGCACATACCGATTGCCGACAGAAGCCGAATGGGAATATGCAGCGCGGGGCGGCCTGGTGGGGAAGACGTATCCCTGGGGCGATGACGAACCGTCTGGGCGAGCCTGTTATCTGGAGGATCAGGTTCCGTTGGGCGTGCCGACGATGCCCGTGGGGAGTTATCCACCCAACGGGTATGGGCTGTATGACATGGCTGGAAATGTGTGGGAGTGGTGTTGGGATTGGTATGATGTGAGCTTCTATCGTAGTGGTCGCCAGCGCAATCCTCGAGGCGCTCCCGAAGGGACGATGAAAGTCGCTCGCGGAGGCGCGTGGCTTTATGGGCCGAGTTCCTTGCGGTGTGCCATCCGACTCAAACTGGCGCCAGATACGAAACACGAAACGGTCGGATTCCGTGTGGTGGCCGTTCGAGAAGAGTCGGCGGGGGAAGCGAATGGTTCACGGGAGCGGTGAGGGAACGCCGTGAGGATCATAGCTCTTGCGTCGCGTCCTGCCTCATCACACGTGAGCCGGGCGTTTTGTGTGGGGACCAGCGAGCCCCGTCTCTCACATCGAGTCCTGGCCTGTGGGATCAATAGCGTGGTCACATCGCCATCGCTTCCTGATATTCGCCGAAGACGCGCCGCAGTCGATCGCTGATCTCGCCCACCGTGGCGTAGGCTTCCACAGCGTCGAGAATGTAGGGCATGAGATTCTCATCGCCGCGCGCCGCCGCTTCCAGCTTTTGCAGGGCGCGGTGGACCGCGTGATTGTCGCGCTCGGCTTTGAGGCGCTTCAGAGCAGCCACCTGTTGGCGCTCGATGTCGGGATCGATTCGCAGGATGTCGATCGGCTCTTGCTCCTCGAGGACGAATTCATTCACGCCGACGACGATCTGATCGCCGCGCTCGAGCGCCTGCTGGTATTCGTAGGCGGAGCGCTCGATCTCGCGCTGAACCCATCCGACCTCAATCGCTCGCAGCATACCGCCCATGGCATCGATCTTCTTCAAGTACTCGCTGGCGCGCCGTTCGACTTCGTCAGTGAGCGTCTCTATGACGTAAGAGCCGGCGAGGGGATCCACCGTATCGGCGATGCCCGATTCGTAGGCGATGACTTGTTGTGTCCGCAAGGCTAATCGCGCCGCTTCTTCAGTGGGAAGCCCGAGCGCCTCATCGCGCGCATTACAGTGCAGTGATTGCGTACCGCCGAAGACGGCGGCCAGCGCTTGAATGGTCACGCGAATGACGTTGACTTCGGGTTGTTGCGCGGTGAGGGTCGATCCCGCCGTCTGCGTGTGAAACCGCAGCATCATCGAACGCGGATTCTCCGCCCGGAACCGCTCCTTCATGATGCGCGCCCACAGCCGGCGAGCGGCGCGGAATTTGGCGACCTCTTCGAGGAAATTGTTGTGAGCGTTGAAGAAGAAGCTCAGCCGGGGAGCGAAGTCATCCACTTTCAATCCAGCCTCGATCGCCGCCTGCACATAAGCGATCCCATCGGCGAGAGTGAAGGCCAGCTCCTGGACGGCCGTCGCGCCCGCTTCCCGGATGTGATAACCGGAAATGGAGATGGTATTCCATCGAGGAACATGGCGCTGACAGAAGGCCATCACATCGGTCACCAACCGGAGGCTGGAGTCTGGTGGATAGATGTACGTGCCGCGGGCGATGTACTCTTTGAGAATATCATTCTGGACCGTGCCACTGACCCGATCGAAGGGGACGCCCTGCTTCCGCGCCACGGCCAGATACATGGCCAGCAGGATCGCCGCCGTGGCATTGATGGTCATGGACGTGGAGACGCGATCCAGCGGAATCCCATCGAGCAGGATCTCCATGTCCCGGAGACTGTCAATGGCCACTCCCACTTTCCCCACTTCCCCCCGAGCCAATGGATGATCGGAATCCATCCCCATCTGGGTGGGCAGATCGAAGGCGACCGAGAGGCCCATTTGTCCTTGTTCGAGCAAGTACTTGAACCGCCGATTGGATTCCTGCGCCGTGGCGAAACCCGCGTATTGGCGCATCGTCCATAATCGCTGACGGTACATTCTCGGATAGATTCCCCGGGTGAAAGGGAATCGGCCCGGCTCGCCGAGTTGTTTGGCGGGATCGAAGCCAGCCAGGTCGCTGGCGCCATACACGGGTTTCAACGCGATGTGCGAAGAGGTCTCAAACCGCGATTTGCGTTCTTTGGGCTCGCTCATAGTGAGAAAAAACAAATGTACTCAATCGCTGACACATTTGCAATCGTGTGATACACTTGCACTGATGCGATTGGCACGAGTCATCGGAAGGGTCGTGGCCACGGCGAAGAACGACGCGCTGGTCGGGCGCAAGCTCCTATGCATTCAACCGATCACCTCCGATGGCCAGCCCATCGGGAAACCCCTGATCGCTGTTGATTCCATCGGCGCGGGTGCTGGAGAGATCGTCTTCTGGTGCCGAGGCCGCGAGGCGAGCTATCCGTTCCTTCCCGATGTCGTGCCATCGGATTGCACCATTGTGGGGATTGTCGATGAGGTCCATGTGAGAGGGCGCGGCCGAGCCCGCTGAGGAGCGCATCTGGACGAGATCTGGGAGCATGACAAGATGATCCTCGCCCGTGTCATTGGTAATGTCGTAGCCACGCAAAAGAACGAGCGGTATCATGGCGCGCGGATCATGATCGTTCAGCCCATCAATCTGGATGGCTCGGATCGAGGAGACCCCATCCTGGCGCTGGATGCCGTTGATGCCGGAGAGGGCGATCGGGTGCTCGTCGTCCAGGAGGGATGGTCGGCATCAGTGGCCGCCACGGGCCGACCGGGAGCGGCCATCGATGCCACTATCGTGGGCGTGGTCGATACCATCGACTACGAGTCATAGCGCTCGTCCCTGACGCCATCACGCTCAGCGCCTTTCTTGACAGCTCGGCGTCCCTGACCTACATTAGTGAATGTGGGCCCTTAGCTCAATCGGTGAGAGCAGCTGACTCATAATCAGCGGGTTGTAGGTTCGAGTCCTACAGGGCCCACCAATCCCCTGCGTCTCGGCATCCGATTGAGCGTTGTGTTGAGGACGTGACTCTCCTGCTTCAGAATATGGCGCGGCCTTCGTGGAACACAGTGGGCGTCTTTCCCGCCTCGCCTCTTCGCCGAGGGAGCAAAGCCATCCGCTGCTGAGCACGGGGGGATCAGTTCGAGTCAGTCCACGCCGGTGGTGGCATGAGGATGCGTGGGACGAATGTCAGGGCGATATCTCATGGGGAATAGGCGCTCTCTGATCGTCATCATTCCGGGCAGGATATCAGAGGGAGACGTTCTCGGTGACCGGGCGGACCCATGATGGTAAAATAGTGGACCGACGTGACGTCAGCAGGTGGACTGGGCGGCGGGATGGAAGGGACCTCAAGGAGTGAGAACGCATGGAACAATCGTTACGACTGGGAACATTCAGAGGCATCCCCATCGGGATTCACTCAACGTGGCTCATCGCTTTTGGATTGATCACCGTCTCTTTGGTGTACTACTACTCGCAGCAGTATCCCGACTGGTCCGTGGGGACGAACTTGACCATCGGGATACTGACGAGCCTGCTCTTTTTCATTTCCGTCATCGGGCACGAGTTGGCCCATAGTCTGGTCGCGCTGGCCAAGGGGATTCCGGTCCGATCCATCACTCTGTTCGTCTTCGGAGGCATCTCCCAGATCTCCCGCGAGGCGGCCACCGCGGCGGCCGAATTTCAAATTGCCATTGTCGGGCCGCTCTCCAGTTTGGTCATTGGCGGGTTCTTTTGGCTTCTCTCGGCGCTCGCCGGGAACGTCAACCAGCCACTGGCCGAAGCCTTCCGGTGGCTGGCCTGGATCAACGTCCTCTTGGCCTTGTTCAATTTGATCCCCGGATTCCCTCTGGACGGAGGGCGGGTATTGCGCTCGCTGCTGTGGTGGCGGAAAGGCGATTTCAATGCGGCGACGCGGACGGCGGCCAACATCGGAAAACTCATTTCCTATGGATTCATCTTCCTGGGCATTTGGGAGGTTTTTCAAGGGTTTCTCATCAACGGATTATGGATCGCGTTCATTGGATGGTTCTTGTTGAATGCTGCTCAGGCCAATGTTGCCCAGTTGACGTTGCGTGACGCGCTGGCTGGCATCGTCGCCGCCAATTTGATGAGCCGGGAATGCCCGACCGTGCCGCCCTACATTTCGCTGACCGATTTCGTCCACGATTATCTTTTGAGAACGGGGCGGCGGTGTTATGTGGTCACGGAGGGATCTCGCGTCTTCGGGCTCATCACACCCCGGGAAGTCTCCGCAGTCCCGCGCACGGAGTGGAAGACCACATCGGTGGCAGCGGCGATGACGCCTTTTGAAAAGTTGAAGTGGGTGCGTCCCAATGAATCGGCCATTAATGTCATGGAGAAAATGAACGCCGAGAACATCAACCAGCTCCCCGTCATCGACGATGGGCGACTGTTGGGCATCATCTCGCGGGAGACGCTCCTCAATCAAATTCAATTATACATGACGCTCTATGAGCAGAGGGAGGTTTGAGAGGGGCGAGGGTGCGATGACCGGTGCCCGAAGAACGGCACGGGAGCGAGTCGCATTCACATCAGTTCCATTCGCTCGGCTGGCGAGGTTCAGATGAGTCGTCTCCGGTGAATCAACTTATGCACGAGGGGCGATCGACCAAAGAAGTCCTGGCTATCATCCTGGGAGGCGGACAGGGGGCTCGGTTGTTCCCCTTAACCGCCCGTCGGGCCAAGCCCGCCATTCCATTGGCGGGCAAGTATCGCATCATCGACGTGGCGGTGAGCAACTGCATCAACTCGGGGCTGGATAAGGTTTACATTCTCACTCAATTCAATACCGCGTCGCTGCACCGACATATTGCCCGCACCTATCGCTTCAGTGGGTTGAGTCGCGCCTTTGTCGATATCTTGCCCACCGAACAGACGCTCGAACATCGGGATTGGTTCCAGAGCACGACGGATGCCGTGCGACGGGCGTGGCGGCATTTCGATCCCTGGGAGGCGGATACCTATTTGATCTTGCCGGGCGATCATCTCTACCGCATGGATTATCGAGAGATGCTCCACTATCATTGGGAGACGGGAGCCGACCTCACGTTGTCGGTGACGCGGGTATCAGAAGCCAAAGCATCGGCGTGTGGCGTGGTGCGACTGGACGACCGAGGGCGCGTGCGCCTCTATCGCGAGCAACCTCGCGGGGAGGCGTTGACCGAGATGCGGACCGAACATCCAGGAGATGGCGCTCACCAACGGGATGCGCCGGCCTATTGGGCGTCGATGGATATCTATGTGTTCAAGAAATCCGTTCTTCGTCGCCTGTTGGACGAAACGACGCCGCTCTTTGATTTCGGTATGGAATTGATCCCGCGCGCCGTGCAGATGTGCGACGTCCGAGCCTACCGGTTCTCGGGCTACTGGGAGAAGATCGGTACGATTGGATCGTTCTATCGGGCGAACTTGGATCTGGTCGGGCCCGAGCCCAAGTTCAGTCTGTATGATCCCCATTTGCCCATTTACACTCAACCCCGTTGGCTCCCGCCAGCCAAAATTCGCCAGTGCGAGATCACCGACTGTCTGGTCGCCGAAGGATCGATTCTTTGGGGGGCTCGTCTTCACCAGTGTGTGGTGGGGATTCGCACGCGCATTGAGCCGGGCGCCTCTCTGGAACGGGTCATCGTCATGGGGGCGAGCGGGTTTCAAACGGTCGAAGAGATAGAGGCCGATCGTCGGCAGGAGCGCCCTATCCTGGGTATCGGTCAAGGAGCCATTATCCGGAATGCCATCATCGATCGAAATGCGCGCATCGGCGCCGGCGCTCAGATCATCAATGAAGCGGGCATCGACCGTATGGACGGTCAGGGGTATTACATCCGGGAAGGGATCGTCATCATCCCACAGAACGCCGTGATTCCACCAGGCACGCGGATTTGAGATCGAGAGCGCGCATGAGGAGGTGAACGGCGAATCGGGCCGATCCCCGGGGGCTCGTTCTCTCGTTTCGCTTCCTCAGCTCATCCCCGCGCTCACGGCGTCGGCGGCTTGGGTGATCCTCGATGACAGGTGTAGCAATTCACTTTCCCGCCGAGGAACTTCTCGTTCAGTTCACGAACCATCTGGAGCATTTTCCGGGCCGTTTCTTTCTTCGGATGAGGGCTGGCGAACGAACCGGGAACGTGACAGTAGTTGCAATCGACTCCCAGCGAGACGGTGATGATTCCCATGATGCGTTGAACGTCCTTGGGGGGCAGGCCCTTCAACACTTGAATGTCCTCGAATACTGTCTCGGCTTTGGGGCCCGGTCCGGGACGCGGTTCGAGTGAGGGCAGAGGGGGAGGTGCCATGGATGCCGGAGGGCGACTCGATGAGGCTTCCGAGAGAGGAGGGTGGCCCGGGGGAAGGGCGTTCTCTTCGGGCGCGGAGGCACCCGTTGACTCTCCATCGATGGGCGGATGGTCCGGAGGTAATTGAGCCGTCGTGGCCGCTCCGCGGCTGAGCACCGTCTCCCGCTGGATGGCATTAGTGGCGATGAAGCTGAGCGAGAATCCGACCACAAACCCGAGGAGGCCATAGGTGATATCTTTGAACTTCAGGCGCGATGTCGTTGGTCGTGTCATCAGCGTTGCGCTCACGTCGGGGGCCGCCGTCGACGGCCCTCGGAGATTTTCCGTCCTCTGGTGAGGACGTTCCCGGTTGGGATCAGTATTGTAACAAACTCCCTTCCCGTTGCGCACGCCGGACGGCGCGCTTGAAACAATACAGGCTGAGAGGGACGCTGACAGCCGCAAAACCGGATAACACGAGCAACTCCGACCACACCGCCGAGAACGACGCCCCCCGGAGCAGGATCTCGCGGAGGCCATCGAGTCCATAGGTGATGGGCAGCAGGTAGGACACCTTCTGGAGCCAGGGGGGAAGGGCGCTCACTGGATAAAACACGCCGCCGAGCCACATCGAGATGGCGCCGACGAGAAATCCGATGGGATTGCCGCGCTTGAACACCACAATGAAACTGGCCGAGATGACCCCCAGGCTGGCGAACACCAGCGTCGTCAACACGAGTAGGACGAGGGCGAGGAGGGGATTCCCCTGCAGTTCGATGTCATAGAGCAGACTGGCCGCGGCAATGTAAATGACCGCCGTGAGCGTCGCCCAGAGAAAACTCCATGCTGAAGAGCCTACGACGATCATCGAAATGCGCGTCGGCGTCATGAGGACGGCTTCCAGTGTGCCCATCAATTGTTCCGTCCTGATGGCGTGAGCGAAGCTGTTGAATCCCGTCTGGAAGTAGCTGACCACGGCCAATCCGATGGCGGCGAAAGGGAGATACCCCCCGTAAGGATCGAGCGCCGGATGGTGGCCGATCAACTGGGAGAGGAAGTAGAGCGCCGAGACGAGAAAGAGAATCGAGGCCACCCGCAGGCCGAATTCCAGCCGATAACTCAACGCCATCGTGGCGTCGCGGACCAGAAAGGCCCAGATGATCTTCACCGATCGCTTCATCATTCCTGTCGCTCGATGCGTTCCATGATGTCTTTCAAGCCCATTCGATGCGCCTCGCACCTGATGATTTCCGCTCCTCGAGCCAGGAGCTTCCCCAGGACCAGGTTGAGCGTTCCATCCTGCACGTGTCGGGAGAAAACGATCTCGATGATGCCCGGAGATGGGGATGTCCACGAGAGCGTAGGGATGCGAGCGCGCAGCTCCGACAGGCCGTTTTCATCCTGGGAACACCGGGCGCGGATTCTCACCTGTTCGTGAACGGCATATTGCGCTTGGAGTTCGCGAAGTGGAGCACAGGCTTTCAACCGTCCCTGACTCAGAATTCCAACGCGATCACAGAGTTGCTCGATCTCGGCCAGATTATGCGTGGTCATCAGCACGGTTTTCTGGCCGAGATGGTTCATTCGCTCCCGGATGAGTCGCCGGAGCTCGTCGGCGGCGATGGGATCGAGGCTACGGGTCGGTTCGTCAAGCAACATGAGCGGAGGATCGGTCAACAGAGCGCGAGCCAACGCTAATCGCTGCTTGTTGCCGGTGGAGTATTCCTGGAACCGACGATGACTCAATTCCCTGAGGTCGAAAATGTCGAGCAGTTCCTCGATGCGGCGGCGAGCTTCGGCTTCGTCCATGCCATGGAGTCGGGCGAAAAAAAGCAAATTCTGCCAGCCGGTGAGCCGCCAGTAGAAGCTCCGCTCATCGGAGGTCACCAGTCCAATATGACGCTTCACTTCCTGACCCTGACCGACAGTGTCCAGGCCGAAAACGCGCACCATGCCTCGTGTGGGTTGGATGAGAGCGGCGATGGATTTGACTAGAGTCGTCTTTCCAGCACCGTTCCGCCCCACGAGGCCGAAAATTTCGCCTCTGTGGACGGTGAGGCGGACATCATTCAGCGCCACAATCTCGCTCTCGCCCGGCCGTCGCAGCAGACGGCGCAAGCGGGGGAGCGGACGTCTGAAGATCTTGGTCAGATGCTCGATCTGGATCGCCGGTTCCATGGATTATCCCCAGAGGGATTATAGGCTTGATGGTGGCAGGCATCAAATCCTCTTCTGCTGCGGATCGAGCCATTGCCGCAAGCCATCGCCAACGAAGTTGAATGCCATCACCGTGATCATGATGGCCAGGCCGGGGAAGATGATCATATGCGGCGCCATCGTCACGTAGGCTCGACCGGCATCGAGCATCTTGCCCCAACTCGGCATCGGCTCCTGCACGCCGAGACCCAGAAAACTCAATCCTGCTTCCGCCAGCACGGCTCCGGCCATGCCCAGCGTGGCCTGGACGATCAACGGTTGAATGGCGTTCGGGAGAATGTGCCGCCACACGATGCGAAGGTCGCCCGAACCTAACGCTCGCGCGGCGACGACGAAATCCTGTTCTTTGACTTTGAGAACCTGTCCCCGGATGAGGCGCGCGTAGCTCACCCAGCCGATGATCGAGAGGGCCAGAATGACGTTGTTGAGACTGGGCCCGAGAAAGGCGATCATGGCGATGGCCAGGAGAATGCCAGGGAAGGCGAGGAAAGTGTTGAAAATGAACGCCGAGACCAGACGATCGATCCAACCGCCATAATACCCGGCCATCGCCCCGATCAGCGTGCCGATGGCCGAGCAGATGACCACGACGGTCACTCCCACGCGCATCGAGACCCGCGCGCCGAAGATGATGCGAGAGAGGAGATCACGCCCGAATTGATCGCGCCCGAATGGATGGGCGAGTGATGGTCCCTCCAACCGGGCCGAGAGCTGCTGCGCCGTGATGCTCTCGGGCGCCAGTTGGGGGGCGAAGATGGCCACGATGAACAAAATGACGATGATGATCAAGCCGATTTTCGCCAGTCGATTCATGATGCGTGATCAACACCCTGTCGAGGCGAATCCTCCCACGGCCGAGGCGTCGGGCAGAGCGAGGAAGAGAGGCCGTGATCGCTCACAGTGCCCTTGGTCTCTTGATAGCCGGTTTCGATGCTCATCTTTCGCCTCCATCGGCGAGCGTTTCGCCCCCGGACGTGAATCATTCCACCTGGATTCTCGGATCGAGCATACGGTAGACCACATCGGTGGCCGTGTTGACCAGAACGTAAGTGAGAGCGATGACCAGAATGCAGCCCTGGACGAGAGGATAGTCCCGCGCATAAATGGCCTCGATGGTCAGTGTGCCGATGCCCGGCCAGTTGAAGATGCGTTCGGTGATGATCGCCCCGCCCAACAGTACGCCGAACTGGAGACCGACGATGGTCACCACCGGGATGAGACCATTCTTGAGCACGTGCTTGTAGATGACGATACGCTCGCTGAGCCCTTTGGCGCGAGCCGTCTTGACATACTCCTGTCGGAGCTCTTCGATGACGCTAGAGCGGACCATGCGGGTGAGGATGGCGGCCAGTGCCGCGCCCAGAGTGATCGCCGGTAAGACGAGGTGGCTGAGCCCACCCATGCCCGAGGCCGGCAGCCAGCGCAGTTTCACGGCGAACAAGAGGATCATCAGCGGACCCAGCGCGAAATTGGGCAGAGAGATCCCCACCAGAGCGACCACGGAGGCGATGCTGTCGGCGAGCTTCCCCTGGTGCGTGGCCGCGGTCACGCCCAGAGGGATGGAGAGGGAGACGGCGACGACGAGGGCGGCCAGCGCCAGCTCGATCGTCGCCGGATAGCGCCCGAGGATCTTCTCCGTGACCGGACGCCGATCGAAGAAGGTGATCCCCAGATCTCCTTTGAGGAGCTGTTGCCAGTAGTGGATGTACTGTTCCCACACCGGGCGGTCCAGACCGAAACGGTGACGCATCTCGGCCACCTGTTCGGGCGTGGCCCGTTCGCCGAGGTAGGTGAGTACAGGGTCGCCGGGCACCATATGAATGAGGAGGAAGACGAGCGTCACCACCGCCCAGATGACCGGCAGGACGAGCACCAGTCGTCGAACGAGAATCCGTCCCATCATAGCAGCAAACACCGATCATACGCCGAGGAGAAGCTCGATGACAAGGTGGATGGTCAAGGGTCAGCCACGACGAATGAAATGTGCGGGAAAATCCCATCTTGAGCCATCTTCCAGTCACAAAAGGTGTGAGGAAAAGTCTTCGACCAATAGAGTCAGCCGGTTGTAGTGAGTGTCTTTTTAGGTTCATTGGTGACTTCGGATTTTTTCACACCTCGATCAGTGAATTTTTGGCTTTGTTGATCTTCGCATTTTGAAGCGGACGAGTTGGCGAGAGAGCTTCCGAACTCTGGGATCAACCGATCGGGCGGAAGCCCAGAACGCCCGCCAGCACATCACCACTAACCGGTTGTCGGAAGACGCGCAGCGCAACCATCGCTCGCCGCCTCCCTGAACGGATATCGGTCCAGACCTCCAACATCCCTCAAGCACTCGAATGTCCCGCGCCAGTCCGCATCCGGACGACCTCCACCCGAGGGGGAGGACGGAGTAGCACACGATGCCATCTTGCGCTACGCGCCGGTGTCCGCATCCGAATGGTCTCCATTCGAGGAGGGGGGAGGTCCTGGTTTGCCGAAGACATTCGCCGATATGCTGTTGGTTCCCGAATGGTCTCCATTCGAGGAGAGGGGAGGTCCTGGAGGGATGCTTCGCACAAGCTAGCCGCCCCCGGCGACGGCGCAAGCTTCTGGCCTCATGGGTCCAAGGAGCAGACACACCCAGATGAAAGGGGGGTGGGATGAGAGTGAGGAAAATTTCCAGCCAAGGTTTCGGCGTGTGGTGAAACTCGTTATAGTGGAGGCCGACGAGGTTTTCCGATCTTCGCCTTCCCTCCCCGGGTGGGCGAGGGTGACCACCCCCGGAACGAGCGTGGTGGACGACCGTCGGTGAGGGCGGTCGATGGAGGATTCCCAGGAGGAGGTCGTCAAAGTGGGAGGCGAGCCGGAGCTTCAGTCGTTTGTTCAGCGGATGTTCGTGCTGGCCGGGCGCGTCGAGGTGGGGTTAGAGGAGGTGTTAGCGGCGATGATGGAGCGGGTGATGGCCGAGAGTGAGGCGCGGGCCGGTGGGGCGGTGGTGGTGGAGTGGTGTGGGGGGGAGGCGCGGGCCGAGGCGGTGGTGGGGTGTGGGGCGATGGCGGGGGTGGATCGGGAAGCGGTGGGGCGGTGGCTGCGGCAGGCGGGGCATCCGATGGTGGCGGCGGTGTATGAGGGGCGGGAGGAGGTGCGGCGAGGGTTGCCGGGGAGGCAGTGGGTGTGGTGGCTGGTGGTGGAGGGGGGCGTGGTG
>Ga0256841_1000086_pt1 | contig 98175 bp, 84 predicted proteins | sample 356308metaG_FD_185971 | JGI IMG/M metagenome (GOLD analysis project Ga0256841, IMG submission 185971) | Hydrothermal vent microbial communities from Mid Atlantic Ridge, Atlantic Ocean - 356-308 | ecosystem: Environmental > Aquatic > Marine > Hydrothermal vents | place: Atlantic Ocean: Mid...
CCATGCTCATCACCGCCGACCACGGCAACTGCGAGAAGATGCGGGACGAGAAGACGGGCCAGCCCTACACCGCCCACACCACCAACCCGGTGCCCATCGTCTATTTCGGCGAGCGGCCGGCGCGGGTACTCGGCGGCGGCGCTCTGTGCGACGTCGCGCCCACCCTGTTGCAGATCATGGGCTTGCCCCAGCCCATGGAGATGACCGGCCACCCCCTCTTGGAGTTCCTTGACGAGGACGATACAAAAGATTGACCGCCTGCTCGCTCTCCTGCTCGTCTTCTGGCTGGCGGGAGGCGGTGTTCTTCGCTCCGTTCATGCCGACGAGGCGCCCAAGCTGCGACAGGCCATCGAGGCGTTGCGTCGCCAGCAGGCGGAGATCCGCCGGCAGCGCGACCGCGTGAGCCGGGAGCTGGAAGAGGCGGATCGCGAAGTGGGGCGGCTGGCGCGCTCGCTTCGCGGCCTGGCGGAGCGGCGCGCTTCGCTGGAGAAGCGGCTGGGGGGCTTGGAGAAGGAGATGGGTGCACAGCGGCGCACGGTGGCGAGATTGCGCCGCGAGCTCGCCGCCCTGGTGCGCGGCGCCTTCCTGGCCGGGCGCGAGGAGCGCCTGAAGCTGCTGCTCAACCAGCAGGATCCCGCCGTGACCAGCCGCATCCTCGCCTACCACGACTATCTCGCCGCAGCCCGCGCTGCCCGCCTGCGCGAACTCCAGGAACGCCTGCAACGGTTGAAACGTCTTGCCGACGAAGCGAGGCGGCAGCGGCAAGAGCTGGAGACGCTCTCGGTCCGCCTCGCCCGCCAGCGAGGTTCTCTGGAACAGCGCAAGAAGGAGCGCAAAGCCGTGTTGGCCCGCCTCGAGCGGGAGTTGCGCCGCGGCGGCCGGCGGCTGCAGCGGATGCAGGCGGATGCGCGCCGCCTCGACCGCCTGGTGGAAGAGAGCCGCAAGGCGCTGGCGGCCATCCGCCTTCCCGAGCATCGGGAGTTCGCCCGGTTGAAGGGGCGGTTGCCCTGGCCCGTGGCGGGGCGGTTGGCCGTTCCTTTCGGCGCGGAGAAAATCGGTAACCTGCGGTGGGACGGGGTTATAATCAAGGCTCCGGAGGGCCGCGAAGTGAGGGCCGTGCACGGCGGGCGGGTGGCCTATGCCGACTGGCTGCGGGGTTACGGCTTGCTGATCATCATCGATCACGGCAACGGTTACATGACGCTCTACGGCCACAACCAGACGCTGCTCAAGGAGACCGGCGACTGGGTCCGCGCAGGCGAGGTGATCGGTCTGGCCGGCCGTTCCGGAGGACTCAGGGAACCCGGGATCTATTTCGGCATCCGCCATGAGGGCAAACCCGTGAACCCGGCCCGATGGTGCCGCAAGGCGGCGGGCCGAAAAACGGGCTAAAGGAGAGTGATGAAGAGATTTTCGAAGCAATTCCGCCGCAACCGGCGATTCGGCCGGACGGCGCTCCCCGGTTTTGCCGGACCGCGCAGCTTGCACCTCTGCCGGACGCTCTTCCATGGCTGCCTGGCCGTGGCGCTGGTGGCAGCTCTGGCGCCGGCGCAGGCAAAGGCGCCGGCGGCCAAGTCGGAGCTGCCGCTCAAGGAACTGCGCATCTTCGCCAACATCTTCGGGCGCATCAAGCAGGACTACGTGGAGCCGGTGAGCGACCGGGAGCTGATCGAACACGCCATCCGCGGCATGCTGGAAGGGTTGGATCCCCACTCCGCCTATCTCGATGAAGAGGATTACAAAGAGTTGCAGGAGGGCACCACGGGCCAGTTCGGCGGGCTCGGCATCGAGGTGGGCATGGAGGACGGCTTCATCAAGGTGATCGCGCCCATCGACGACACCCCCGCCCAGCGTGCCGGCATCAAGGCCGGGGATCTCATCATCCGCCTGGACGACCGGCCGGTGAAGGGCATGAGCCTCACCGACGCGGTGAAGATCATGCGCGGCAAGCCAGGCACCAAGATCAAGCTGACGGTGCGGCGGGCCGGCGAGTCCAAGCCGCTGGTGTTCGAGATCACCCGCGCCATCATCAAGCAGGCCAGCGTCAAGTGGCGGTCGCTGGCGCCCGGCTTCGGCTATGTGCGGCTCTCCCAGTTCCAGGCGCCCACGCCTCAGGACATGCTGCGCGCCATCCGCAAGCTGAAGAAGAAGAGCGGCGGCCGCCTCAAGGGGCTGGTGCTCGATCTTCGCAACAACCCCGGGGGGGTGTTGCAGGCCGCGGTGGCGGTGAGCGACGCCTTTCTGGACAAGGGGCTCATCGTCTACACCCAGGGGCGGGAACAGTCCTCGCGGCTGGAGTTCCGGGCGCAGGCCGGCGACGAGCTGCAGGGGGCGCCTCTGGTGGTGCTCGTCAACGAGGGCTCGGCCTCGGCTTCGGAGATCGTCGCCGGCGCTCTGCAAGATCATCATCGCGCGGTGATCATGGGGCGCACCACCTTCGGAAAGGGATCGGTGCAGTCCATCATCCCCATCACCGAGAAGATCGCCATCAAGCTCACCACGGCGCGTTACTACACCCCCAGCGGACGCTCCATCCAAGCGGAGGGCATCGAGCCGGACATCGTGCTCAGCCGGGTGAAGCTGGAGGCGGTGAAACGGGCCGCCCCCTTGCTGCGGGAGGCCGATCTGGCCGACCACCTGGCCAACCCCAACGGCCACCACAAGAAGAAGAAAGGGAAGGGAAACGGTCTGCTGGAGAAAGACTACGAACTCAACGAGGCGCTCAACCTGCTCAAGGGAATGGCGATCTTCGCCGGTTCCCGCGGCTGACGCTTGAAGGAGGAAAAGATGGCCAGAGTGCTGGTACCCCTGGCGCAGGGGTGTGAGGAGCTGGAGGCCGTGACCGTCGTCGACCTGTTGCGGCGGGCCGGCATCGAGGTGGTGACGGCGGGCCTGGAGAAAGGACCGGTGAAGTGCAGCCGTGGCGTGGTACTGGTGCCCGATGCCACCCTGGACGAGGTGCTCGATCAATCCTTCGACATGGTGGTGCTGCCCGGCGGTCTGCCAGGGGCCGACCATCTGCAGAACGATCCACGGATTCGGGAGCTGCTGCGGCGTATGCACCGCGAGGGCGGCTACACCGCGGCCATCTGCGCGGCGCCCAAGGTGCTGGCCGACGCGGGATTGCTGGAGTCCCGGCAGGCCACCTCCTACCCTGGGGTGCTGGAGGCGATGGATCTTCCCGCCACCCGCTTGCTGGAAAAGCCGGTGGTGGTGGACGAGAAGGTGGTCACCTCTCGCGGGCCGGGTACCGCCATGGAGTTCGCTTTGGAGCTGATCGGCTTGCTGCTCGGCAAGGAGGCGCGGCGCCAGGTGGAGGAGCCCCTCATGCGGCCCTCCTCCGACATGAAAACCCCATGAGGTACCGCCGGAATCTTTGGCTTTGGATTTTGGGCCTTCCTCTTTTTCTTGGAGTATCGGCCCATTGGGGATTCCATTTTCTGGTGAAGGAGCGCCTCGCCCAGCTGGCGTCGCAGGCGCCGGCACTCGGCTTCCGCTATCAGGGGTTGCGGACCAGCTTGTTCGGAGAGATCCTGCTGGAAGGGGTGCGTCTGAAGCCTCCCGGCTATGCCGCGCCGGTAGCCATGGATCGGCTGAAATTGAAAGGCCCTGCGGTCCCTCTTTATCTGCTGTTCAACAATCCTCTGGTGGGTTTCGGTCCACCCCGTTATTTTTCGCTGCATCTTGCCGGGGTGCGGTGGCCGCCGGCCTCTGCGGATGCAAGAGGGGTGTGTGAGGTCGAAAAAGGGACGCCACTGCGTTTCTTCGAGGCGCTGTGGAGAGAGGGAGAGCCAACCGCCCTCGAAGCCAGCTACCACTATCGGTCCGCTCCAGAGGTGCTGGAGGGCGAGGTGTCCACCCGAGCGGGTGGGGCCCACGCTTTCGATTTCTCGATTCGCTTGGTGAACGTGACCCCCAAGGGGTTTCGCAGCGGGCAGCTCGGTACCTCCCTTCTTGCCGGCCTGAAGGTGGGGGTGAAGATGGATCCCCGGTTGGGTAGGCAGTTGGTGCGCCACTGCGCCGACGCGTGGCAGCTCGCTCCGGCGGTGTTCGAGAGCCGTTTGGCATCGATTGCGCTGCAAAGCCTGAAACGAGTGGGCTTGGCGGCGGACGACGGCCTGGAGCAGGCGCTGCAACGCTATTTCCACGATTGGGGAGAGCTGGAGGTCGAGCTTCGGCCGCCCGTTCCCATGAGCGTGGCGTTTTTGCCTTTCATTCCCGCCGGCCAGCTTCAGAAGAAACTGGGCATCGCTTTGCGGATCGATGGGGAAACGGTGGCGGGGAACTATTTCCAGGGCGGTTCGCAGCCGCTGGCGGAACTGCGTGCCGAAGAGACCAAGCATACGGCGAAGCGCCTCTCCCGCCCGGTATCGAAGGGGAGCCGGTGGCGTTACCGGTCTGTTGCGGTAGCAAGCCTCTCGCGCTATCTCGGCCATCGGGTACGGTTGCGGGCACGCGGCGAACCGCCGCGGCAGGGCATCCTGCTGAAAGTCGCGGAGGGGGAGGCGATGGTGGAACAGCGGTTCCAGGGCGGCACCCTGACGATCCCCGTGCCGCTGCAGCAGCTGATCGGCGCCGAGGTTTTTCTTCCCGAGAAGGATCGCGACTGAAGCGACGGGCCGCAGCTCAGCCCTTCGTCATCCCCCGCCCGAACAGCACCGCGCCCGCCAGCACCAGGCCGCCGCTGCTCCATGGTAGCAGCGGCGCGGGCAGGAGGGGGCTGCCCATTCCGCCCAACACGATGCCGGCGAGAAGGAGGGCGCCGCCCCCCACCACCAACCGGGTGCGCCGCTGCTCGCGCTCGAACTTCCGGCGCAGCAGGCGCAGCTCGCGCGATTTCCAGTTCACCGCGAGCTTGCCCTCGGCGGCCTGGCTCAGCACCTTGTAGGCCAAGTGGGGAACCTCGGGCAGCTCCTCCGACATCTTGGGCGCGTTCTCCTTCAACCGCCGCAGGAAGGCGCGGGGTCCCACCTGTTCCGCCAGCCAGCGCTCCATGAAGGGCTTGGCGGTGGCCCACAGATCCAGTTCCGGATAGAGCATCCGCCCCAGCCCCTCGATGTTGAGCAAGGTCTTCTGCAGCAGCACCAGTTGGGGTTGCACTTCCATGTCGAAGCGGCGGGCGGTCTGGAACAGCCGCAGCAGGAAGTGGCCGAAGGAGATCTCGGCGATGGGTTTCTCCCAGATGGGTTCGCTCACGGTGCGGATGGCCGCCTCGAACTCCTCCACCCGGGTGCCGGGCGGCACCCAGCCCGACTCCACGTGGAGCTCGGCCACCCGCCGGTAGTCGCGGTGGAAGAAGGCCAGCAGGTTCTCGGCGAGATAACGCTGGTCTTCACGGGTGAGAGTGCCCATGATGCCGAAATCCACGCTGATGTAGCGTCCTTCGGGCGTGACGAAGATGTTGCCCGGGTGCATGTCGGCATGAAAGAAGTTGTCGCGAAACACCTGGGTGAAGAAGATCTCCACGCCGCGCTCCCCCAGCAGCGCCATGGAGACCCCCTGTCGCTTGAGTTCCTCCACCTGGTCCACCGGCGTGCCGTAGACCCGCTCCATCACCAGTACGTTGCGGCGGCAGTAGTCCCAGTGGACCTCGGGGATGTAGAGCATCTCGCTGTTCAGCCAGTTGCGCCTCAGTTGAGAGGCGTTGGCCGCCTCGCGCATCAGGTCCAGTTCGTCGAAGATGGTCTTCTCGTACTCCTGCACCACCTCCACCAGGCGCAGGCGGCGCGCCTCTTTGGAGTAGCGCACCGCCAGGCGGGCGAGGGTGAACATCAGCTCCACATCGCGGCGAATCGCCTTCTCGATGCCGGGGCGCACCACCTTGACGATCACCTCCCGGCCGTCGTGAAGGGTGGCGGCGTGCACCTGGGCGATGGAGGCCGAGGCGAGAGGCGCCTCGTCGAAACGGGCGAAGAGCCTTTCCACCTCGTCGCCCAGCGCCTGCTCGACGATGCGCCGCGCCTGGGCTCCGGAGAAGGGGGGAACCTGATCCTGGAGCTTGACCAGCTCCTCGGCGATCTCGTCGGGCAGCAGGTCGCGCCGGGTGGAGAGGATCTGGCCGAACTTGACCCAGATGGGACCCAGCTCCTCCAGGGTGCGGCGGATGCGCACGCCGTAAGGGGGGCGCTGGCCCCGCTGCAGCCAGTAGAAAGGAGAGAGGAAACGGAAAAAGCGGATGGGACGGAAGAGATGGGCGGCGAGGATAAACTCGTCCAAGCCGTTGCGCAGCAACACCCAGGTGATGTGGATCACCCGCACTCCCTGGCGCAAGGGGATCATGCGTCGAACGCCCTCTCGGTCGGCCTCGAGTTCGCGCCGGAGCGCGCCGTTTTCCGATCTGTTCTTCGCGTATTCAACGGCCTATCGTGATTTGTCCGCAGTCGCGCCCGGGGTTGCCCGCGTCATCCGCTTTTTCCCGAATGCCGGTGCAGTTTTCGCTCCAGCAGCTTGATCCGCGCTTCCAGCCGCTCGGTGTCGTCGCGCAGGCGGTCCACCTCTTCGATGAACTCCTCCACTTCGGCCGGGGCCGGCAGCAGCTTCGCCTCTTCGGTGAGAAATTCGCCCAGGTCCCGGGCCAGGCGCTCGCCGGTTCGTTCCGCATAGCGTTTGGCGCCGCGCACCGCCTTGCCCGCCTCGTGGGCCGCCAGGTCGCCGGTGAGCTTCGACAGCGGCTCTTCCCAGTCGATGTCGAGGCCGGCCAGGGTGGCGCCGAAGTCGTGGGCCAGGGCGGTGTCGCCGCTGATGGAGACGCGCCCCGAAAAGAGCTGTCCGCTGCCCTCTTCCCGGTCTCCCGAGCGGAGCAGGTCCAGCGGCGAGCCGGAGAGCAGAGCGTCGGGTTCGCCCTCGATGGCACCCTGAAGCTGCAGGCGGCCGCTCTCGTCGGGAACGAAATAGAGGGTGATCTCCGGGCCGCGCAGATGGACCCCGATCACCTTGCCGTGGTGGCGCGCCAGCCTCTCTTCGGCCAAGGGGTCGAGCGCCAGCAGGGCGTTGATCGCTTTTTCCAGGGGGGCCAGCGCGAGTCCGGAGAGCCCGGATGTAGCGCCAGCGCGCTCCGATTTCCCCGCTTGCGTTTGCTCGTCCGACGATCGATCGTCGTTCATCTGCGTTTCCACCTCGTGTCGATCACGCGAACCGGCCCTCCCGGATTCTGGTACGACATCCATATCCGGGCGGGGTCGAGGTTGAGCATTGGAGCCTCCGGGATCCAGGCGCCGAGGGTTGGCGGCCGGGGCTCTGGGTAAAAAGGCTCATGTCAAAGTTTGAAGCCACGATGGATGGCCACCACGCCCCCGGTGAGATTGTGGTAGTCGCAGCGCTCGAAGCCGGCCTCTTCCATCATGCCCCGCAAGCTCTCCTGGTCGGGGTGCATGCGGATCGACTCGGCCAGGTAGCGGTAGCTCTCCTCGTCGTTCACCACCGCTTTGCCGATCTTCGGCAGCAGGGTGAAGGAGTAGAGGTCGTAGAGCTTCCGCAGCGGGGCGCTCACCGGGTGGGAGAACTCCAGGATCAGCGCCCGGCCGCCGGGCCGGAGGGCAGCGTACATCGCCTCCAGCGCCTTCTGCTTGTCGGTGACGTTGCGCAGCCCGAAGCCGATGGTGATGCAGTCGAAGCTGTCGTCGGGGAAGGGCAGCCGCTCGGCGTTCACCTGAGCGTAGCGGACGTTGCCGGCGTGGCCGTGGTCGAGCATGCGGTCGCGTCCCACGCGGAGCATGTTCTCGTTGATGTCGGTCATCACCACCAGCCCTTCGGGCCCCACCAGGCCGGCGAAGCGGTCGGCCAGATCGCCGGTGCCGGCCGCCAGGTCGAGCACCCGCTGGCCCGCGCGCACTCCGGCCAACTCCACCGCGAAGCGCTTCCACAGACGGTGGATGCCGAAGGACATCAGGTCGTTCATCAGATCGTAGCGCGAGGCCACCGAGTCGAAGACTCCTTTCACCAGGGTCGCCTTCTCGGCCTTGGGCACCTTGCGGAAGCCGAAATGGGTCTCTTCTTGGGATGGATTCATGGGTGCCTCGCGCGGGCCGGGCGTCAGGATTCCGGATCCTTCCTTTTGTAGCCCGCCTCTTCCAGCTCTTCGAGATATTTCTGCCAGAGCGTCTCGTAGTTCTTCCCCAGATTATACAGGGTTTCCCAAGAGTAGATGCCGGTGTTGTGGCCGTCGTCGAAGTGCAGCACGATGGCGTAGTTGCCCACCGGCTCCACCTGGTCGATGTTCACCTTCTCGATGCCGATGGGCACCTTGCGTTGCCCCGGGCCGTGGCCCATCACCTCGGCCGAGGGGGACCAGGCGCGCAGATACTCGGCGGGCAGCTTGAACGACTCGCCGTTGTCGAAGGTGATCTCCAGCACCCTGGAGAGGCGGTGCAGGTTCAGTTCTGTGGGGATGGGGTGGGACATTCTTCTGTCTCCTTGGAATGGACCGTTCGATGGCGCCATTATGCAGCAAAACCGGCGCCCCATTTGCGCCAGAAATCGTCCGGTTGTCTCCTTCTCAACGGCGGCTCACCGCCAGGAAGCGGGGACCTCGGTAGAGGATCCGCATGGGCAGCCCCTGGCGGCGGTAGGCCTGGTAGTTCTCCGGCGCCAGCACCGCCACCGCTTGGGGCTGGGCGCGCCAGAGGGCGAAGAACTCCTTCTGGGTGGCGATCCATCGCTGCGGTTCTGCGCGGATTCCCATCTCCAGCTCGCCGGTGAAGAGGGCCAGTCGCAGGGTCTTGTTCAGATAGAAAGGGAGCGACTGCGGATAGGTGTCCACCGCGAAGACGGGCGCGGCGTCCAGCCCCTGGGCGCGGATGGCGTCGGCCATCTGTCGCGCCGAGCGCGAGGGGGAGAGCTCCTGAAAACCCAGGGTGCAGCTGCGCCAGGCCATCAGGAAAAGGAGGGCGGCCAGGGTGGCGCGACGCGCGGGCGGCAGGCGCTCGCGGAGCAGAAGGGCCGAGCCGCCGGCGAGGAGGAGGGCGGCGGCCAGCAGCCACCAGCGGTACCCCTCGAAGAGTTCCGGCGGGATGGGGCCGCTGCCGAGCCGCGGCAGCAGCGAGGCGGCCACGGCCAGGGCGGCGGCCAGCAGCAGCCCGAGGCGGCCGTCGAACACCAGCCGGTGTGGGTGGGTTGCCAGCCCTTTGCCCGCCAGCAGCGCCGCCGCCGGCATGGCGGGAAGGATGTAGGCGGGCAGCTTGGAGTCGCTGAGGGAGAAGAACCCCACCACGAAGAGCACGAACACCCACAGAAAACGTTCCGCATGGAAACGGCCGTCGCCAGCGCGCCAGGAGAATTCCGGCCTCAGCAGGGCGCCCAGCGTGGAGGCGATCCAGGGAAGCGCGCCGGCCACGAAGATCAGGGTGAAGTAGTAGAAGGGCGCGTCGCGGTGGTGCACCCGCGTGGTGTAGCGCTCGAAGTGCTCGTGGATGAAGAAGAAATGGGCGAACTCGGGGTTGCGCGCGCTCACCAGCAGGAACCAGGGCGCGGCGATGGCGAGTGCCACCAGCAGTCCCTTTCCCAGGTGCAGCCTTCTCCACAGCGTCCAGTCGCGCTGCCAGAGGCTGTAGAGGAGCACGGCCCCGGCCGGCAGCACCAGGCCGATCAACCCTTTCGACAGCACCGCCAGCCCCAGCGCCGCCCAGCCGGCCAGCATCCGGTTGCGCAGGCGGCGGGGGCGGTCCCGCTCGCTCTGGGCGAGCAAGAGGGCGGCGAGGCCGGCGAAGATGAAGGCGGTGACGCCCATGTCCAGGGTGAGCACGTGGCCCATGACGGCGTAGAGAAGACCGCCGAGGGTGACGAAGAGGGCGTAGTCGGCCGCCGCCAGGCCGAAAAGCCGCCAACCCACGTACCAGACCAGCAGGGCGCAGAGGAAGCCGAGGAGGGCGGTCCAGAGGCGCGCCGTGGCGGGGCTGCGGCCGAACAGTTCGTAGGCGGTGGCGGTGGCCCAGTACTGCAGGGCCGGTTTTTCGAAATATTTGAAGCCGTTCAGGCGCGGCGTGACCCAGTCGCCGGTGGCCACCATCTCCCGGGGAATCTCGGCGTAACGCCCCTCGTCGGGATCGATGAGGTCACGATAACCAAGCGCGCCGAACCAGAGGATGGCGGTGGCCAGCAGGAGCAGCAGGCGGCGGCCGCGAAAGAGGGGGATGACGGTCATGGGCGGGGCTCCCGGAACGGCGGACAGGGGTCGTCGCCGGCGAAGAGCCGGTTGGAGAGCAGGAGCATGGCGTGCTCCGGCGGCATGCCCCGGCAGAAGCGGTGGGGCCGCTGCTCTTCATGCGCGAAGAGTCGCCGGTAGGTCTCGGGTTCCATGAGCACATAGCGCGGCGGACCGGCCTCCTGGAGCAGGGCCCGCAGTCTCCGCGGCTCCTGGACCACGGCGATGGTGCGGTCGAGATAGAAGCCATACTCTTCGTCCCAGCCGGGATAGCTGTAGAGCGGGTGGTCGTCCACCTCCCGCGCGATGGCCCGGATGTAGGGGCGCGTCTCCAGGCGGGCGCTGTCCACCTCCTCCATGGTCACCATGAGAGTGGCGAGAAAGAGCGCCTGAAACAAGAGCAGGGCGCCCACCATCAGGCCGCGTCCGCTGGAGCGCACCCCCGCCAGCCAGATGAGCGTCAGTGCCAGCGCCACCGCTCCCGTGGCGGCGGGATGGGCGAGCAGAAAGGCGGCATAGCGGGCGGCGTGTTGCAGGTCCTCCGTGTTGAAGAGATCGCGCACCGGCGGCGCCGCCGTCCACCAGGGCAGGGTCGCCAGCAGCGCCAGCAGGAGCAGTTCCAGCACGCCGGTGGCCGCCAGCGCGGCGCGCAGCCGCCCCAGCGGCATGAAAAACTGCAGATGCGCCGCCACCAGCCAGGCCGCCACCGGATAGATCGGCAGAATGTAGTCGTGGCGCTTGATCCCCGAGAGCGAGAAGAAGAGCAGGACCCAGCCGGCGTAGAGCAGCAGCAACCGCGTTCCGCCGCGCTCCTCGCGGGGCCGGTTCAGCACTCGATGGATGGCTCCCGGCAGCAGCAGCACCCAGGGAAAGAATCCGCCGAAGAAGAGGGGCAGGTACTGCCAGAAGGGGCGCGCCTCGAAGCGGACGAAATTGAGGCTGCCGAAGAGGTTGCCGAAGCGGGAGAGGTTCTCGTCGAGAATGAACCCCTGGAAGAAGCGCCCCTCGGTGACCAGGGAGGTGACCACGAACCAGGGCAGGGCGAGCAGCAGAAAGAGCGCCATGCCCCGACCGAGAAGGATCTCGCGCAGCCGCGCCGGTTCCCTTTCCCAGAGGACGAAGAGGCACGCCGGCACCATGAGCAGGATGAGTCCCACCGGCCCCTTGGTCATCACCGCCAACGCCAGCAGCAGATAGAAGAGCAGGAGCAAGCGTCGCGCCTCCTTGGGGCTGGCGCGCTTGCGCCAGTAGTGGTGGAAGGCGAGCAGGGCCAAGGTCAGCAGGGCGCAGAGCATCAGGTCCATGCGCGCCGTGTGGGTCATGGAGAGGATCTTGGGGCTGGCCAGCAGCAGCGCTCCCGCCAGTAGGGGGGAGACGCGCCTTTCCCCCAGAGTCGGAAAGGCCCGGAAGGCGGCGACCAGCGCCAGCAGCGCCAACAAGGAGGGGAGGCGGGCGGCCAGCTCCCAGGGGGCGCCGCTGAGCGTTTTCAAACCGGCGATCACCCAGTAGAAGAGCGGCGGCTTGTCGTAGTCCTCCGCGCCGTTCATGTGGTTCACCGTCCAGTCCCCCAGTTTCAGGAACTGGCGGGCGATCTCCGCCGACTCCGCCTCCAGGGTGCCGTTCAACGGGCGCGCGGCGCTGATCCAGACGGCCACCGCCAGCAGCGTCAGCAGGGCGAGAAGAGCGCCCGAGCGCTCCTGCATCGGTTGCACGGATGGCGCGTTCAAGGGTTTGCGATCGGACTGGAAAGTGTCCGCCTCATGCCGGTCAGAGGATGAAGCGGCTCAGATCCTCGTTTGCCGAGAGGTCGCCGATGTGGTTGTTCACGTAGCTTTCGTCCACCACCACGGTGTGCCCCTCCAGCTCCCGCGAGAGAAAGGAGACCTCTTCCAGCAGCCGCTCCATCACCGTGTGCAGGCGGCGGGCGCCGATGTTCTCGGTGCGTTCGTTCACCTCCCAGGCGATCTCGGCGATGCGGCGGATGCCCGAGTCGTGGAACTCCAGGTGCACCCCCTCGGTGGCCATCAGCGCCACGTACTGCTCGGTGAGGGAGGCGTCGGGTTCGGTGAGGATGCGGATGAAGTCTTCCACCGTGAGGGCGTCCAGCTCCACCCGGATGGGCAGCCGCCCCTGCAGCTCCGGAATCAGGTCGGAGGGCTTGGAGAGGTGGAAGGCCCCCGAGGCGATAAAGAGGATGTGGTCGGTCTTCACCATGCCGTGCTTGGTGGAGACGGTGCACCCTTCCACCAGTGGCAGCAGGTCGCGCTGCACGCCCTCGCGGGAGACGTCGGCGCCGTGGCGCTCGCCGCCCGCGGCCACCTTGTCGATCTCGTCGATGAACACGATGCCCTGCTGCTCCACCATCTCCAGGGCGCGCAGCTTCAGGTCCTCCTGGTTGATGCGCTTGCCCGCCTCTTCTTCGCGGATCAACTTGATGGCGTCCTTGATGCGCAGCTTGCGCCTGCGGGTGCGCCCGCCGCCCAGGTTCTGGAAGAGGCTCTGCAGTTGACTGGTCATCTCTTCCATGCCAGGAGGGGCCATGATCTCCACCCCCAGGGTGGGCTGGGCCAGATCCACCTCGATCTCCTTGTCGTCCAGCTCGCCGGCGCGCAGTTTTTCGCGGAACTTCTCGCGGGTGGATGAGGAGACCGCCGGCTGGGGCTTCGCCTCTTCTTCCCAGGCGTTGACGGGGTGGATCGGCGGCAGCAGGATGTCGAGGATGCGCTCCTCGGCGGCGGCCTGGGCCTGATCCTGCACCTTGGCCAGCTCCTGTTCGCGCACCATGCTCACGGCGGCATCGGCCAGGTCGCGGATGATGGAGTCCACCTCGCGCCCCACGTAGCCCACCTCGGTGAACTTGGTGGCCTCCACCTTGATGAAGGGGGCGTTGGCCAGGCGCGCCAGGCGGCGGGCGATCTCGGTCTTGCCCACGCCGGTGGGACCGATCATGAGAATGTTCTTGGGCGTGATCTCGTTGCGCAGCTCGGGCTCCACCCGGGTGCGTCGCCAGCGGTTGCGCAGAGCGATGGCCACGGCGCGCTTGGCTTGATCCTGGCCGACGATGTGCTTGTCCAGTTCGCGGACGATCTCCTGCGGGGTGATTTCGGACATCAGTCGCACTCCAGCTCTTCGATGGTGCGGTTGTGGTTGGTATAGACGCAGATGTCGGCGGCGATGGCCAGCCCTTTCTCCACGATTTCGCGCGCCGACAGCGAGGTGTTCTCCAGCAGCGCGGTGGCCGCCGCCTGAGCGTAAGGGCCGCCCGAGCCGATGGCCATGAGGTCGTTTTCCGGTTCCACCACGTCGCCGTTGCCGGTGAGGATCAACGAGGCGTGGCGGTCGGCCACGCAGAGCAGAGCCTCCAGGCGCCGCAGCATGCGGTCGGTGCGCCAGTCCTTGGCCAACTCCACCGCGGCGCGCACCAGATGGCCCGAATGCTTCTCCAGCTTTCCTTCGAAGCGCTCGAAGAGGGTGAAGGCGTCGGCGGTGGCGCCGGCGAAACCGGCCAGCACCTGGTCCTTGTAGAGACGGCGCACCTTGCGCGCGTTGCCCTTCATCACCGTGTTGCCCATGGAGACCTGGCCGTCGCCGCCGATCACCACGCGGCCGCCACGGCGCACCGACAGAATGGTGGTGCCTTTGAACTGTTCCACTGGGATTCCCCATTCGCGGTTCAAAGCGTACGATTTTACCCTATCCTAAAAGGAAGCTTGGGTTGAATCTCGGGGGGGGCGGGGGTGTCGGGTGGGACTTGCTCCATCTGCTTCGTCCGCCTCGGTCGAGGCTTTCCAGGAGAGGGTCGGGAGACGCCGAGCATGGAGATCTTCATCACCGGCGGCACGGGCTACATCGGCCGGCACCTGTGCGGCGAACTGCTGGCGGCGGGGCACCGGATCACCGTGTTGAGCCGTCAGTCGGCGGAGCGGGTGCGGGCGGTGTGCGGCGCCGTGGAAGTGGTGCATGCTCCCGAGGAGCTGGCCGCGGCGGAAGCGGTGGTGAACCTGGCCGGAGAGCCCATCGTCGGCCCGCGGTGGGGTGCATCCCGAAAGAGGGCGCTGTGGGAGAGCCGGGTGACGCTCACTGAGCGGCTGGTGGCGAGGATGGGGGCGCTGGAGCGGCCTCCGAGGGTGCTGGTTTCCGCGTCGGCGGTGGGGTTCTACGGCGACCGTGGCGACGAGGTGCTGGTGGAGGCGTCGCCGCCCGGCACCGGCTTCGGCGCCGAACTGTGCGTGGCCTGGGAAGGGGCGGCGACGGCGGCGGAGCGGCACGGCAGCCGCGTCTGCCTCGTGCGCACGGGGCCGGTCCTGGGGCCGGGCGGCGGGCTCCTTTCGCGAATGGCGCCGCTCTTCCGCCTTGGGCTGGGCGGTCCTTTGGGAGACGGCCGCCAGTGGTTCGCCTGGATCCATCTTCAGGATCAGTTGCGGGTTCTCCGCTTCCTGCTGGAACACGACACCCTGGAAGGCCCCTTCAACGCCACCGCGCCGACGCCGGTACGACAGGGGGAGCTCGCCCGTGCTCTCGGCCGGATGTTGCGCCGGCCGGCGATGGCGCCGGCGCCCGCTTTCCTCCTGCGGCTGTTGCTGGGGGAGCAGGCGGAGGTGGTGCTGGGCAGCCAGCGGGCGGTGCCGGAGCGGCTCACCAAGGCCGGTTTTCAATTCCGTTTCAATGAGTTGGAGCCGGCGCTGCGGCAAGCGATTTCTTGAACGTTTCAGGATTCCCGCGCCGGCTGCAGGCGGTGGAAGGGGACCCCTTTCGACTTCATCGTGGCGACGAGGCGGGCCAGGCGCTCCTGCGGCAGATGGCAACCCAAGGTGGTGCGCACCTCGAAGGGCAGGCCGCTTTGGCGCAGCAGTTCCAGGCTCCGCCAGGCCCGTTCGCCGCTGCCGGGCACGCCGGTGAGAGCAGGGTAGTGGCCGGGCAGGTCCTTGATGTCGAGCCCCACCCAGTCGAGAAGTGGGAGCAGACGGGCGAGGCGGCGCGGGTAGCAGCCGGCGGTGTGCAGTCCCACTTTGAAACCGAGCCTCTTCACCCTCCGCACCGCTTCGGGAAGGGCGCTCTGCAGGGTGGGCTCGCCGCCGCTGAAGACCACGGCATCGAGCAGTCCGCGCCGCCGTTCGAGCACCTCCAGCAGGGCGTTCCAGTCGAGCAGTTCGCTGCCGCGGGCGGACAGCAGGTGGGGGTTGTGGCAGTAGCCGCAGCGCCAGGGGCAGCCCTGGCAGAAGACCACCGCCGCCAGCTCGCCGGGATAGTCGATGGAGGTGAAAGGGACGAAACCGCCGATGCGCATGGCTCGATGCCGGATCAATGCCTCGGCAAACTCCTCTCCGCCCGCCGTTCGAGGAAGGGTTTGCGCTCCTCGTACTCCGACTGCTTGCCCGGGTTGAAAAAGCTCACCGGCCGGTGATACCCCATCACCCGGGTCCAGATCTCGCAAGGGGTGCGTTCTTCGTCGTTCAGTTCGATGTTCTTGCCGTTCATGGTTCCTCCGGTCGTCGTTGGTTCAGGCGCCCACGGCCGCGGCCTTGCGGGCGAGCAGCTCCTGGTCGCAGCGTGGGCAGAATCGGTGTTCTCCCTCCAGGTAGCCGTGTTTCGGGCAGATGGAGAAGGTGGGGGTGACGGTGATGTAAGGGAGGCGGAAGTTCTCCAGCGCCCGCCTCACCAGCCGCCGGCACGCTTCGGCGGAAGAGAGCCGCTCGCTCATGTAGAGGTGGAGCACGGTGCCGCCGGTGTATTTGCGCTGTAGCTCTTCCTGGCGGGCCAGCGCCTCGAAGGGATCGTCGGTGTAGCCCACCGGAAGCTGGGAGCTGTTGGTGTAATAGGGCTTGTCCGGCGTGCCTGCCTGGAGGATGTCGGGCCAGCGTTTGCGGTCCTCCCTGGCGAAGCGATAGGTGGTCCCTTCCGCCGGCGTCGCCTCCAGATTGTAGAGATTGCCGGTCTCCTCCTGGAACTCCACCATGCGATGGCGCACGTGGTCCAGCAGGCTGCATGCGAAGTCGTGGCCCCATTGGTCGGTGATGTCGTGGGCGTCGCGGGTGAAGTTGCGGATCATCTCGTTGATGCCGTTGACGCCGATGGTGGAGAAGTGGTTGCGCAGAGTGCCCAGATAGCGCTTGGTATAGGGGAAGAGGCCGGCGTCCATGTGGCGCTGGATCACCTTGCGCTTGATCTCCAGGCTGCTCCTGGCCAGCTCCAGGAGCTTGTCGAGGCGGGCGTAGAGGCCCGCTTCGTCTCCCGCGAAGAGATGGCCGAGGCGGGCGCAGTTGAGGGTCACCACCCCCAGCGATCCGGTCTGCTCCGCCGAGCCGAAGAGGCCGTTGCCCCGTTTGAGCAGCTCGCGCAGGTCGAGCTGCAGCCGGCAGCACATGGAGCGCACCATGTTGGGCTTCAGCTCCGAGTTGAGGAAGTTCTGGAAGTAGGGCAGGCCGTATTTGGCCGTCATTTCGAACAGCCGCCCGGCGTTCTCGCTCTCCCAGGGAAAGTCGGGCGTGATGTTGTAGGTGGGGATGGGAAAGGTGAAGACCCGCCCCTTGGCGTCGCCGGTGCTCATCACTTCGATGTAGGCGCGGTTGATCAGGTCCATCTCTTCCTGCAGCTCGCCGTAGGTGAAGGGCATCTCCTCGCCGCCGATCACCGGCACCTGGTCGCGCAGATCCTCGGGGCAGACCCAGTCGAAGGTGAGGTTGGTGAAAGGGGTCTGGGTGCCCCAGCGCGAAGGCACGTTGAGGTTGTAGATCAACTCCTGGATGCATTGGCGCACCTGGTCGTAGTCGAGCCGCTCCTTGCGCACGAAGGGGGCTAGGTAGGTGTCGAAGGAGCTGAAGGCCTGGGCGCCCGCCCACTCGTTCTGCAGGGTGCCGAGAAAGTTGACGATCTGCCCCACCGCCGAAGAGAGGTGTTTGGGTGGCCCCGCTTCCACCTTGCCCGGCACCCCGTTGAGCCCTTCGTGGAGCAGGGTGCGCAGCGACCAGCCGGCGCAGTAGCCTGAGAGCATGTCCAAGTCGTGGATGTGGAGGTCGGCCTCGCGGTGGGCGCGGCCGATCTCGGGCGGGTAGACGTGGTTCAGCCAGTAGTTGGCGATCACCTTGCCCGAGGTGTTGAGGATGAGGCCGCCGAGGGAATAGCCCTGGTTGGCGTTGGCCGAGACCCGCCAGTCGCTGCGGTCGAGATACTCGTTCACCGAGGCGGCCACGTCCACCAGGGTGCGGCGGTCCTGGCGCAGCCTTTTGTGCTGTTCACGATAGACGATGTAGGCGCGGGCGGTGCGGAAATGATTGGCCGAGATGAGGGTCTGCTCCATGATGTCCTGGACGCGCTCCACCTCGGGCAGATCCCGCAAGTGGCTCAGCACCTTCACCACCTGGGCGGCGAGCAGCTCCGCCTCCTCTTCGCCGAATTCCCCGGTGGCGCGGCCGGCGCGGACGATGGCGGAGCGGATCTTGCGACCGTCGAAGGGTACCAGACGGCCGTCGCGCTTGCGCAGTCGGGTGGGAAGGTTGGCCAGACCGGGGGCGTGGTTCATCGAGTTCTCTCCAATAAAGGCTCGCTCACTATATCTTGTGGCAATCAATAGTAGCATCCACAATATATGATGAATGAGTTGTTTTTTGATGCAGCTCAACCAAAAGATTCCGCAAAGCTGAGGAATGTCAGAAAGGGGGACAAACCGCTTCGGGATGGGCTTGTGCGTATAATCAACCCTTCGCCTGGGTTTCAGCCGGGGGGTGGAAAGTGGCTTCGAGTCAGGGAAAGAGTTTTCATGTCCGCCAGTGGTGGGCCGTTTTCGTCGTGGTGGTGACGGTGCAGCTGCTGGAGCTGGCGTTGCTGCAACGAAAATACGACCTGTTCACGGGGGGGTTCCTCCAGCCCTATTCCTATACGACCGTCGGCGACCGTCTCCTTTTTCTGGCGGCGGGCTTGTGGATGGATCTCTTTTTTTTCGGAACGATCGCCGCCATCTGGTTCGGCTTGGCGAGGCGGTGGCGCCGGCCTCCGCTGTTGGCCGCCTACGATTTCGTCTGCTTTGCCGGCGGTGGTACGGCAATCTGGCTGGCGGTCAAGTTCAAGGTGCTCTCCTACTTCAACGATACCTTGAATTTCGTCGTCATCCGCAACCTGGGAGGCGGCAGCCTTTCGGACGCGCTCGCCTATGTCGCCGACGAGTCGGTGATCTTCGGTGGGGCCATGGTATTGGGCGTGGTCCTCTATCTGCTCGGCCGCAGATGGGTGCGTCGCCGCGCCGGGGCGCCTTCTCCAGGGAGGCGAAGGCCTTTTTTTTCTCCCCGGGGGGTAGCGCTCTACGCGGCGTTCCTGGTGCTCAGCGGCGTGCTGGTATGGTGGGTCAACGGGCACCCGAAATGGCGGTATGGCCTCTCCAAGAAGACCTCTTACCAGCTGGTGAGCCGCTTTCTGGATGAGGTCTCCGACGTGGATCGTGACGGCTATGGACTCTTTCGGTTTCCGCCCGATCCGGACAATTTCGATGCCAAACGGTACCCCGGCGCTCTCGATCTTCCCGACAACGGAGTCGATGAAGACGGCTATGCCGGCGATTTCCACTGGAGGGGGATGCCACCGGATGCGCTGGCCGACCTGCCGCCCCGGCCGGGAAAACACATTCTGTTGATCGTGCTCGAGAGCGCGCGGGCCGACCTCATCGGCAAGCGCTGGAAGGGGCGCCTGGTGGCACCCAATCTGACCAGGCTGGCGCGGGAGGGCACCAGCGTGCCGCGCGCCTACAGCCACACCGGCTACACCACCTCTTCGCTCCAGGCCATCTTCAACCGTAGTTTGACCCACCAGACGGATCGAGTGCGGCTGACCGACTATCTGGATGCCTCCGGCTATCTCCTCTCTTTCATCTCCGCGCAGGACGAGTCCTTCGGGAATGTGGCGGAACGGGTGGGCATGAAAGGCAAGGGCCACTACTATTTCGACGCCCGCACCGCCGTCGAAGATCGCGTCTTTCCCGACACGGCGCCCGGAAGCCTGCGGTTGAGCGAAGAGCGACTGGTGCAACAGTTCATCGCCAGAACCGGGGAGATCGATTGGCGGAAACCCAACTTCATCTATGTGAACATCCAAGCGGCCCACTTTCCCTATTACTATCCGGGCATGCCGAGAATCCTCATCGATCATCCCATCGAGCGGTCCGACATCGGCCCCGATCACCGGGAGGAGACCCAGGCCACCTACTGGAACGCCATTGCGGGGGCGGATCAGACGGTGGGGCGGATCGTCGCCCGCTTGAAGGAACTGGGTGTCTACGAGAACACGGTGATGCTCATTCTGGGGGACCATGGCGAATCCCTTTTCGACGACGGTTTTCTCGGTCATGGACACGCCCTCAACGACATCCAAACGCGGATTCCCTTCATCATCAACCGCCCCAAGCTGGACATCGAGGTTCCCCTGGGGCAGATGGACGTTGCCGAGTTGCTGGTCAGGCTGGCCACCGACCGATATGACGCCGGCCGTTGGCAAAGAGGAGCCGGCGCTGGCGAGGTGTTCCAATTGGTGGGTTCGCTGACGCGACCCGAACTCGTTGGACTGGTGGGCGAAGGGGGAAACCGCGTGGTTCTCGATTTCCGCTGGCGAAAGCTGTTTTTCACTCAGAGCGGAGGGTGGGCGGATTTCGATGCGGCTGTCGCAGAGAGCGGAGACATTCGTGAACGCGCGGAGGCGGTCGTGCATGCCTGGGAAGAGTGGCGCTGGCGGGATCATCTGCGAAACGGGACTCCTGACTAGGGTTTTGTTCTGCCAATATCTTTTTGGATCCGGACAGCTTATCCTGCGCTTTCTTAAAGTGGGGGAGCCGGTTAGGAGCTCCTGCTTTTGTCGTCGTTATGAGACAGAGCGGCGACATGGGTAGGAGGGTTCGTTGCGGGCGGATGTAGCGATGAAGAGACTGAACGAGATGTCGCAGGCGAAGTAATACCGTGGGTGTACGAATTCAAACCATTTGGGTGAGCGCTGGAAACTTCGTTTCGCGTATCCTCCAGTTTGCCGCGACCCTGATTCTTGCGCGGCTTTTGTTGCCAGAGGATTTTGGATTGATCGCTACCATTCAGTCCGTAACCGGCCTGCTGGGCCTGTTGGCGAGCAACGGATGGGGACAGGCGCTGGTGCGTGAAAAGGAGTTGGACGAAATCACCTGCCACACCGTTTTCACTTTCCAACTTGTGGTTTTCCTGATTTCCGTTCTGGTTCTGCTCCTCTTCAGCGATGCGATCGCCGGCTTTTTTGGCAGCGCACTTATGGCGTCGTTGTTGCCTGTGGCATCTCTGGCTTTGATCATGCGGCCGTTTCAAACGGTGCCTTCGGCGCTTTTGAACCGGAGGACGAAATTCAGTTCGATCGCCGTGGTGAACACACTTGCCGCATTGATTCCCCCTTTTTTTTCCATTCCTTTGGCTTATTTCGGCTTCGGCCCTTGGAGTCTAGTGGCAGGTCAGCTGGTCTCAGTCATGGTGACTTCACTAGGACTGGCGTATTACTCCCGATACCGTCCAAGGTTGATGTTTTCCTTTCCCAGATTCATGGCCACCTTCAGCGTTTCGTCCCAATTCGTGATTTTTGCCGTGTTGGAACATTTGACCAATTGGGCCCCTATAGCCATTGTCACCAAAAGGATCGGTCTGAATCCTGCCGGTATTCTGCAGCGGGGCGTGAGTACGGCCCAGATTCCTTCGGATCTTACGGCACAGTCGTTGACACCGCCGCTATTCCGAGCGATGGCGGCTTCCGACGAAAAAGAGAAAGCAGCCTATTATTTGAGAGCAATAGGTGCCACCACTTTGTATTTGTGGCCGGTTGCCGTTCTACTGTTTATCTACTCGCATGAGACGATCGATCTTCTATATGGAAAAAATTGGCATCAAGCCGGTCCGGTTCTTTCCATTTTCAGTGGATTTTTACTCTTTTTTGCGATTTATTCTCCGTCTCGTACCGTTTTGTCCTCTGGAGTTGGGTTGACTTTTCTGGTCGTGGTGAGAATGGTTGGAACGGCAGTGATGTTATCCGCCGTTTGGATAGTGGCTATACGGGGATTGAATGCGGTGGTTTTTTGGATCGTCGGTCTTTATGCATTGGAAACTCTGATAATTTTGGCACAGGCGATGAAAATTCTCGCTATCCCGTTCACGATCCCGTTGAAGGTTATGTTTCCACCTTTTCTCGGTTCTATGGCAATGCTGGCGACCAAGGCGCTTTTGGTCGATTCGTCGTCAAACTTCTTTTTCATTTTTGAGGCGGCATTACTAGGAAGCGTCTATTTAATCGTGGTTGCCGCGTTGCATCACCATAATCCGGAATCGAAGCTGCTCGTCTCAAAAATGAGAGCGCTTGTAGGAGTGGAGGGAGGAAAAGATTGAATGAAAAAAGGAAATAGAGAGATGAGCAGTATGGATCGGCTCATGGTCCTGGGTGTTTTGTCTGCTATTCGAATTTACTTGGTACGTTCGCCTGTGGAGGTCGGGAAGTTCCGCTTGTCTGGTTTCGGTAGGAGATTTCTGGAGAGCCGTCTGCACCACTCCTTCAGAACAGAGATCGGATCCCGCGACGGTTTTCGCATCGAGGTGGACCTCAATGACTGGATGGGGAGATATATTGGGGTATGGGGAGAGTACGAGCCCGCTACTGCAAAAGTGTTCAGAAGACTGCTTCGTTCTGGAGATGTTTTCGTGGATGTTGGAGCGAATATTGGCTACTTTTCGCTTTTGGCGGCTTCTTTGGTCGGGGGCAAAGGCAAAGTGTACTCCTTCGAGCCGAATCCTTCGCTGTTTCCCTTTTTGGAGAAGAACTTGCTGCGAAATGGTTATCATTGGGCGATTCCCCACCAGTTGGCGGTCTTCGATGAAGTTGGAGAGATCGAGTTCCATGTGGCGCCTTCGGACCATACGGGCCGGAGCTCCATTCGCCGCCTGGAAGACGCGGAGGAGACGATTCGGGTGCGCACAGTGACCCTGGACGAGCAGTTGTCTGATGTCGATTCTTTGCGTCTCATGAAGCTGGATGTGGAGGGGGCGGAGCAGAATGCGCTGCTGGGTTCGAGGAGTTTAATTGAACGCAATCGGCCCTGTGTGGTGATCGAAATGACGGATCGCTATCTGAAAGAGTTCGGTTACTCGTCGGAGGATGTCCACCGTTTCTTTCGCGAGCTTGAATATGAGCATTTCGCCATCATGGACGACGACCAGCTTTTGCGGAACAGTCCTCCCCAGGAGGCGAATCAATACAATGCGTTGTTCGTTCCTGGCGAAATGAAAAATGACATCCTTGCTCTTTGTCAATAACAGCCCTGAGCCGGGGCGGCCCAACGCCAAACTTGGAGGAGGCGGACGTAGCGCCCTTTTGATCATCGACGGTTTGAGGAAGAAAGGGTGGGACGTCTCGGTGGCGGTTCCCGGGCTTGGGCCTTTCACGGACGCGGCCGAAAAACTGGGTGTGAATCCGCGCCTTTTCCCTTATGACGACGTGTGCTGGAGGAGGCCCTACTATTCTCTGAAGGTGTTCGGTTACTGGCATAAGTTATTGAAAGAGTTGAAGCCGGATTTGGTGGTGATGAACTACCCGGGTTTGGCGCGAAACATCGTGCTTGCAGCTCGTCGTTTCGATGTGCCTATCGTCTCGCATGTGCGGTTCAAGGTGACCGCTGAAGACTACAAATGGTGGTTGCTGGGCTCTTATCCCATCGAAGGGCTGATATTCAACAGCCATTTCCTTCAGCAGGAGTCCGAGCCGGTGATCTCGTCGTTTTCGGTGCGGCCCAAAAAGCAGTACGTGGTGCACAACGCGGTGGATCTGGATAGCTTTCTTCCTTTGCCTCTTCCGGAGGAAGGAATGCCCCTCCGCGTGGGGATGTTCGCGAATTTCACCGAAGCCAAGAACCACGAGGAGTTCGTCAAGGCAGCGGCGCTGGTTCATGAAGATTTTCCGCAGGTGGAGTTCGTAATGGTGGGCGCGGCGACTCTCGAAACGGAAGTTGAGGAAAGGATCCGGCGTCTGGTGCGGAACCTCGGCGCGGAAGACTACGTGCGCTTTCTCGGCCATCAAGAGGATATCGCCGGGGAGATGGGGCGGTGCGCCTTCACCGCGCTCACTTCACGCTATGAGCCTTTTGGAAGAGTGCTCATCGAATCGATGGCGTGTGGCCGGCCAGTGGTGGCGGCCAACGTAGGAGGGATTCCCGAGGTGGTGGAGCATGGTGTCACCGGGCTGCTCTATCCCTCGGGCGATCCGGCTGCGCTCGCCGGCGCGATGGCGGCTCTTCTCGAGAATCGGCCTCTTCTTGAAGAAATGAGCCGCAAAGGCGTGGAGCGCGTCCACGAGCGGTTCTCCATCGATTCGCATCTGACTCGACTGGAACGCATCTATCGGCAAACCATCTTGTCGTGTTGAAGAGGGAATGCTTCCGGCCGATTTAATTCGTGCAAATCGGAGTCGTATCGCGCTCAGCGCCTAGTGGCGATAGAGGATTGAAAACATGCGTGATTTCGCAGTGGTGCTCATGGCCGTCTTCGTGGCGGTGGCGGCATGGCGCGTGCCCTGGCATGGCGTGCTTGGGCTGGCTTTTTTCGGCTATGCCAGCCCCCACAGATATGCCTGGAGCTACGCTTACACCCTGCCGGTCTACCAAACGATCCTGTTTGTCGTCTTTCTCGCCGCCTTCCGCACGAAAGATCGCCAGCCCATTCCGTCGGATTGGAGGATCAAGGCGTTCTATCTTCTATGGGCGTGGTTTTTGGTGACCACCATCGCTTCTCCCATCGGCTGGGCGGCTTGGCCCAAGTTGTGGGATGTGAGCAAGGTCTACATTCCCCTCGTATTGACGCTGATTCTCATCAACAACCGGGAAAAGCTCTTCTGGCTGCTCGCGACCATCGGTCTCTCTTTCGGCGTGGTTGCGGCCAAAGGAGGCATCTTCGCCATCACCAGAGGGTTCCACTATCGGGTGTGGGGGCCGGAAGGAACCATGTATGGGGGAAACAACGAGTTCTCCATCGCCACTCTTGCTTCCATCCCTCTTCTGGTGCTGATGGTGCGACGTCTGAAAGGAGAGGCCGGTTGGAAGAAGTGGCTCAGGTGGCTGGCGATCGTCACCATTCCCCTTGCTTTTGCTTCAGCCATCTCTTCGTGGTCGCGGGGCGGGATGCTGACGCTCCTGGCGTTGGTGATGGTGTTGTGGTGGCACAGCAGGCACAAAATATTATTCACCCTTGTGCTGATAGTAGCCGGATATTTTGCGCCATCTGTAGTGCCGCATGAATGGGTGGAGCGTATGGAAACCATCCAGCACTACGAGGAGGATGGTTCCGCCATGGGACGGATCGAGGCGTGGCAGGATGGCCTGAATTTCATCAAGGATCATCCAATTTTGGGAGCGGGATTCGATGGTTGGCGGTATGTGACCAAAAGAGACTGGCACAGCTCCTATATCGAAATCCTGGTGGAGCATGGGATTCCCGGCGCCTTGTTGTGGGGGTTGCTGATATTCGGCTCCCTGGCGAGCCTGACGAGACTGATTGGAATAGCCAGGAAAGATCCAAAAGTGGAGTGGGCGAGGGACTATGCCATCATGATACGAGCTTCCATAATCGCTTATTTGGGAGGGTCGGCGACTTTGGGAATCACTTATTGGGATCTCATCTACCAGTTGGTGTTTTGCGCGGTGCTTCTCAAGCAGTTCGTCATGGCGGAACATGCGCCTGCTTTCTCTCCTTCCAGGCATGGTGGTTCGGCGAGAAGAAAGATGCAAGGAGCGCCGAGGCCCCTTTTCGAAAGAGCGGGCCGTTCGGTCGATTTGCAGAACTGATTTTTTGAAGCAATAGCAGGAGTCAACCGGAAGTTCCGGGGCCGGTTCGAGCGCGGCCGAATCGCAGGAGCCGTTTTACGCGCGCTTTCACGCCCAGGCGGTCTAAAAGGACTCCAAGTCGCTTGGAAACGTAATCGACACCCGCATGGGTGCGAACGAGAAAGCGGTTTCGCAAGTTGTCGTTTAGAAAGAATACGTTCGCGCACTCGATGTTGTGAGTTGAAAACAGCCTTTTGTGCTGAGACTCCCCTTCCGTGAAGTCGAAGATACGGAAACGTTTTTCCTGGAGCAGACGTTCGAGCGTCAGCCAGAAAAGCACGGTGCCCACCGATTGTTTCGAATAGGCCGGATCGTATCCCTGGTAGTCATAAGTGAGAGCGTCTTCCCTGGCAAGGCAACAGAGGTAGGAGACGGGGGTCTCCTCGTGGAAAAGAAGACTCGCCACTACCCTGTTTTGGGTGGCGAGATCCTCCAGCCGGGATAGGAACTGTTCGGATTCTGGAAGCCCCAGACCCAGGGTTCGCTCTTGGTAGGAGAGGGCCGACACTCGGCGCGCAAGGCGATGAAATTCTCTCATCTGTTTTTTTTTGGTATAGAGGCGCCAGGGAATCTCGCCGCCGCAGTAATCGGCGTATTTGCGGATTTTTCTCCGCAAGGTCGATCGGGTTTTGGAAGAGAACTTCCTTTGATACTCCTCGACGCCAAGAGACAGGTCGATGTAACTGTGCGTGTATCGAATGGGAATGTATCGAATGTAGCCGTCCATTCGGAGGATCTTCGAAGGCGCGCCTTCGATCGGCATGGCACGAATGAGGAACCCCTCGGTGTGGGGGAGCGGCGTGGCGCTTGGAGGGGTGTCCAGAGTGGCGCCTTCCACGGATTGGCCCACTTTCACCGATCGATAGGCGAGAGGAAGAGAAACGCGGAAAAGGGTGCGGTCGCTCAATTGGTATTTCAGCGGCACCTTCCCCATGGTCCACTCGCTCATGGATATCTCCTCCGGTAGGTCTGTTCGAAAAGGCGCAAGATCGTGGTTGCGACCGATGTCTTCAAAAGCGGAGGCTGTTTCTCGATCGGGCAATGGGCTTCACGATTCCGGAATCCCGAGGTTCGAAAACAGTCGCGGTTCCGATCGAGAAAATCGCAGAGCTTGTGCAACCGGCGGATCACGACGTCGTCCGGGCTGCATTTGCTGGGCGAGAGCAGCTCGAAATTGTGCGACAAAATCACGAACGCCTTTCTCTTTTCGTGAAGAGCTCGCCACAGCAACCGTTCCATTTCCGCCCAGCTGCAGCTGGTCAGCTGCGCTTGTCGGATCTTTCCCAAGCCGTCTCGAAACACGGTCAGTGGATATTCGCACACCCCTTCCCGGCGTGCGGGTTCCACCAGGGCAACGCCTGGAGAGACGCCGCTGTCCGGTCCGAACATGTTGAAGTTGTAGCTGCAGTCGAAGGGGATCCGGTTGGCCGCCAACGCTCGCAGCGTATCGGCATTGAATCCGAACGAGCCGGCGCGAAAAGCGGTGATCTCGGAGGCACCCGCATGTTTCAGCAGCTCGATGGCGGCGGCGATCAATCGGGATTGTTCTTCCAGGTTGAACTGGAATAGATACTGGCGTTTTTCCTTGTTGTTTTCGATCAGAGGCATGTGCGACTCGTCCACCCATTCGGTATGAAGATGGGCCTGAATTTCTTGCTCTCTCTCCAGAACGAGATCCACGATCTCTTCCAATGGGGCAGCCCCGAATCTGGTGGAAAAGAGCGGCTCCACGAAGCAGACCGAATGGAGGCCGTGCCCGGCGATCACATCGAGTTGGTAGGGCAGCCCGAAAGCGCCCCGGCGCGTATCGCCATGGATATATTTGCGGAAGGCGGTCGGAAATTTGCGGTCGATCTCCTCCCACCCGTCGCACCAGATCTCCACGTCGATGGTCAGAAATACGTCCAGCATGGAGACCGTTCCCTTCTCGAGGTTACTTGTGCCGGCAAGGGGAGCGCCCTTTTAGACCAGAGAGGGTCAAAAACGGCGGGACAGGACCATGATCATTCATTGCCATGCGGACAGGTGCGATCTGCTGGCTCGAGACCGGCTTTGATGGCCCATTTGGCCAAAGTGCGTCGCAAGCATGGCTCCATTCCCGGCATCTGCTTCCCTTGGGAGTCGAGGATGAAGGCAGGCCCGCCTCGAGTGGCGATGCGAACGATCTTCCAGTCTCCTTCCCGGATGGCGCGATCGCGGGCTTGCTCGATGAGCTGCTTTCCTTTGGGCGAGAGGGCGATGGCTCCCGATTCGAGGTCTGGAATTTCCAGCAGCTGCAGCAGAGGAGGAACTTCCAGATGATTCTTCTTCATGCCCCTTACCTTCGCCAACCATGCGCCGGTTGCGTATAGAGCGCTCAAGTCGCGATCTTCCTTGCCTTCCAGATAGGGCAGAAGGGTGCGGCTGCCGCTGCTGCTGGGCGGAGGCTCGATGTCCACCAAGTCGAGCAGGGTGGGCATGAAGTCGATGGACGAGACGGTGGCGGAAATTTTCCTCCCACCTTTGCGGCGGGGATCCACGATGACGAGGGGGATGCGGTTGCTGGGGTCGTCGCCGAGAACGGTGTTTCCCTGCCCCCAGGTGTCCCGTTCGAAAAGATCGGTGCCGTGATCGCTGAAGATGACCACAATGGTGTTTTCCAGCAGCCCCCTGTTTTTCAAATGTCGGATCATGCGACCGACTTCATCGTCGAAACGTTTCACCGCGCCGTCGTAAAGATCGATGATCTGCTGTACGTCGAAAGACTCGGCGCCTTCCGCTTGCCGCTTGGCGATATCCTCGGGCGTGTAGACCCGAGTCATGGAAAACTTGGATGGACCTCGGTAGTCGTGGCCGCTGAACAGCGTGTAATAAGGATACTCGCTGCCAAAAGGGCCGTGCGTAGTCGCCATGAAGCAAAGAATGAAGAAGGGTTTTTCGCCGTCAGCCCACCGGTCGATCAGATTTCGTACCTGCCGGCCCACATCCGAAGTGAGCGGACGGCCGGCCGCATAATAGATCTGCGGCAATAACAGGCGCCCCAGAGCGTTGTGCGTGAAAAGGGTGAGAAAGAGGCGCATGTCTTTCGGGCCCTGGCTGAGCAGATATTTGATGTTCCATTGATCGGGGGCGGTCATGGCTCGATCGAATCCAAACTCGATCTTTCCCAAATCGCTCGCCGCCCAATCGCCCACCGCGGCGGTGCGGTAGCCATGTTCCCTGAGTATCTGCGGCAAGGCGGGCACCGGCAATTTGCGCGCTTCGTCAGGAATGAAATTGGTGGTCACCCCATGCTGCCTGGGCCATGTTCCGGTGAGCAGAGAGGTCATGCTCGGAGCGGTTCGTGCAATGGGGACATAGATTCTCGAGAACCAGAATCCTTTGCGTGCCAATGCGTCGATGTGAGGAGTGAGGTTGCGTGGGTACCCGTCGACGCCCAGGCGGTCTCCCCGGAGCGTATCCGATCCGATCATGAGAATGTTGGGCTGCGAACGATGGGGGAGCGGTTGCATGGGAGGAGAAGGGGGACGTCCGAGGAAGTAGACGAACGACAAAACAGCGGTGGGCAAGACGACGAGAGCCGCAGCCGAGCCGACGGCGTGACCACGAAGCAGTTTCCACGCCACGACGAGAACCGAGCCGGCTACGAGGAAGGAGAGCCCTATCCCGATGGGAGGCAACCAGGAGGGCTCGATCCAAAACCAAGCTCGGACCAGATGCATGGTGTCATACAGCCACGTGGCCGTGACGGAACCGGGTTCTTCAACGAGCGTCACGGCAAAACGGTAGGCGGTGACGACTCCAAGTCCAAGCCCCCCCGCGACGAACGTGGCCAGCCAGGGGCGCCGTTTCGCGGGAAAGAGTGCCGTCTGAACCAGAGCTCCTCCAAGAGCCAGCACCCAGGCGATCAGGAATGCGGCAAGAGCCAGTCGGCCCAGGGACCAGACGGCGTAACCGAGATAATGGGCCTCGATCTGTTCCCGGATTGCTGGTCCCTGACGACTGTAGGCGAGGATGGACTTTACGGTAAGAAGAGCCGTGAAGAGAAACGCCACCGTGGCGGTGGCGCCCAGCAATCGAAGCAGGGATCGGGCATTCATTCGGCGGACTCCTTGTTGTATCCCGGCGGGCAGTCTTCTTGACCATGGCCTTTCAGACAGGTCATGCGCCTCAGAAGTCTGTGTGATCGGGGCTTTTTCTTCAGGGCGGTCTCGAGCACTCGACGCGCAGCTTCTCTTTGGCCCAGTTTCACGGCCAGATCCGCATAGGTGATGGCGCCCTTCACGTAATCCGGCCTTAGACGGACGGCTTTTTCGGCATAGGCAAAAGCAGAACCTGGATTTCCAAGACATTGGTAGGTCTGGGAAAACATTACATAGAGTTCGGGTAGGAGAACGAAGTCGGAAGGTATGCCTTTCTCCATGTACTCCAGGTCGTTTTTGGCTTGAGCGCAGAGACCCTTTCGTGACCCTGGATTAAACTCCAGCATCGCTTTACGCAAATTGAGCATCGCTTGGCAATAGTGGTGCATGCGTGTGTACTGGTCGCCGAATATTTTGTACCATTTTCGAGTTCTTGGATCTTTTCTATTGTTTCCCCAATGATAAGCCCTGGGCGTACAGTATTTCGGAAGAAGTTTTAGCTCTTCTGGGGAAGGGTGAAAGTTTCCGATGGCAAAAACTGAGCCGGGTATCAGAACGGCTAACCAAAACAAAGCCATGTAAAGAGCGAGCGTAGATGAAAAAATGGATTCATGTATGGCAGCAGCGTTTTTTTGTGTGAAAAATAACTTCTTTTTCCTGTTTGATGGGGCTGCGCTCCGCTGAATATCGCTCTTTTTCATGGCCATCAGGTTTCCTGGTAAACGTCTTCTCTTCGATGTAATGGATTTTGGCTTTCGCCACACGCTTTTCGTTTTTCAACGGGTACGTTGAAAATAAAGCGTACCGTCCCTAACTCGCCTGAATTCGCGTCGGAATAAATTTGGGATTATTCCATGTCCCTTTTGAATATCATGTTCAGCAAAAGGGCCAGCTTCCATTTTGCCTCTTTTCCGGGCGAGAATAGTATGGCCTCGCCCAGGTGGCCGATGGCGGCGAGCCGCCGGCCTGACCGATATTCCCATTTTGCATAATCGGAGAGCATTCCGGCAAATGCGTTTCTCCAGAATCTTCCTCGATCTTCCGGGGGGAGCAGATGACGGTTTTTGCGCATTACCCGAATGGCGGCTTCGCGCATGAGCGCCAAGCTGCTGCTTTGGCTCTGGCGCCGCCGTTTCACCACGGTAAGTGGTGCTGATATGCATTCGTAACCGCTTTTTGCCGCAAGGCGCATCCATAAATCGGTGTCTTCAACACCTTGGAGAGTTTCGTCGAAAGGCCCCCGGGGCGGAAGGGCGTCCCGCCGTATCAATACGCTCGACGTACTTCCGGCGATCGCGGCATTTTCTTCAAAGAGAGTGTGCAATAGGTCTTTATCGATATGGGGGCATGGCCAGATTCGTTCCGTTTTTCCCTCTGGAGTCATGACCAAAGTGGCGGTGGAACAGAAGCCGAGTTCCGCTTTCTCCCGGAGAAGGATGACTTGCCGCTCCAGCTTTTCCGGCAACCAGTAGTCATCGGCGTCGAGAAAGGCGATCCAGTCGCCCCGGCTTTTTCGAATTCCAAGGTTACGGGCGCTGGAGGGGCCGCCATTCGGCTTTTGAACCAGGGTGACAGGTTTTCCGTAGCTGGAAGCGATGGCGGCGGTCTCGTCGGTACTGCCATCGTCCACCACGATTATCTCCAGTTTTTTCCAGGTCTGCGCCAAAACGCTGTCGATGGCGCGCCGGATGAAGGGGGCCGCGTTGTAGGCGGGAATGACGACGCTGACCAGCGGCTCATCCATTGGCTTCGTACCCCAGGCGGCGTATCATGGGACGAATTTTTGGAAGAATGCGCTCGATGGCGTCAGGGTTGTTGCGCCGCCACTTCTCCTTTTGCGGCGGGCCGGTGACGATGCTGGTGGGGCGCTTGTCCAACGAGGCGCAATGCGCTTCCAGCTCTTCGGTGAAAGGGATTCCCAGCTTGCGGAAGACAGCTTCGAACGTGGGCACGGGACGGTCGCGGACCTCTTCGTAGCGCACCCGGATCCACTGGTTTTCCGGAATCTCTTTCGCGGCCTCCAGCGCCAGTTGGTTGGCCATGATCCACTGATAGGCGCACACCTCCTCGAGGGAGGCTTCGTTGTAATCCCGCCAGCCGGGCGGCAGGAAGAAGTGCCACTCCCGGAACTTCCCGCCGTCGATGCGCACCGGCTCGGGCGAAGGACCGAAAAACTGCTCGAGACCGAAACCGCCATCCACCCGGCCCTTGCGCCATCCATCCATCATGGAGCTGACATTGTCCCGTCCGTCCCGGTGGATGAAGACGAATTTCGCTTTCGGGAAGAGGCGGTGGAGATAGGGAATGCGCATTACGTTGATGCAGGTCTTGTCCAGAACCCATCCCGCGCCCAGTCGTTGGTAGAAGAAACGAAAGGCGGCCCGCCGGTGCTCCGGCTTGGCGTGAGTGGCATCGGCTGCTTCCGATTCCCAGCCGTTGTTGAGCGGGCCGTACAAACTGTTCCAGAACTGCGGAATCTCGTAACCAAAGGCGAGAAAGGCGCCGGAAGCGGCCAGGGTTTCGTAGGTGACGGTGGTGCCGGATCGGGAGCAGCCCACCACGAACACGGGGTCGGGCATGGAGGGTTTGCGAAGATCCCACCAGTAGCCCCGCATCGCCAGCCGGGCGGCGTGAAGATTCTTGGCCCGGATCTCCGGGTCGAGAAGTTTCAGGAGCTTCGCTGGGTTGGGCATGACGTGAGTCCGAGGGTCAACGTTTCTCGCCGGTGCGTCGTGTTAAACAGCCTTGTCTTGAGAAACCGCCTGGCCGAGGGGGGCGTCCATCGCTTCTCGAGTCTTTTCAGCCACGCGTTCCCAGGAAAAGTCTTCCACCGCCCGCCGCCAAGCATGGTTCTCCAGCCTCCGGCGCAACGCCTCGTCGGTGAGCAACCGTTCGATGGCCTGGGATAGCGCTTCCACGTGGGTCCCGTCCACCCGCAATCCGGTTTCGCCATCCAGCACGGCAGCGCCGGTGCCTCCGGCGAGCCCCGCGATGGAGGTCTTGCCGCAGGCGGCAGCCTCCATGAAGACCATGCCGAAGCCTTCGTTGTCGCCGTCGATCTCGCGGTTCGGCATCAAGAAAAATTCGCACGCGTTGTACCAGCGCGGCAGGTCTTCCATGGAGACGTGGCCCAGCAAATGGACCTGCTGGGAAACTCCTTCTTCCCGGGCCAGTCGCTCCAGATAGCCGTGATCCTCGCCGATGCCGATGATGGCATAGTGGGGCGTCAGCCCCTTGTGGGCAAGGAGGCGAAGAGCGCGAATCACCATGTCGAAGCCTTTGCGCCGGCTCAGGCGGCCCACCGAAAGCAGAAGAGGCTCGTCTGCCGCCATTCCCAGGCTGTGCTTGAGGTCCGCGAACGGCAGGCCTTTGCGAAAGCGCTGCACGTTCACGCCGGGCGGCAGCAGGGTGATCCGCTCTTCGGCGACGCCCAGCTTGAGCAGCTCCCGGCGCGTGAACTCGCTGTTGGCGATGACGTGATCCGCATGCCGGTAGGTGAACGTCATGACCTTGTGCTTGGCGGGCTGCGTCCAGGTGGTGATCTCCTCACCATGGGCGTAGATCAGCAGTTTTTTGCGGAAACTCCTGGCCAGCAGCCAGCCCACCAGCCCTTCGGGAAGGACCCGGCCACAGTGGATTTGGTCGATGGGGTGGCGCACCAGGATGGACGCCCCTTTCGTCAGCAGGTTGGCGTACATGGGCAACGACTCGGGCTTGACCCACGGCCGGCGCCGAAGCTCCACCCGGTGGACGCTGTTGGGGTGGTCGCGGTCGTGCTCTTCGGCGCCCGGCACCCGGGCAGTGACGACGTGGATATTTTTGCCGCCGAGCCGGCGGTAGACCTCGTCGAACCAGACCGCCGTGCCCCCCTTTGTGGGAAGGAACAGTTCGGTGATGACCAGAAGATCGGCGTTGCCCATGTCCTATCCCTGAAAACCGTTCCGTCGGATTATATGGCGTGGGGGCGCAGCCGTCTCCAGAGAAGCGACGGAGTGTGAAGAAGTACCAGAGGATTGCGTTGCAACAGGCCGGCCGCATCTTGGGGCGGCCGGAAGAGCAGCCCGGGTATTTTCCGTTTTGCTTCTGAAAGAAGTTGCTCCACCGCGGCGAAAGCGCTTTCCTTGTTTTCTCCAAGAAAGTTGAATCTGTGGGTCTCGAGGAGGGCCGGCTCCCGCAGCCGCCATTTTCGCTGAATCTGTTTCACCGCCGCGGCAGGGGCGTGTCCCAGGGCGGGCTCGAAATAGATGTCGCGCACGAGAGTGGTGAGCTTTTCCGCTCGGCGTCGGCCGTTGATTTCGATGCGATCCTCGGGAAGGAGCCGGCCTCCTTCGTCCCGGCCGGTGAAGCGCCTGCCGGGCGTGACGAGCATCGTGAGCCCCGCTTCCGCGTAAGCGCGCTCCACGGAGTCGTCCCAGACGAAGGTGGGCGGCACCACCACCGACGGCGGTCGGCCGAAACAGCTCTCGAACAGCGCCACCTCCTCTTGCACCGCTTGCTGGATCTGGGTGGCTTCCAGGGGCGTGGAAGGGAGTCGGCGTCCGTCGATCCAGCGGCTCTGCAGCCAGGAAGGGAGCCGTTCGGTATGCCAGGGTTCTTCCAGCAACTGGCGACGTACTTCGGGGTTTCGGCCGATCTCCGCCATGAGATTGTCCGGCCAGTAGTGCGCCATGCCATGGAGCTGGATGTGAAACGCCCCTTCGGCGGCCCCTTTTTTCATCGCTTCCAGCACGGCCGCGAATTGCGGTTCGTTCAATGTGCGCGCGGCGTATTCGCCGGTGTCCAGTATCTTCTCCATGTGAGGGATGGAGAGCACCACGCCCAGAGTCATCACCGCGGGATGGCCGGTCGGGTCCCGATGACGGGTCAGCAGCTTGCGCAGTCCATGGAGCGCCTCGGCGTGTTCCTCCGGCGCGGGTCCCCAGTCGTCGCTTTCGAGGATCAGCACCGGCTGTTCCAGCAAAGGAGCGGCAAGAGTGGAAAAAGTGTTCATGGGGAAGCTCATCCGGCGGAACGTCGCCTGGAGTTCGGCTCGCGAGGGGAACGGATTCGGTCTCCCTCCAAGAGGGTGGGCGGCTCCACGCCGCTGAGAACCGCTTGAAATCCTTCCAGCGCCTTTCCTTGCAGACGGATCTCCAATTCGTGCCAGCCAGGATCGAGAAACAGGGGAAGGAATCGCATCGTCGTTTTTTCCACGGGGGCGTCCAGCGTGAACTCCCGACCGTCCACCCGCACCTGTGCCGGTCCGCGCAGGCGCAAGGCGAGTTGGTGGAACCCCCGCTTTTTCACCTGGAACTGACCCGTGAACAGCGCCGCCGATACCTCTTTTGCCTTTTTCGCCCACGGGGCTCGTTTGCTGTCGAGCCTGGTGACGAGCGTCCTCTCGATCCGGTCGGTTCCACCTCCGTCGGAGTAAGAGTAAGTGAGCCGCAGCCCTTTTTGCCAAGGACCGGGATCCCGGCGCGGCCGCTCGGTGTGCGGCGAGGTTACCTTGAGGGGCACTGGATTGCTGAACACCCGCCTTCCGCGGGGGGTCGTGGCCACCGCCTGGACGGTGACTTGGCCCAGGCCCAAAAGAGAGCTGGGCAGGATCGTCTCCCATGCGCCGCTGCCCGCTTCGAGCTCGATCAGGGTGCGGGTGCCGACGCGAACGGCCACTTGACTCGCAGGTGGGGCGCTGCCCGCCAACATGAAAGGGGTTTCGAAAGGAGCCTGCCGGTTTTCCGCCTTGAGCAGAGAGTGCAGTCCGTGATTGTCCACGCGAATCCAGTGGTGTCGGGTGGTGCGCGTTCGCCGAGGCGCCTTTTCCACGGCGACCAGATGCAGTTCGTGATATCCGTCGCCCACCGTCTTGGTGTCGTAGATCAGAGGCTTTCCGGGGAGCGCTCGTGCCACGATCCGGCCGTCGACCCACAGCTCCAGATGGTCGGTTCGTTCATCGCTCCTCGTGGGGAAGCGCATGGTGCCGCGCCAAGGCCGATCGAGGGGAAGCTTGGGCAGGATGCGCTTGCGGGCTCCGCTGAAAGGGCGGGTCAGCGGATCGCCCACCAACAGCGCCTGGTAGGGCGAAGCGACGGCCATGTACCAAGATTCGCCCAGGCTGTATCCCAAAGCATAGTAGTAGTGCATCAGCGGCAGGGGAAACTTCTCCGCGAAGGCATAGGGTTCGGTCACCGCGCCGCTGGAGCCGGCGGCGCCTTGGCGCAGAAATTCGGTGAGCTTGGTTTGATGGTCATTGTCGAACACGGCTCCGTAGCTCGTGAAGGATTCGGCGATGGCGCCGGGCAGCATGCGGCTTCCGGAATTTTTCCAACGGAAGTTTCGGGTGCCGGCCACGAGTCCGATGATGTCCTTTCGCCGTCGCGGCAGAATGCCGTCCTCCCCGTTTTTCCCCTTGGTGAGGATCGCGCAGCGGTGACCGATTTTTCTCAGCAAGCCGCAAGTTTCTGCAAACCACGGCTGACGGGTCTCCGTGCGGACGTCGTCATTTTCCATCAGATAGACCGTCCCTTTTGGACGAGTGGCATCGCTATGAGCCGCGCGGCTGAGATAATGCTGGATCTCGTTCAGGCTGTTTCCATGCTGGCCGGTGTAAGCCAGCAGGGCGCTCAGTTTGTACTGGTCGTGATTCGTGCCGCCGGGCAGTCCACCGCGGCTCCAATGGATGGTTGCGGCAAAGCCCAAAGGGGGTTCGAAACGGGCACGGGGCCGGTCTATCCGTTCCACCAGTGTCAGAAACCGGCGAGTCTTTTTGAGCGGAACCAGCCATTTGTCGTTGCGTAGGGTCAGGCTGTTGTCGTAACCGAGCTGCACGGCTGCTTCTAGTTGCTCTAGAGCGGCTTTCTTACGGCCGATCTGGGCGAGCACTTCCGCCATTCTGATCCGCAGGCGAGGATGGTCGCCATGAGTTTGAAGGAGTGGCCGAAGCAGTCGTAAGGCTTCATCGGCGTCTCCTTTTTTCAACGCTTGTTGTTCCTTTTTTAGCCGTTTGAGGTCTTCTGCTGAAAAACTGACGGCTTTTTTTGGGGGTGGAAAGAGTTGCCGGCGGTAGTAGTCGTTGGCGCGAGCGCCGATATAGTCCACCTTGCCGTCCAGCACCTGATTGGAGAAATAGGTCAAAGCGGTGATGGAAGCGCTTCCACCGAGATAACGGTGTGCCGAAATGCCGTTTTTTTTCAACGTCTTTTGGATGTCCACGGCGAAGGGAAAGTCGGCGGAATAGACGATGGTGTCGATATCCGCGTCGATTTCCATCCGCTCCATATACCGACGGATCGGTTTCAAAATTCGCTCCACGAAATCTTCCATGGAAAGCCGTTCGATCGAGGGTAGGTTATGGAGTACCACCATGTGGCTCTGGGGAATGGGACGTAACGAGAGCCAATGGTTAGCCACAGTGAGCGACAATGGAGAGTCGCCGTTGATCACCACTAGGGTGGTTTCTGGCGAAGGGCTTGCCTCGGTCCGAGGACAGGTGAATACCATGATGGCCAGCAAAAGAGCTGACGACAAAATTGTTGGGAAACTGAGAAGTTTGTTTCGAATGTTCGTCACTGGTCATTCCACGACGAGTCTTGCGCGGTGGCTGAAGCACGAATTGACATCTTGGAGTGGGGAAGCGGTGCGGCGTCCGTAGCCCTCCGCCAGGCTCCATGAATCCTACGCGTCAGCCAGTAACCTACCGCAATGCCAATGAACTCCAGCACCAGATCCGTGCTTCCCGCGATCTTTTCAGGAAGGGCTAATTGGCCCACCTCCACCGCCAATGGCCAGATCAGTACCGGCGTCAAACAGGCAGTTCCCCGAAGCTCTTTCCTGTGGCAGCTCATTCCCAGTGCCGCCAGGCCACCCAGCGGCATGAAAAAGGCCACCTTGTGAATCAACTCGGTTACAGCCCTGTACTCGGTTCCGTAATAGTAGCTGAGGAAAGGAATCCGAAAGAAACCGGTAAGTTTTTCATTGATGAAGGACGGTTGGAGACGAAAATCGAAGGGATACCAAAATATGGCCAGTAACACGCCACACCACCCCAGCAAAGCCGCGCAAGCGATGGCGGGACAGCGGCGATGTTCGAGGAACGACGAAGCGGTTTTCGTCGAAAAACCATGGGAAAGAAGACGGGTGCCCATCCGAGCGCCAAGCAATCCCCCTAACGTTGCCGTGAAGACGTCGGTGACGTCGGTCACCCGGGAATAGACGAAAAGCTGCATCGTCTCCAGCAACAACGCCAGAGCGGTCGTGACTGCCCATGATTTGAGAAGCGAAAGATTCCGGGAGAGCACCAGCAACAGACCCACCGGCACCCAGAGCAGCGTGTCCGTGGCCAGGGCATAGGCCCATTCGACCGGCGATCCGACATGAAAGCCGAACGGAATCAAAACAAGTTGACCATTTTTCCATTTATGGTAGATCTCCACGGGGCTCAAGGTGAGATCGAGGGGAAGTACGCCGTAAATGAAAACCACGGCCAGGTAGGCCCGGAGCAGATATTCGGCCAGTTGCGACCCCTCCACCGCCTGGTGGAATCCTTCCGCCCAGGCGACGATCTTTTCGCCTCTCCATCCCCACAATAACAGACCGGCGGCGGCTCCCAGAAACTCGGCCACCAGATCGTTGAGGGAGACCGTCCTCTGGGGAAAGAAGAGCTGAGTGAACTCGATCATCGATGCCAGCACGACGGCGAACCCCAACATCAGGATGTATTTGACCGGGCTACATTTCGAAAACCGGCGAAAGAGGGCACAACCGAAAAATGTGAGGGGGATGAACAGAAGAATATTGGCCACCCAGTCGGCACGGGAACCGATGCCCAGCTGCAGGTAGCGGATTTGGAGGAAAGCGCGCCAAGCTTCATTCCAAGGTCGGGGATGGAAATCCAGAGGGACCAGGCTGCCATAGATCACGAAAAACAGATAACCGAGGAACAGGGCCGGCCAGAACCAGCGCGGTTTCTTCTTTCGCGGAAGCGCATTCGTTCTAGAGGTTGCGACATTCGTTGATGGAAGGGCTTTCGAAGGCGAAGGGATGGGCCGGGTTCCTTTTTCTCGGCGAGACGATGAATTTCCACGATGGAATACAGGGTACTGAGAGAGTCCGAGCAGCAAAACCATTCCCAGATGGCCGGCGAGATATCGGATCAGCAGTTCACCACCCTGCGCATAATGGTTCCGGTCGGTGCTGAGCAGGAAGGAGAGGCCGGAGAAGACTTGTCCGTATTTGTACACCCGGGGATTCATGGCGAGGTTGATCGACAGAAACCCCGCCGCCAGCGTGAGCGCCAGCAACACCAGCAACGCGCCGGTCTGCCCGAAGCTGCCCCCCAGGCGGGCACCCATGGCGCTGCCGCCCACCGCCACCAGCAGCAGCCAGAGGGATAGAAAAAGGCCATAGCCCCCCTTGGCTCCTGTCGTCAACAGCTCCACCAGATTGTCGGTGGCCGCTTGATCCACCACCACCCAGTAGCAGAGGGGCACCAAGAGCACCGCCAGGAGCGTCCAGGCTCCGAAAGGACGAAACCGGCCCGACCGGAGCCCGTTGAAGAGCAGAGCTCCCCCTATCAGCATGAGGTCCACCCATCCGAACAGCGCAGCGAAACGCAAGGCGCGCTCCAGCTCCCCCGGCCAAGTCAGCACCGGGTTGCCCACGATATCGTGAATGCTTTCCAGCGGAACGCTCAGGCGAAGGAAAAGATAGGTGAGGAGCGCGTGGACCAGAATCGCCGGCGGAGTTTGCCGGAGTCCCCGTGACGGATCGCTTTGCAGGCGTAACGAAAGCCACGCAGGGATCGAGAAGGCGAAAAGCGTCACCCCCGCAAGCAGCGCCGCGGCGACAGGGGCCGGCCAGCGTTCGAACAGTTCATGAACGTTGTAAGGGATGGCGGGAACCAGGGAAACCCCCCACAACGACAGAGCGGCGATGCTCCATGCCGCCAGAAAGGGAGGGGCATGGAGGCTGGCTCGCTGTTCCTCGATCCTCTTCAAGGCCGGTCCCTGGTGGAAAACGTCAGGTAAAAAAGTGTGCCGCCGATGCCCACAAGGTTCAAGGCGATGTCGGTGAGCGACCCGAATCGCCCCGGCACGTGGAGTTGGTGCCACTCGTCGAAAAAAGCATAGGCCAGGGTGATCGCCAATGTGAGAAGAGCGGCATTTCGGGCGCTCTTCAATGAGGGGAAGAGGGCGCGATACCAGAGGGCGGCGAGGCCGCCGTAAAGGGGCACGTGAAGCAGGTTCTGCACGTTCGCCGGGGTCCAGTGCAACAGCTTTTCGCCCAGGGTGCGGGGGGCCTCCAGGTCGGGAATGGAGGAGAGCAGATAGATGCCGGCCATATAGGCGAGGGGCGGGCCGAAGCGCCGCAGCGGCGAAAGAGCGGTTTTCCGGATTTGCATCGGGGGTTCCTTGCCGTGTTCATCGCCCTGCGTAGGGGCGTACCCTCAACCGGCGCCGGCCAGCTTGCCTGCGATCAGAAAACCGGCTAGATAGGTTCCCGCCGCCGAGCCGAGGGTGCTGAACAGGAACACCAACAAGGTGCGGGAGACCCGGTTTTTCCACCAGCCGGTCCAGCGGGCGGTGTCCCGGCGAAGGTCGCGGAAGTCCCGAACGGTGGGCTTGCGCAACCACAGCTCCGCCGCCGCGGCGACCATGCCGGCGCCGATGGTGGGATTGAGCGAGGTGATCGGGGCGGCGACGAAGGCGGTGAGCACGGTGAGGGGGTGGGCGGCGGCCAGCGCCGCGCCGACAGCCGAAAGGGTACCGTTGATGAAGACCCAGTTCCCCACCAGCTCCCATCCCAGCCTGGGGCTGCGGGCGAACCCCAGGACGAAGCCGGCGAGCACCAGGGCCACCACGATCCAGGGAACGAGTTTGGGCCAGCGCGACCCCTCCGGCACGGCCTCCAGCTCTTCGATCTTGCGTTGCGGGTCCTCGAAGCCGGACCGCAGGTACCGTTTCAGACCCTTGAGATGGCCGGCGCCCACCACCGCGAGAATCTCTTCTTGCCCGTTGTCGTCGATCTCCTGGAGGAGCCTGGCCGCCATGTACTGGTCCCGCTCCTCGATGAGCGGGCGGTAGAGATCGCGGCGGTCATGGGCGAATTCGGCGAAGGTGGTCTCCAGGATGTCGCCCTCCTTCAGCTTCTCGATCTCCTCCTCCTCCACCTCTTCACGGGAGAGCAGGGAGAGCGCCAGTCCGGTGAGCAGCGTCCACCGTTTCCACCAGGGCAGAGCCGCGGCGGTGCGCTTGAGGGTGATGCCGATCTCCCGGTCGATGAGCAGCAGGGGGAGGCTGTGCCGTTCGGCCATCTCGATGGCCTTGCGCTGTTCGGCGCCGGGCTCGATGCCAAACTGCTCGGCGATGCGTTGCTGGTAGGCGGCCATGGCCAGGCTGGCGGCGACCATGGCCGCCTTGCCCTGGCGGATCACCTGCATCAGATCCATTTGGGCGAGATGGTCCGGCGTGACGAGCGCCTGGTAACGGCTGGCGCAGAGCTCCACCGCCACCGCCTGGAAGGCGCCGTTGTCGATGAGCCGTTCCACCGCCTCGGCGCTGGCCCTGGAGACGTGCGCCGTGCCGAGCAGGGTCACTTCGCTGCCGTTCACCGGCAGGGTCTCGAGGGGTTCGGCGGTCATGGAGTCGTCGCGTCTCAAAGAGTCAGGCGGGTTCGAGGGCGTCGGCGGCGCTCTCGTCGATGCGGTCGAGAAGCTGCGTCAGCTCGCGCAGCCGGCCGTCGCCGGGGCGCAACCTTTCGGCCTTCCGCAGATGGCGCCGAGCCCGGGCAGTATAGCCCACATCCCAGCCCCACTGCTGCAGCCACCGGATCATGGCCTGGGCGACGCCGAGATGGGCGGCGAAGTTGGACGGCAACCCCTTGGCCACCTGCTCCAGGTGCCAGATGGCCCGTTCGTTGTCGTTCTGGGCGAGCCGTTTCCGCCCTTCGACGTAGTGTTCCCACAGCACCGGCTGCTCCGCGATGGCGGCGAGGTCCTCCAGGTCGCGCGACTCCTCGGGGGAGCGGAGCCGGATGAGCATCAGCCGCAGCCGTTGCAACGGTCCGGGATTCAGCAACGCCGGGTCGGGCGGCAGCGTCGCCGCTTCGGGCTCTCGTCGGCGGCGCCTGCTCTGCAGCATGGCGTAGAGCGGCGGCACCAGGAAGAGGGTGAGCAGGGTGGAGAAGCCGAGCCCCCAGACGATGGCGGTGGCCACCGGGCTCCAGACGAGCGATTCGCCGCCCCAGCCCGCCGCCAGCGAGAAGAGGCCGGCCATGGTGGTGAGCGAGGTGATGATGATGGGCAGCAGCCGGCGGCGGGAGGCGAGCACGATGGCCGCGGCCAGTCCGCCGCCGCGCTGCAGGTTGTGGTTGGCGGTGGAGATGAGCACGATGGCGTCGTTCGCCGCGATGCCGGCCAGGGCGATGACGCCGTAGAGGGTGACCAGGCTCAGGGGAATGTGGTTCACCAGCAGGCCGAGGATCACCCCGGTGAACGCCATGGGGACGGTGGTGAGGATCAGCAGCGGCTGCAGATAGCTGCGGAACTGGGTGCCGAGGATCATGTAGATCAGGCCGATCCCCAGCAGGAAGAGACGGCCCATGCTCGTCAGGCTCTCCTGGATGTCGTCCAGTTCGCCGGAGAAGTCCAGGGCGACGCCGGGATAGTCGCCGGCGATCTCTTTCCAGAGCGCCTGGATCCGGTGGTTGGCGCTGAGGGTGTCCGTCACCTCGCTGTCGAGGTCCGCGGTGACCGTGAGGGTGCGGCGAAAGTCCTGGTGGCGGATGTTGCCTTCGGTGGTGCGGGTTTCGTGCTTCACCAGCTTGCCGAGGGGAACGTCGCCGCCGCCGGGCAGGCCCACCGGCCAGTCGAGAAAGGACTTCACGTCCTGGAGCCTCTGCGGCCGCGCCTTCACCCGCACTTTCCAGGTCTCCCCTTGGTGCCGCATGTCGGCCACCGCCAGGCCGTCCACGTAGAGCGCCAGGGTGGTGGAGACGTCGCCGGGGGGGATGCCGGCGCGCTGGATGGCGTCGGCGTCGAGGCGCAGCGACAGCTGGGTGCCGGCCCGGACGTCGTCGTTGTGGATGTCGCGAATGCCGGGGATGGAGGCCATGAGCCGCTGCAGGCGGGCCGCGGCGGCGCGGACCTCGCGGATGTCGTCGCCACGGATCTTGACGCTCACCGGCGCCTCGCTCGGCGGCCCGGTCTTGCGCCGTAGAAAGGAGATCCGCTCGGGGCCCGGCAGGTCGGTGAGCGACGCCCGCATCCGCTCGATCACCTCATCCACCGAAAGGTGGTCGGAAGAGGAGGGCGGCAGGCTCACCATGATCTGGCCGATGTTGTCGCTCAGGCGCGGCTCCTTGTCGGTGATCTCCATGCCGGCCACGGTGGTGAGGTTCTGCAGCTCGCCGACGGGGACCGCTTGGCGGATGCTCCGGGCCATGCGCTCGAGGGTGGCGCGGGTTTCGGTGAGAGGGGTGTCTGGCGGCATCTCCACGTTCACGTAGAAATAGCGGAACAGGTCGTTGGCGAAGAAGTTGACCTTCACCGCGCCGGTCAGCAGGGCGGCGAGGCAGAGCAGCGTCAACGCCGAGCCGAGGCCCACCGCCATGCCCGGGTGGCGCATCACCTTGAGCAGCAGGCGCGTGTAGCGGTGCCGCAGGCGTCGGGTGAAGCGGGTGCGCCACTGCTGGAAGCGCCCCGCCTTCAGGGGATCGGCGCGGGACTCCACCACATGGGCGGGCAGCAGCCAGAAGGCCTCCGCCAGGCTCACCACCAGCGCCACGGTCACCACCAGGGGCACCACCTCCATGAACTGGCCGAGCACGCCGGGCATGAGCATGAGCGGCAGGAAGGCGGCGATGGTGGTGAGGGTGGCGGCGCTCACCGGCACCCACATCTCCCGCACCGCGCTGGTCGCGGCCTGCAGGCGCGGCAGGCCCTTTCTCAGATTGGTGTAGATGGCTTCGGCCACCACCACCGAATCGTCCACCAGCATGCCGAGCACGATCACGATCCCCAGCAGCACGGTGACGTTCAGGGTTTCGCCCATGGCGTCCAGCGTCCAGAAGGTGCCGGCGAGGGAGAAGACCAACCCCATGCCGGTGAAGAGCGCGATCTTCCAGCCGAGGAAGAGCGTCGCCACGAACACCACCAGCAGCAACCCGATGAGAGCGTTGTTCTCCATCACGCCGATGGCGCTGCGGGTGGCCACCGTCTGGTCGTAGGCCAGCGCCAGTTGCACGCCCATTTTCTTCAAGAGCGGATTGCGCTCGTGAATGTACTTCTTGATGCGGTCGAGCAGCTCCAGGTTGTTGGCGCGGTCGGTCTTGAAGAGCGAGAGCATCACCGCCGGCTCGCCTTCGTAGGCCACCAGTTGCCGCGCCTTCTCCCTCCCCTGGCGTATGCGCGCGACGCTGCGAAGGGGCACTTCCTGTTGGAGCGCCACCAGCGGCAGCCCTTCGAGATGGCGGGGGTCGTTGCTGGTGCCCTGCAAGCGCACCAGCCACTCCTGGTCGCTGAATCGAATTCGGCCGAGGGCCTGGTCGTGGAAATAGGCGCGCACCGTGTCGGCCAGCGCCTTGGGGGAGATGCCCAGGCCGATGAGTTTCTCCGGTTCGAACTCCACCAGCAGTTCCGGGTCCCGCATTCCCCAGGCATCGATGCGGTCCACCCCGCTCAGCCGTTGGAGATCCTTCTTCGCCTGCTGGGCCGCTTTGCGCAGCTGTTCGTTGTCGTCCAGGCCGTAGACGGTCACCACCGCCGTGGGAAAGGTGTTGGAGCTGGTCAATTCCAGCACCAGCGGCTCGCGGCTGCCTTCGGGAAGCTGGTCTTCGATTCGCTGGATGGCGCGCCGCACCTCCTGAATGCGTTTGTCGAAGGTGCGGGGATCGAGCTCCTCGAAGCGCACCACGATGTTGGAGGCGCCGTAACGGCTGGTGCTGGAGACGAACTTGATGTTGCTGACGCGCGCCAGCTCGGTCTCGATGAGGTCGGTGACCCGTTTCTCCACGTCCTCCGCGGCGGCGCCTGGCCAGCCGGTCCAGATCACCAGCCAGTTGAAGTTCACCGGCGGATCCTGTTCGCGGGGCATCTGGGTGTAGCTCAGCCCGCCGATGACCACCACCAGCAGAAAGGTGAGATTGACCAGAATGGGGTTGTTCAACAGGCGGCGGTACATCAGGGCTTCGTCACTTTCACCGGCTGCCCGTCGCGCACGCTGAAGCGGCCGGCGTCGATCACCAACTGGCTGGGGGGCAGGTCCACGCGGGCGGGCAGCCCCTGGACGGCGCCGGTGAGCGGGTGGAAGCGCGCCACGCCCTTCTCGTAGAGAAAGAGCCCCAGTCGGCCCTCTCTCTGCACCAGGTAGTCGGCGGGCACGTGAGGCGCCGCCTCTTCCCACCGGAGTCGGCCGGCCGCGCCGGGCGGCGCGCTTTCGTTCCGAAACAGGTAGCGCACCTCGTAGCTGCGGATCCGCTTCTTCAGCAGGGGGATGACGGCCCGCAGCCGCAAGGGAAACGCCTTGCCCTCCACCAGGAAGCTCTGGCGGCGCGCCTCTTTCATGGTCTTGAGATCCTGCTGTTGCACCTGGGCGCTCACCTCCAGGTTGTTCAGATCGACCAGCCGCAACAGGGGGGTGCCCGGCGTGGCGTAGTCGCCCTGGCTGGCGCGGCGCTCGGTGACCACGGCGTCGAAGGGCGCCGTCACCGTGCAGCGGGATTCGCGCCAGCGCGCCTCTTCCAGGTCGGCCTCGTGCACGTTCACCTCCGCTGAAAGGCGGTTGAACTCGGAGCTGCGCTGGTTGAACTGGTCCGAAGAGATGTTGTGCGACTTCACCAGCTTCTGGGCGTCCTTGAAGCGCTTGCGGGCGTAGTGGAGGCGCGCCTGCGCGGCGGACAGCGCCGCCTCGGCCCTTTTGCGGGCGATCACGTAGCTGCTGCAATCGATGCGGGCCAGCAGGTCGCCCGCCTTCACCCGGTCGCCGGGGCGCTGGGCGATCTCCACCACTTTTCCGGCGATCTCGGCGCCGATGAGCGTGTCGTTGAGGCTCACCACCGTGGCCGGCGCTTCTCTCACGGGGTGGAAGAGCAGCTTTTTCAGCGGCGCCACGGTCACCGGAACGGGATTGGTCCCCGCGGGGGCGCCGGCGACCGCGAGCCACAGCAGCAGAAGCAGGATGGTTTGGCAGCGTTTCATCTCTGTTGGGGCCGGCGAGGTGCCGGCCGGAAAGCGGGCGTCGCTCTGAAAATCGGCTGAAAGTCGCTCAACTATAACTTCTCATGGCTTGTCGGTCCGCTTCCCACTTCACGTTCCAGCCATCGGCCGCAATCGATGGCCGGGACCTTGGCGGCCCTTGAGCGTCCCAAGGGCCTTTTCCATAGGGAGCCTTGGCGGCATTCCTTGCCGCCCTTCGGCGCGGCACCTTGCCACCAGCGCGCTCGTGGTGGCCGAGGGTGACATGGATCGGTGCCGGGTTAATAATAGCGCCTTCTCGACGAGGGGAGAGCGAACCATGCGGTCTGCCGGAAAATGGGAAAAGAGGGCATTGCTGCTGTCACTGGTGGGGCTGGCGGTGCTGGTTACCGCCTGCTCCTCTCTGGAACAGGCCGGCAGTCAACGGAAACTGCAGACGCAGCTGCGCAGCTACGACCATGCGGTGCGGTGGGGCGACCTGCAAGGGGCGTACGCCTTCGTGAAACCGGGCGGCGAGCCGCTGGCGGTGCCAAATGGCCTGGAGAACATCCGGGTCACCGACTACGAACCTCTCACCACCGTTACGGAAGAGGAGGGAAAGCGGGTTCGCCGGCAGGTGAAGATTCAGTATGTGCGCCGTGACCGGCAGGTGGTTCGCACCTTCGTCGACGAGCAGGTTTGGGAGTACGACGACAAGCTCGGCAACTGGTTCCGCACCAATGCGCCGCCGGAGTTCGAGCGGTGAGGCGCGTCCCCTTCAGCGAGCGGCCCGGCCGGCACGAACGCCACTATCGGCGGCGTCTCCATCCACTTTTCCCCCGCCCGGTCGAGAAGGTGACCGACGACGACCTGCTGGAGGCGCAGCGGCTCGATCACGAAGAGCTGGTGGAGGTCCTCTCCTCCTTGCGCGAGCTGGTGGGGCGGGCGGCGCGGTTGCGGCCCAATGAGGAGAGCCAGGTGGTGCTCGACCTCAAGGCGGAATTGGAGCGTCACTACGAAGAGGCGTGCCGCCTGGCCGACGCCCAAGGCGCCAACAAGGAGGCCATCGCCCATCTCATCGAAGTGATCATGAACACCATCCGCCGAGCGGCGGCGGGCGACCCGCTGGCGGAGCGGGAGCTGGCCCAGGAAGCGGAAGCGCGAAGGCTCCATTTCCAGCTGCTCGAATCGCCCCTGGTGGCGGATCTGCTGCATCCGCGGACATTGGTGCAGCCGGACGAGCTGCCGGTGGTGCTGCTCACCGACCCCCAGGATCAGGTGGAGGCGGCGCTGGAACTGTTCGACGACGATCAGCTGGGGCTGCTGCTGAAAGAGGCGCGCCGCCTGCTGGAAGAGACGGGCGGCGCGGGTTGGGAGCCGGAGCGGGAGCGGCTCGCCTGGCTGGAGGCCCGGCTGGCCGCCCGAAGGGGAGGTTGAGCGGGGTTCACACGCCGAGATCGGGGTTCTCCCTCACCAGCCGGTCATAGCCGCTTTCGCGGTACGCTTCCAGCCCTTTCGGGGTGACGGCCTGGAACCCTTCCGGGACGGTCTCGTCGTCGGGATTGCCCCGGTAGATCTGGTGCAACGAGATCGCCGGCTGCACCACCGAGGGCGTCGGATCGGTGCTCCGGTAGTGGAGGGTGCTGGTCTCGGCGGCCAGGTCTTCGCTCCCGATCTGGCGTTCGTAGGCGAAGTCGCCGGCCACCGCAAGGTTGGCGATCAGGCCGAGTACGGGTAATGTGATCAATGCTTTCATGGTTCTCTCCTCGTGACTTTGTGGTGTGGGTGCCTCTGTGTCAAAAGAGACCCGTCCGCCGCCCCTTTCATTTCCAGCCGACGAAGGTGAACGCCTGCCATGAACTACCGGGACCTGCGTGATTTTCTTTCCCGCCTCGAGGAGCGGGGCGAGCTGAAGCGGATCGGGGTGGAGGTGGATCCCCGTCTCGAGATGACCGAGATCAGCGACCGGGTGCTGCGCGCCGGCGGCCCGGCCCTGCTTTTCGAAAGGCCCAAGGGACACCGCATCCCTGTGCTCACCAATCTGTTCGGCACCACCGGGCGGGTGGCGCTGGGCATGGGCGAGGAGAGCGTCGACGCCCTGCGCGAAGTGGGGAGGCTGCTGGCGGCGCTCAAGGAGCCCGATCCGCCCAAGGGGATGAAGGACGCCTGGGAGAAGCTGCCGCTCTACCGCAAGGTGCTGGACATGGCGCCCAAGGAGCGGCGCGGCGCTCCCTGCCAGGAGGTGGTGCTGGAAGGGGAGGCGGTGGACCTGGGCGCGCTGCCGGTGCAGACCTGCTGGCCGGAAGACGCCGGCCCCCTGGTGACCTGGGGGCTGGTGATCACCCGCGGCCCGGAGAAGCCGCGACAGAACTTGGGCATCTATCGCATGCAGGTGATCGGCCGCAACCGCCTCATCATGCGCTGGCTGGCCCACCGCGGCGGCGCGCTCGATTTCCGCGAGTGGCAGGCCCGCCATCCGGGCGAACCCTTTCCGGTTTCGGTGGCCCTGGGCGCCGATCCGGCCACCATCCTGGCGGCGGTGACGCCGGTGCCCGACACGCTGTCGGAATACGCCTTCGCCGGGCTGTTGCGTGGTTCCCGCACGGAAGTGGCCCGCAGCCTGGGCAGCGATCTCCAGGTGCCTGCCTCGGCGGAGTTCGTGCTGGAGGGGGTGATCCATCCCGGCGAGACGGCCCCCGAGGGGCCCTTCGGCGATCACACCGGCTACTACAACGAGGTGGAGACGTTTCCGGTCTTCACGGTGGAGCGCATCACCCACCGCCGCGATCCCATCTACCACAGCACCTACACCGGCCGCCCGCCCGACGAGCCGGCCATCCTGGGAGTGGCGCTCAACGAAGTCTTCGTGCCCCTGCTGCAGAAGCAGTTTCCCGAGATCACCGACTTCTACCTGCCGCCCGAAGGGTGCTCCTACCGGCTGGCGGTGGTGAGCATGAAGAAACAGTATCCCGGCCACGCCAAGCGGGTGATGTTCGGCGTCTGGTCCTTCCTACGGCAGTTCATGTACACCAAGTTCGTCATCGTCACCGACGACGACGTGAACGTGCGCGACTGGAACGACGTCGTCTGGGCCATCACCACCCGCATGGATCCGGCGCGCGACACCCTGGTGGTGGAGAACACTCCCATCGACTATCTCGATTTCGCCTCGCCGGTGTCGGGACTGGGGTCGAAGATGGGGCTGGACGCCACCTCCAAATGGCCGGGCGAGACGGAGCGCCAGTGGGGGCGGCCCATCATCCGCGACCCGGAGGTGGTGAAGCGGGTGGACGCGCTCTGGAGCCGGCTCGGCCTCGATTGAGGCGGCCGTTCCATCTCGATACGCCGTCGTTCCGGCCGCGGTTCGACCGCGTTTCCCTCCGCGCGGGAAGGGCGAGGGGCGACTTCTTTTCGGTGCCGGGTCAATAATCCGCGCGGCCGGTGATCCGCCGTTCCGCCTCGCGGTACTTTTCGGCCGTCTTGTCGATGATCTCCTGGGGCAGTTCCGGCGCCGGAGGGCGCTTGTCCCAACCGATGGACTCCAGATAGTCGCGCACGAACTGCTTGTCGAAACTGGGTGGGCTGATGCCGGGCCGGTACCGGTCCGCCGGCCAGAAGCGCGAAGAGTCGGGGGTGAGCACTTCGTCGATGAGATGGAGGCGTCCCCCTTCGTCGAGGCCGAACTCGAACTTGGTGTCGGCGATGAGGATGCCCCGCTCCCGCGCGTGGGCCGCCGCGTCCGTATAGATCTCCAGGCTCGCGCGGCGCACCTCTTCCGCCAGTTCCCGCCCCACCAGGGCGGCCACGTGGTCGAAATCGATGTTCTGGTCGTGCTCGCCCAGGTCGGCCTTGGTGGAGGGGGTGAAGATGGGCTCGGGCAGGCGCTCGGCCAGGCGGAGCCCCGGCGGCAGGGGAATGCCGCAGACGGCGCCGCTTTTCTGGTAATCTTTCCAGCCGGAACCGATGAGATAGCCCCGAACGATCGCCTCCACGGGCAGGGGCTGCAACCTGCGCACCACCACGGCGCGATCGCCCAGCCGTCGCCGCTCGGCCGGATCGGGGACCACCGCTTCCACGGGAATGCCGGCGAGCTGGTTGGGCAGGATCGAAGCGGTGCGCTCGAACCAGAAGTTGGAGACGCGCGTCAGGACCTCGCCCTTGCCGGGGATGGGTTGGGGGAAGACCACGTCGAAGGCGGAGAGACGGTCGGTTGCGACGATTAGCAGGTGTTCGTCGTCCACCGCGTAGATGTCCCGGACCTTGCCGCGGCCCAGCAGTTCAAGGCCTGAAAGATCGGACTGGTAGAGGGCGGTCATGAGCAGCGGGTGAAAGAGCGAAAACCGGATTATACCCATGGAGAATCCAACCCACACCGATTACCTCGCCGCCTTCCGCGGCAGCTTCACCTCCGCCCTGCGCTGGCCCCAGCTGGACGCGCTCTGGGAGCGGCTTCGCGCCAAGCCGGAAGGGTGGTATGTCTACGCCGTGGGCGAGGCGCCTCCCGCCGAGCCGGCCAGCGCCGAGGCGTTTCTCGATTTCCTCACCGAGATCGACCGTCTGCTGCGCGCCGAGCACGACGAGGACTACTGCGGCATCGTCTATGCCGACGATCCGCAGGATCCTTCCATGGTGAAGATCTACGATCCCAACAATCTCGGCGTGGTGTGCGGCTACAGCGACAATCCGCCCCTGCCCGGCTGGGTGCTCAGCCGCATCCCGCCGGTGGATCTGGAAGCGGAACGCCCCCCGCCCAACAACCGGCGGCGGTGGTGGCGGAAGCTGTTCGGCTAGCTTCGGCTGGCGCCGGCGCGAATAACCAAGTAAAATACTCTACAATTAGCATGACAACGAACATTTGGAGTGAGACGATGAGTGACGAAACCAAGAAGCAGGCGCTGGCCGACATCACCCGTGCGGTGATGCACGTGCTGGACAACTGGAGGCTCGATACCGACACCATGCGCCAAGTGCTCGGCATGCCGGAGGATGTGCGCGCCCGGGCGTTCGCCAAGTTCCGGGAGGGGAGCGCCACCTTTCCCTCCGACCCGCAGGTGTTGCGCCGTTGTGAGTATGTACTGCGCATCGCCGACGCGCTGCGCACCGCCTACCCGGTGAACCCCAAGATGGGAGGGCGCTGGATTCACCAGCGGCAGAAGCGCTTCGGGGGACGTACCCCCATCTCCATGATTCTCGAGGACGGCGAGACCGGGTTGGCGGTGGTGTTGGGGGAAGTGGACTGCACCTTCGCGTGGGACTGCACCGGCTCCAAGGCCGTCTCCGCCGCTGGAAAGTGATGCGGAGGGTCTTCCCAGAGCTGTTATGCACACGCTTTTCGAAAGTGAATGAAACTCTGGTCGTTGCGCGACAATAATGTGTCTCTTTTTGAAAATACCTCCCAAGTATTTGAAAAAAATAGAGTAATCGAGTTGAGCAATTTTTGTACGATCTGACGAAAATCAAGAATTCATGGGCCTCGAGGCTCTTTTCCCCGGTTTGATCCACAAAGTTTTCCACAGGTTTTGTGGATTGGATCTTCCCCCCTCGGTGTACGCCCTCGAAGGGCGTATAATCGCCGGCTTCTGCAGCGATCCCTCCTCTCTTCATGACCGACAATCTGCGCAACATCGCCATCATCGCCCACGTGGATCACGGCAAGACCACCCTGGTGGACGAGCTCCTGAAGCAGTCGGGCACCCTGGGAGAACGCTTCGGCGAGATCGAACGGGTGATGGACTCCAATGAGCTGGAGAGGGAGCGGGGTATCACCATTCTCTCCAAGAACACCGCCATCCGCTGGGGCGACTACCGCATCAACATCGTGGACACTCCCGGCCACGCCGACTTCGGCGGCGAGGTGGAGCGAGTGCTCTCCATGGTGGATTCGGTGCTGCTGCTGGTGGATGCCGTGGAGGGTCCCATGCCGCAGACCCGCTTCGTCACTCAGAAGGCCTTCCAGCACGGCCTGAACCCCATCGTGGTGGTGAACAAGATCGACCGTGCCGGGGCGCGGCCCGACTGGGTGATCGACCGGGTCTTCGACCTCTTCGACCGGCTGGGGGGCAGCGACGAGCAGCTCGACTTTCCCGTCGTCTACGCCTCGGCCATCGAAGGCTACGCCGGCATGGAGGCGTCGGTGCGCGAGGGCGACATGACGCCGCTGTTCCGGACCATCGTGGAGCGCTGTCCGCCGCCGCCGGTGGATCCCGACGCTCCTTTTCAGATGCAGATCTCCAACCTCGATTACAACAGTTACGTGGGCGCCATCGCCGTGGGCCGCGTCACCCGAGGCACGGTGCGGCCCAACCAACCGGTGGCGGTGCTGGGCCGGGACGGGTCACAATACCGGGCGAAGATCGGCCGCGTCTACGGTTATCTGGGGCTGGAGCGGCACGAGGTGGAGCAGGCCACCGCCGGCGACATCGTGGCCATCACGGGGATCGAGGCGCCCAAGGTCTCCGATACCCTCTGCGATCCCGAGCACCCCCAGGCGTTGCCGCCGCTCACCGTGGACGAACCCACGGTCTCCATGACTTTCCAGGTGAACACTTCCCCCTTCGCCGGGCGGGAAGGGAAGTACCTCACCTCCCGCCAGCTCAAGGAGCGGCTGGAGCGGGAGCTGATCCACAACGTGGCGCTGCGGGTGGAGGAGGGGCCGGATCCCGAGAAGTTCAAGGTTTCTGGAAGGGGCGAGTTGCACCTCTCCATTCTCCTGGAGAACATGCGGCGCGAGGGATACGAGCTGGCCGTCTCCCGCCCCGAGGTGATCTTCCGCGAGATCGACGGCGAGGTGTGCGAGCCCTACGAACTGCTCACCGTGGATGTGGAGGAGGCGCATCAGGGCGCCGTCATGGAGGCGCTGGGGCGGCGCCGTGGAGAGCTCAGGGAGATGCAGCCCGACGGCAACGGCCGGGTGCGGCTGGACTACGTCATCCCCTCCCGCGGGCTCATCGGCTTCCAGACCGAGTTCATGACCACCACCTCGGGCACCGGCCTTCTGTATCACGTCTTCGACCGCTATGGCCCCGCCCGGTCGGGCGGCATCGCGCCACGCCCCAACGGGGTGATGATCTCCAACACCACGGGCAAGGCGCTGGCCTACGCCCTGTTCAATCTGCAGGAACGGGGCAAGCTCTTCGTCGCGCACGGCGAGGAGATCTACGAAGGACAGATCGTCGGTCTCCATGCCCGCGACAACGACCTCACGGTCAACCCCACCAAAGGCAAGCAGCTCACCAACATTCGCGCCGCCGGCAAGGACGATGCCCTGATCCTCACCCCGCCGGTGCGCTTTTCGCTGGAACAGGCGCTGGAGTTCATCGAGGAGGACGAGCTGGTGGAGGTGACGCCCGAGGCGATTCGGTTGCGCAAGAAACATCTGAAGGAGCACGAGCGCAAGCGGGCGAGAAGAGCCGGCTGAGATTGACGGCCTGTAACTTGGCGCATTTGCGCGCGCCTTCCGGCAATTTTCAGCGCTGGCTCACCAGCCCGACGAAGAGCAGCTTTACCACCAGCCACGCCAGCCCCAGCAGCCGCAGGGGGAGCAGCAACAGGCTCTTCCACGCAGGTTCCCCGCGGTTGTCGGCCTCTTTCGTCTTGGGGAGGGCGATGCACATGGTTTCCTTATACCCTTTCCACTTTCTTTCCAGCCATGACAAATCTCAGCCGCTTTACGAAGGGACCGGCCCTTCCGGCGCGCTCGGGCGGTTTTGGGGTATATTCGACGGATGAGACGGCTTCTTCTCTTTGCGCTGGCGCTGCTGTTGGAGGGCTGCGCGGGCCCTCTGCCCCGATCCATCACCCAGCCTCCGCCCGTGGCGGTCTCGGTGCGGCAGGCGCAAAAGGAGGTGATGCGCGATCTCTCCCGGGAGGTGCGTTGGGGCGGCGAGATCATCGAGGTGTGGAACCGCAGCGACCACACCGACGTGCTGGTGCTCGGGCGTGAACTGAAGAGGGGAGGCGAGCCCCGAGAGGAAGGCGAGGTGGACGGCCGCTTCATCGCGCGTTTCGGCGGTTTCATGGACCCGGCGCGATTCCCCAAGGGGCGCATGCTCACGGTGAGCGGCCCGCTGATCGGGGTAGAGACCCACCCGGTGGGGGACTACCCTTACCGCTATCCCGTGGTGCAGGTGACGGCTTGGCATCTGTGGCCCCAATCCGAGCCACGCTCCTATTATCATGATCCCTGGTGGCCCTACTATCCCGGCTGCCTCTGGAGATACCCCTGCTGGTGGTGAGATGCGCCTCGTCGTTCCGCTCTTCTTCTCTTTCTCGTTGGTTCTGGCCGGCTGCCAGAGCACCGGGGGGATCGAACCTTCTGGTCCCACCCCGGCGCAGCTCTCTCGCACCGCCGATCCTTCGGTCAAGGGGCGGCGCTTCACTTGGGGCGGCACTGTCATTCAGGTGAAGAACCTGCGGGACCGCACGCTGGTGGAGATCATGGCCTATCCCCTGAACGGGGAGGGCAGGCCGCGTATCGGGCGGTCCCCGCTGGGCCGGTTTCTCGCCGACCACGAAGGGTTTTTGGAGCCGGCGGAGTACCCCGTGGGAACGCTGGTCACCGTCACCGGCCCCCTGTTGGGCTACACCGATGGCAAGGTGGGCGATGCCGGCTATCGCTTTCCCGCCTTGCGGGCGGACGAGATTCGGGTGTGGCCGGCGCCTGCCGCCGCCGCTGGGCCACGCCCCGCGGTGCACGTGGGCGTGGGCGTGGGGGGCGGCAGTCGCGGCGGCTGGAGCAACATCGGCATCGGCGTGGAGTTCTGAGATGAATGAGATGAAGCTTACGGCTCTCTATCGTTATCCAGTGAAATCGATGCGCGGCGAATCGCTGCAGCGGATGGAGGTGGATGCGCGCGGACCGGCCTTCGACCGCCACTGGATGGTGGTGAACGAGAAGGGGCGTTTTCTCACCCAGCGGGAGCTGCCCCGCATGGCGCTCATCCGCCCGGAGGTGGTGGAGGGGGGGCTGCGCTTGCGGGCTCCGGGCATGCCTGAGCTGGAAGCGCCATCGCCCTCCTTCTCGGAGAGCGTGGAGGTCCAGGTCTGGAAAGACCTCTGCCGGGCTCTGCCGATGGGGGAAGCGGCGGACCGTTGGCTGAGAGAGTTTCTCGGCCTGCCTTGCCGGCTGGTGGAGTTTCCTCGCGAGGAGCACCGTCGGGTGGATCCCCACTACGCCACCGCCGGCGACGAGACCGAGTTTTCCGACGGCTTCCCTTTTCTGCTCATCTCCCAGGGTTCGCTGGACGATCTCAACCGCCGCATGCCGCGTCCCCTTCCCATGGAACGCTTCCGGCCCAATCTGGTGGTGGAGGGTTGCGAGCCCTACGCCGAGGACGAGTGGAAGCGCATCCGCATCGGCGACATCCCCTTCCGGGTGGTCAAACCCTGCTCCCGCTGCGTCATTCCCACCGTCAACCCGGAAACCGGCGAGCGCGAGGGCAACGAGCCGCTGAAGACTCTGATGACCTATCGCAAGGAGGGGGGCAAGGTCTTCTTCGGCCAGAACCTCATCCACGACGCCGAAGGAGTGCTCGAGGTGGGAATGCCGGTGGAGATCCTGTAATCTGAAGGCTGCTTTCGGCGCCGTCGACCGGTCGGGCGGGATCGAGTGCCGGGGGGTTGATCGAGTGGGAGCCCTTCCGAGGACGTCATCCGCCGTAATAGCTTCGATACCACTCCACGAACCGCCCGATCCCCTCTTCCAGAGGAGTGTCGGGCCGGTAGTCGAAATCCCGGATCAGGTCGTCCACATCGGCATAGGTATCGGGCACGTCGCCCGGCTGCAGGGGCAGGTACTCCTTCTTCGCTTTCACGCCCAGCGCTTTTTCCAGAGTCGAGATATAGTCCTCCAGCTCCACCGGTTGGTGGTTGCCGATGTTGTAGACCCGCCAGGGCGCCTGGCTGGAGCCGGGGTCCGGGTCGTCGCCGCTCCACTGCGGATTCGGCGCGGCGGGCTTGTCCAGCACCCGGATCACCCCCTCCACGATGTCGTCGATGTAGGTGAAGTCGCGCTTGTGTCTGCCGTAGTTGAACACCTTGATGGTTTCGCCGGCGAGGATGGCGCGGGCGAACTTCTGCAACGCCATGTCGGGCCGGTCCCAGGGGCCATAGACGGTGAAGAAGCGCAGGCCCGTGGTAGGCAGGCCGTAGAGGTGGCTGTAGGTGTGGGCCATGAGCTCATTGGCCTTCTTGGTGGCGGCATAGAGGCTCACCGGATGGTCCACGTTGTGGTGCACCGAAAAGGGCATGCGGGTGTTGGCGCCATACACCGAGCTGGAGGAGGCGTAGACCAGGTGTTCCACCCCCGTGTGGCGGCAGCCCTCGAGGATGTTGGCGAAGCCCACCAGGTTGCTGTCCACGTAGGAGAGGGGGTTCTCCAGGGAGTAGCGCACGCCGGCCTGGGCCGCCAGGTTCACCACCCGCTGGGGACGGTGTTCGGCGAAGGCCCGAGCCACGCCTTCCCGGTCCGCCAGGTCCAGGCGCAGATGGGCGTAGCACGGATGGTCGGCATGGCGGGCCAGGCGCGCCTCCTTGAGGGCGGGATCGTAGTAGTCGTTGTGGTTGTCGATGCCGATCACTTCGTCGCCTCGCTCCAGGAGGCGCAAAGTGAGGGCCGAACCGATGAAGCCGGCGGAGCCGGTGACCAAGACCTTCATTTTAGAGGCGACCGATGCCGTCGTAGTGGAATCCCATCTCCCGCATCCGTTCCGGGTCGTAGATGTTGCGGCCGTCGAAGAGGACGGGCTGGTTCAGCTTCTCTTTGATGGCTTCGAAGTCGGGGCTGCGGAAAAGATTCCACTCGGTCACCACGGCCAGCGCGTCGGCGCCTTCGGTGGCTGCCTCCGGGGTGTCGCACAGCTCCAGATCGTCACGCTCGCCGTAGATGCGGCGGCACTCGTCCATGGCCACGGGGTCGTGGGCCTTCACCTTCGCGCCCGCCTCCCACAGCGCCTCCATCAGGACCCGGCTGGGAGCCTCGCGCATGTCGTCGGTGTTGGGCTTGAAGGCCAGGCCCCACAAGGCGATGGTCTTGCCGGCCAGTTGGCCGTCGAAATGGTCGTGAATCTTCTCGTAGATGCGCCGCTTCTGGTCGCGGTTCACCGCTTCCACCGCATTGAGGAGGCGGGCGTCGTAGCCTACCTCACGGGCGGTGCGCTCCAGCGCCTGGACGTCCTTGGGGAAGCAGGAGCCGCCGTAGCCGCAGCCGGGGTAGATGAAGGCGTAGCCGATGCGGCTGTCCGAGCCGATGCCGTGACGCACCTTCTCGATGTCGGCGCCCAGCCGCTCGGCCAGATTGGCCAGCTCGTTCATGAAGCTGATCTTGGTGGCCAGCATGGCGTTGGCGGCGTATTTGGTGAGCTCGGCCGAACGGATGTCCATGGCGATGAGCCGATCGCGGTTGCGGTTGAAGGGCGCGTAGAGCGCGCGCAGCAGTTCGGTGGTGCGAGGGTTGTCGGTGCCGATGACGATGCGGTCGGGCTTCATGAAGTCCTCGATGGCCGCTCCCTCCTTGAGAAATTCGGGGTTGGAGACCACGTCGAACTCCACCGATTTGCCACGCTTGGCCAGGGTCTCCTCGATGCGGGAACGAACCTTGTCGGCGGTGCCCACCGGCACCGTGGATTTGTCCACCACGATGCGGTACTCGTCCATGTGCTCGGCGATGGTCTGGGCCACGGCGAGCACGTATTGCAGATCGGCCGATCCGTCCTCGTCGGGCGGCGTGCCCACCGCGATGAACTGGAAGAGGCCGTGCTTCACCGCCTCTTCCGGATCGGTGGTGAAGGCCAGCCGGCCGGCGGCCATATTGCGCTCCACCATCTGGTCCAGATCGGGTTCGTAGATGGGGATGACGCCGCGGCGGAGCTTGTCGATCTTCTCTTGGTCCACGTCCATGCAGAGGACGTCGTTGCCCACTTCGGCCAGGCAGGCGCCGGTGACCAGGCCCACGTAGCCGCTTCCGAATATGGTGACTTTCATGGTGGCTTGTCCCTTCCTGAAAAAATGGGGGGATTATATCCCACTCCGGGGAGTTGGTTTTTCAGAGGCCGACGGCGTGCTGGTTCAACCACTCTTCGAGCATGACCAGCACCCAGATGAAGACGCCGTAATAGGTGGCGTGGCCGCTCTGCTGGGCCTCGATGATCCTGCCAATGAACTTCTCGTTGAGGAAACCCCGTTTCTCGATGCCTTCCAGCCGTTCGTGGGAGAAGGCGGCGAGAGGAGGATGCGCCTGCATCCACAGGCCGAAGGGGAGGCCGAAGCCGTGCTTGTGCTTCTCCAGCGTTTTGCGCGCGAGGAACCCCTTCATGGCGCGGCGGTAGAAGGCGCGCAGTTGCTGGCCGCGCAGCAGCATCCGTTCCGGCACGCCGGCGGCGAATTCCACCATCTCTTCCTGCAGCAGCGGGTAGCGGACATCGATTCCCGCCAGTTCGCACATCCGGTTCACCTTGCGAAGGTCGTTGTCGGCGAGGGTGAACTTGTGGTCCAGAAAGAGCATCCGCTTGACCAGGCCGGCATCGTCGCACTGCTGCCAGCGGGAGCGCAGCAGCCGGATGGGGGCTTCGGCGTCCACTTGCTCGAGGAATCCAGGGTCGAAGATCTCCTGGAGCGCGAAACGGTGGAGGAAGTTGTAGGTCTCCAGCCGTTCCGGCATGGGCACCTTGGCCTGCTCCACATAGCTGTGAAGCTTGCGCAGGGGCGGCAGCCGGCGGGCCAGGGGCTCCACCAGAAGGCTCTTGAGCGGGCCCGGCACTCCGTCGTAGAGCGCGAAGAGCTTCTGTTTCGCGTAGCGGGCGTTGCCAGCGAAGATCTCGTCGCCGCCGTCGCCTGCGAGAAGCAGTTTCTTGCCCGCTTCGCTCGCCATGCGCGCGCAGTAGTAGGCCGGAACGGCGGAGGCGTTGCCGAAAGGCTCGTCGTAGGCGGCGGCGGCCAGGGGGATGGCTTCCAGCACGTCCTGCGGAGTAACGTAGTATTGGTGCAGCCGGGCGCCGAAATGGTCGGCGGTGGCGCGGGCGTACTCCATCTCGTCGAAGCCCTCGGCATCGAAACCGATGGCGAAGGCGTCCACCGGCTGTGACTGGATCTTCTGCAACACGCCGGTCACCGTACTGCTGTCGAGTCCGCCGCTGAGAAAGGTGCCGAGGGGACTCCCCGCCGGCGCGTTGCTGCGCACCACCTGTTCCAGCCTCTCATGGAGCTCTTCCGCCAGCGTCCGCTCGGGGACGTCGCGCTCCGAAAAGGCGAGCTGCCAGTACCGGTGCACCTTCACCCTTCCGTCGGCATACTCCAGGCATTGCCCGGGTTCCAGCTTGCGCACGTTTTCGAAGAGGGTGCCGGGGCTGGGCACCATGTGGAAATAGAGATAGTTGAACAGCCCCTGGAGATCTATGGAGGGTTGGAGCCGGGAGTGTGCGAAGAGGCTCGAGATCTGGCTGCCGAAGAGCAGCGTATCCTCCACGAGGCTCCAGGCCAGCGGCCGGATGCCGAGCCGGTCCACCGCGAGGAGCGCCCTTCGGTGCCCAGGGTCGATGACCGCCAGGGCGAAGTCGCCCGCCAGTCGCTCCAGTACGTCGGCGCCATGACGACGGTACTCTTCGATCAGCGCGCCGGCGTCTCCCTCCTCGGCGGCCAGCCGCTCCAGTTCCCGGTCGGTCCATCGCGGATGGCCCTCGATGGCGGCGCACAGGCCGCCTCGGCAAACGCTAGAGGCCGTTCCCGCCCCTCCCGCAGCCGTTCCTCCTTTTTCCAGTGCGGCTGTTTCCTGCTCCTCCGGCGCCGGTGCGGTGCGCGAGCACATCCCGCGCAGCAGCGCCTCGCCGTTTTCTTCCTGGTCGCCGATCCAGCCGCAGATGAAACCCATGTGTTCTAATCCCGTTGATCTTTGTTCAAGCGAAAAAACCAATTTTACGCCAATCGTCCGCGTTCATGCTTCGGCCGAAGGCGTCCCCGCTGAAGGGCTTATTTCTTCTTTTTCCCGCGCTTCGCCCGGGGGTGCGTTGCGTCGTAGACCCGTGCCAGGTGCTGAAAATCGAGATGAGTGTAGATTTGCGTGGTGCCGATGTCGGCATGCCCCAGCAGCTCCTGCACGGCGCGCAGATCGCCCGAAGACTCCAGCAGGTGGCTGGCGAAGGAGTGGCGCAGCAGGTGGGGATGGAGGTGACGGACCGCCTGGCGATGGCGGGCGTGCTGCTCCAGCCGGTGCTGGACGGTGCGGGCGCTGATGCGTCTGCCCCGTTTGCTGACGAAGAGGGCGGGTTCTTCGGGAGCCGCCAGGCGGTGACGGACCTTCAGCCAGCGGTCCACCGCTTCCAGCGCCTTGGAACCCACCGGCAGCCGGCGGGTCTTGGCGCCCTTGCCGGTGACCTCCAGCATGGCGTCACGGCGATCCAGGTCGTTCAGGTCGATAGAGATCAACTCCGCCAGGCGCAGTCCGCAAGAGTAGGCGAGTTCCATCATCGCCAAGTCTCGGATCTCCAGGGGAGTTCCGCTCTCCACCGACAAGAGCCTCTCCATCTGGTCGACCTCCAGCACCGCCGGAAGTTTTGCGCGGACCTTGGGGGTGCGAACCCCCCGCGCCGGATTTTCCTGGATTTTTCCCTCCAACATCAGATACCGGAAGAAAGTGCGCAGCGCGGAGAGCCGGCGCCGCAGGCTGGTGGCGGAGAGGCCACGCCGGTTTTCGGCGGCGGCGTAGCGGCGAATGTCGGACTGGCGCAGATCCGGCCAGGCCAGTTTTCCCTGCTGCCGGTTCCAGGAAGAGAAGTGGGCAAGGTCCTTTCGGTAGGCGTCGATCGTGCGGGGAGAGAGACGCCGCTGGTGGGCGAGGTGGTCGAGGAAGGCTTCGACGAGCGGGTCGGCCGGCTCGCTTTTCATCCGCCGTCGCGGCGGGCCACCGCCTGCAAAGTGAGGCTCACCAGCTCTCCCAGCCGGATGAGGAAATCCACTCCTTTGCCGGCATGGAAACGGTCGCGGTCGCGGCTGCCGATGGCCAACACTCCGGCGAGCTCGCTGGTGCGTATGGGAATCAGCGCCGCCGAGCCGCTCTCTCCCGCCTGATCGCCGAAGAGCACCTTCAATTTTTCGCCGCTGAGAGGACCGCAGGTGGGCTTGTCGGTGCGCATGAACTTGCGGAAGATGGCCAGGCCCGCCTCGCTCACGCGGGCCTCCTCCAGATCTTCGGTGGAAAAGAGCTTGAGCTCCACCGCGTCGGCGTTGAAGCGCGCTCGCAGTTCGTCCTGAAGGATGGCCAACACCTCTTCCACCGTGGTTGCGCCGATGAGGTCGAGGGTCAGGCGATGAAGCCGCTGGTTGAGTTGTTCGTTCTCGCGGGCCACGGCGATCAGCTCCTGGAGCTGCTTCTGGTAACGTGCCGCTTTGTCCTGAAGCATGCGGATCTTGTGCTCCAGCAGGGAGACCGCTTCGCCGGTGCGATGGGGGACCTCGATGTCCTCCAGCACATCCTCGTGGCGCAGAAAGAAGTCGGGATGGTCGAGAAGATAACGGGCGATCGCCGCTTCTTGTTCGCTGTCGATCTCGTTCATAGTTCAATCTCGCCTTCGAATACCCGAATGGCGGGTCCCGCCATCCAGACGGGTTCCGCCCCACCTTTCCAGCTTATCACAAGATCTCCGCCCCGCAGGTGGACCTTCACCTCTTCATCCAGCAGCCCGCGCAGCCGTCCCGCCACCACGGCCGCGCAGGCACCGGTGCCGCACGCCAAGGTTTCGCCCACGCCGCGCTCCCACACGCGAAGATCGATTTCCCCGGGATTGCGGATGGACATGAAGCCCACGTTGACCTTTTCCGGAAAACGCTCGTGCGTTTCGATGAGCGGCCCCAAGGTGGCGACAGGCGCCACGGAGAGATCGTCCACCATCACCACCGCATGGGGGTTTCCCATGGAGAGGGCGCTGATGGAGACGAGCTGCTTCTCCACTTGCAAGCTGTAGGTGGAACTGGCGTGCGCGGCGCGGAAAGGGATGCGTTCCGGCTCGAGGATGGGGGCGCCCATGTTGACGACCACCTGGTCCCCTTTGAGAAAGAGCCGGATGGCCCCCTTGCGGGTGCCCACGTCGATGATCTCTTTGCGGGTGAGCCCCTTTTCATGCACGAAACGGGCGAAGCAGCGGGCGCCGTTGCCGCACTGTTCCACTTCGCCGCCGTCGGCGTTGAAAATGCGGTAGTAGAAATCGGTGTGCTCGTCGCGGGCCGGTTCCACCAGCAGCACCTGGTCGCAGCCCACGCCGAAACGCCGGTCGGCGAGGAAACGGATCTGCTCCTCGTTCAGTTCCACCTGCTGATGGATGGCGTCGAAGACCACGAAATCGTTGCCGAGTCCTTGCATCTTGGTGAACTTCAGCTTCATGGCAGCAAATGTTCTCCCCGCCACAGATCTTCAATTCGTTCACGCTCCCGGACCAGATAGGCCTGGTCGCCGTCCACCATCACTTCGGCGGCGCGGGGGCGGCTGTTGTAGTTGGAAGCCATGGCGAAGCCGTAGGCGCCGGCGGAGCGGACGGCCAGCAGGTCCCCCTCCTCGAGAGCAAGGCGGCGCTCCTTGCCCAGAAAATCGCCCGTTTCGCAAATGGGACCCACCAGATCCCAGGTCCTCACTTTCCCATCGCGCGCGCGCACCGGCACGATCTCCTGCCAGCTGCCATAGAGAGCGGGGCGCAGCAGGTCGTTCATGGCGGCGTCCACGATGGCGAAATTTCTGGCCTCGGTGAGCTTGAGATACTCCACCCGGGTCAGCAGCACCCCGGCGTTGGCGGCGATGGCGCGGCCCGGCTCCACCAAAATCTCCAGCTGGCGCCCCCGCAACCGGCGGGCCACGGCGTTCGCATACTCGGCGGGCGCGGGCGGCTCTTCGTCGCGGTAGGGCACGCCCAGCCCGCCGCCGAGATCGAGATGGTCGAGGGCGATGCCTTCCTCGCCGAGACGATCCACCAGCGCCAGCACCCGGTCGAGCGCATCGAGAAAGGGAGAGAGTTCCAGCAACTGGGAGCCGATGTGGCAGTCCACCCCCGAGAGGCGCAGGCCAGGCAGCTCCAGGGCGCGGCGGTAGAGGCGCAGCGCCTCCTCCATGGGGACGCCGAACTTGTTCTCTTTCAAGCCGGTGGAGATGTAGGGGTGGGTGCGGGCGTCCACGTCGGGATTGACGCGCAGGGCCACGGGCGCCTCGGCGCCGTGGGCGGAGGCCACCCGGGAGAGCCGCTCGAGCTCCGCTTCCGATTCCACGTTGAAGCAGCGGATGCCCAGTTCCAGGGCGCGCTCCATCTCGTCCACCCGCTTGCCCACCCCCGAGAAGACGATGCGTCCGGGATGACCGCCGGCCTTCACCACCCGCTCCAGCTCCCCCAGCGAGACGATGTCGAAACCGGAGCCGAGGCGGGCGAGCAGATCGAGAACGGCCAGGTTGGAGTTGGCCTTCACCGCGTAGCAGACCAAGTGGGGCCGGTTTCCGAAAGCGTCGTCGAACGCCCGCCAGTGGCGCTCCAGAGTGGCGCGGGAGTAGATGTAGCAGGGCGTGCCCCAGCGGCGGGCGATCTCCTCCAGGGGCACCTCCTCGGCATGGAGGTGGCCTTCACGGTAGCGAAAGTGGTCCATGGGCTACTGTTGATGTTGCTGTTGTTGCGGCGGCGGCATGTAGAGCGGTCCCTTGTGTCCGCAACCGCCCAGAGCCGGCAACAGGGCGAGGAGCAGAAAGGGCAGGGAGAAGCGCAGCATCGACGACTGTCTCGTGACTCTCAAAGGCGCTAGTATAACGCCTTTGAAACTTTACCCGGAGCGTCCGTGGACTATCCATCGCCTCTGGTCGTCGATCCTTCTGGAAGCGTGCGCCATTCGATCGTCTGGCTGCACGGCCTGGGGGCGGACGGTCGCGATTTCCTGCCGGTGGCCGAGGCCCTGCGCCTGCCGCCCGAGCTGGGGGTGCGCTTCCTCTTCCCCCAAGCGCCGCGACGGCCGGTGACGGTGAACGGTGGGCTGGCGATGCCGGCCTGGTACGACATCTATTCCCTGGAAGCGGGCGCGCCGGTGGATCTCGAGGGGATCCGGCGTTCCGTGGCCTACGTGCAATCGCTGGTGCGGCAGGAGCAGGCGCGGGGCGTGGAGCCGGAGCGGGTGGTGCTGGCGGGCTTTTCCCAGGGCGGGCTGGTGGCGCTGGCGGCGGCCCTCCACGGTCGCGAAGCGCTGGCGGGGGTGGCGGCGCTCTCCACCTATCTGCCGCAGGCGGTGGTGCCGGAGATCGCGATCCCGCGCCGCGTCTTTCAGGCCCACGGCCGCCAGGACGAGGTGGTGCCCCTTTCGGCGGGAGTGGCGGCGCGAGACCGCCTGTTGGCCCAGGGGCACCAAGTGGCGTGGCACCAATACGACATGGGCCATACGGTTTGCGCGGAGGAGGTGGTCGATCTGCGGGTCTGGCTCATGGAAGCGCTGAGGTAGGGCGGATGGAAGCCGCTCCGCATCGATATCGGCCTCTCCTCAATCGTACTCTTCGGCCCGGCGGGCGTCGCCCCGGACTTTCTCCGCCGGATAGCGCCGTTCGTTGATGGCGATCTTGCGGTTGGCGGCATCCAGAAGGTCGATCTCCAGCCGCTGGCCGAGCCGGACCAGATAGATGAGGATGTCGGCCAGCTCCAGGGCCACCGCCTCCTTTTTTTCCGGGGAGAGATTTTCGCTCTGCTCCTCGGTCAGCCATTGGAAGTGCTCCAACAGCTCGCCCGCTTCTCCCGCCAGCGCCATGGCCAGGTTCTTTGGAGAGTGGAACTGTTCCCAGTCGCGTTGCCGGGCGAACTGCAGCAGCCGCTGGTCGAGTCGTTCGAGGCTGTCTTTCATGGAAGGCGCGCTCATTTGGAGGAGAAGAGCCGGTTGTTGCTGAGGAACTGCCAGGTTCGGGTGATGTCGAGGATGTCCACCTCCTTGCGGATCTCTTCCGGGAAGGGGGCGAAAGGCGCGGCGAGGCGGACGATGCGGACGGCGGCGTCGTCCAGGATCTTGTGGCCGGAAGAGCGCAATACCTGGATCTCCGCCACGCTCCCGTCGGCCCGCACCGCCACGTGGAGCAGCAAGTCGCCGTAGAGCTTCTTGCGGCGGGCGGCGTCGGGGTAGTTGAGATTGCCCACCCGTTCCACTTTTTTGCGCCAGGCTTCCAGATAGGCGGCATAGCGGTACTCCTGGGTGCTGGCGTTGATCGCCTTGCGCCGCGGCCTTTGAGAGGCGTAGCGGCTGTTGCGGTCGAGCTCCGCGGTGAGGCGGGCGATCTCCTGACGCGTGCTCGAAAGCAACTGAGCGACGTCCGGACGGGGGCGGGCCTTCACCGGCGTCCGCCGGGCGGGGGGGGTGCGACGAGGTGCGGGGCGGGAGCGGGCGACCACCTTGGGCGCGCGGCGTTGCTGGGGCGCCGGGGTCCCGCTGCGGATTCGCTCCACGGCGGCCTTTCGGGCGCGATGGAGCGCGGGGCGGCTGGGCGCGGCAGGGGGGCGGCTCTTCCCCTTCTGCGCCGCCGCGCCCTCGTGGCTGGCATTGGCGAGGAAATCGGCTTTCTTTGGTTTTTTCGTCGGCTTCGCGGGAGGCATCAAGACCACGTCCAGGCGCTTCTGCACCTGCGGTTTCGGAGGGGGTGGAAAGCGGAAGCCGACGCCCAGAAGCACCACTCCGTGCACCAGGGCGGCGATCGCCAGCATGGTGGCCAGGCGGCCGTTCTCCTCGGGATGACGGGAAAGAGCGCTCATGGGCGGGGGCGGTTCTTTTCCTTCGGCGGCATCAGGGGCGGACTCAACTTCACCCTTTGTCGTTTCGGCTCGAACAGTTGGACCCGCCTGGCCATGGCGGGGTTCATGTGGATGACCCCGTCGCTGTCCACCAGCAGCACATAGCGGATACCCATCTTCCTGGCGATGCGGTGCCACCCTTTGGGGCCGGCCACGAAGAGCGCGGTGGCGGCGGCGTCCGCCACCGTGGCGTTGTCGTGGATCACGGTGACCGAGCGGGTGCCGCGGGCCGGATAGCCGGTGCGGGGGTCGATGATGTGGTGATACCTCTTCCCTTCCCACACGCAATACCGTTCGTAGTCGCCCGAGGTGAAGACGCTCTCGTCGCCGGCGATGTCGACGAACCCGAGGGTTCCGGAACCGGAAGGGCTGCGGATGGCGATGCGCCAGGGGTGACCTCCACGGGAGCCGATGGCGCGAAGGTCGCCGCCGCTGTTGACGATGGCGTTTTCGATGCCCAGCTCTTTCAAGTGATCGATGGCCAGGTCGATGCCGTAACCCTTGCCGATGGCCCCGAAATCCAACTGCACCGCTGGATTCTTGGAGCGGAGGAAGATGCCGTCCACCTTGATGTCGGCCATGGTGGGGTGGGCTTCGACCAATTTTGCGATCTCCTCCGGATCCGGCAGACCTTTGCACTGCAACGGATCCTGGTGGAACCCCCAGAGCGCGATCAGCTTGCCGATGGCGGGGTCGAACAGTTCGTCGCTGCGCGCGGCCAGCGTCTTGGACCGTTTGACCAGCTCCAGCACCGATGGCGGCGCCGCGAAGCGGACTCCTTCCGCCAGCAGTTGGTTGGTGCGTCCCAAGGGGCCGGGATTCCAGGCGTGCCATGCCTTGTGCATGGCGGCGAAATCTTTTTCGAGAGCGTCCACCGCGGCTTCCGCCCGCGGGCGGGAGACGCCCACGATGCTCACGTCGTTGAGGGTGCCGAAGGCGAGGAAACGGCTGTTGTAGACCGGTTCGGTCCGGTTGCAGCCGCCGAGCGGCAGGAGTGCCAGAAACAGGAAAAAGAGAAAGAATCTGTTCATCCGGAGAGCTTCTGTTCGATGCGGTCCATCAACATGCCGCTGATGTTGAGGCGGTAGAGACGGTCCAGTTCGCGAATGCAAGTGGGGCTGGTGACGTTGATCTCGGTCAGGTAGTCGCCGATCACGTCGAGCCCGGCGAAGAGTATACCCGCCTCGCGCAGGCGGGGGGCCACCTGCTTCACGATCCATCGGTCTCTTTCGGACAGCGGAACCCCCTTGGCGGTTCCGCCCGCGGCCAGATTGCCCCGGGTCTCGCCGGGCCGGGGGATCCGCGCCAGCGCCCATGGCACCGCTTCGCCGTCCACCAGCAGGATGCGCTTGTCTCCTTCCTCGATCTCGGGGAGAAAACGCTGCGCCATCACATATTTGCTCTGGCGCGCGGTCATGGTTTCGAGGATCACGCCGGTGTTGGGATCTCCGCTGCGCAGCCGGAAGATGGACTCGCCTCCCATGCCGCCGAGCGGCTTGAGCACGATGTCGCCATGGCGTTCGAGAAAGCGCAGAAGATCGGCGAAGCGGCGGGTCACCACCGTCGGCGGCGTGCACTGCGGAAACCAGGCGGCGTAGAGCTTTTCGTTGGCGTCCCGCAGGGCGCGCGGATGGTTCACCACCAGGGTGCCCCGGGCCGCCGCCTGCTCCAGCAGGTAGGTGGCGTAGATGTACTCCATGTCGAAGGGCGGGTCCTTGCGCATGAGGACGACGTCCAGCTCGGCCAGGGGGCGGGTGACCTCGTCGCCTAGGGCGAACCAGTCGGCGGGGTCGTCCCGCACCTCCAGAGGCCGCATGTGGCCCATCGGTTCCTGATGGAGAAGGAAAAGTCCGTCCATCTCCATGTAGTGGATCCGCCATCCGCGTCGCTGCGCCTCCAGCAGCATGGCTAGGCTGCTGTCCTTCCGGACTTTGATGGATTCTATGGGATCCATCACAATTCCCAGGCTTGGTGTCATGGTATGTTTGCCTTCAGTTTTTGGTTTTTCGTCAGTGTTTTGTGGATCAAAGCACAAGAATTTTCTGCTGCTCTTGCGTGGCTGCAACCACCTTGCTATGTTGCCTCACGAAAGGCAAATAATGACAAAAAAGGGGGTTGTAGGGGGGCAATGGAATCTTGGGACCATGTATCGAAGAGGCGTGCCGGACGGTGCGATTCCGTAGCCGGTGCGTTGGAGGTTTGCGAAAAACTTTCAATTTTCATGGAGCAACGGCAGCGAGCCAATCAGTGGTATGGGGTGACGATGTGAGTGAAGAGCAGACAGAGCCCGCCCTGGAGGGGCTCAAGATCATGGTGATCGACGACAGCAAGACCATCCGGCGCACTGCCGAAAATCTGCTGCGAAAGGCGGGATGCGAGGTGATTACCGCCACAGATGGCTTCGAGGCACTTTCCTTGGTGGCAGACCATCGTCCGGATCTCATCTTCGTGGATATCATGATGCCCCGCTTGGACGGCTATCAGACCTGTGCGCTGATCAAGAGCAACCAAACTTACAGTGACACACCGGTGGTGATGCTTTCTAGCAAGGATGGTCTTTTCGATCGCGCCAAAGGAAGGCTGGCCGGCTCGGACCAGTATCTGACCAAGCCCTTCACCCGCGAAGAGTTGTTGGGCGCCATCCGCCGCCATATCGACCAAGCTGCATGAGACTCTGCCAGGCGGGCGGGAGGGCTCCTTCTCCGCTGCGCCTGAAGTGTCAAAGTGGAGACGAAGAATACATTCACAATTTGAGTGACGAATAACATGGCAAAGGTATTGATCGTTGACGATTCTCCCACCGAGGTCCACATCTTCAGCTCTGCGCTCAGTGATGCCGGCCACGATGTGCTTGTGGCCAGCGACGGTGAGGAGGGGGTGAGAAAGGCCAACGAACAGCAGCCCGACGTCATTCTCATGGATGTGGTGATGCCAGGGCTCAACGGTTTTCAGGCTACACGCAAGATTCACCGTAACTCCTCCACTCGGCACATCCCCATCATCATCGTCACCACCAAGGATCAGGATACGGACCGGGAATGGGGTATGCGCCAAGGTGCCAAGGACTATTTGGTGAAACCAGTGGACATGAAAGAGTTGCTGCAGAAGGTATCGCAGCTGGTGTCTTGAGACGATGACCAATTCCTCGCACTCCCTCGTATCTGAAGTGCTGGAAAAGCTGGCCGAGTACGCCTCGCGCAGCGAGCAGCAAGAGGAGAAAGTGCCCGCTGCTCTGGTTCGGGATGAAGACTGGCAGGGGTTAGCTTTCGTCGTCGATGGAGTGAAGCTCGTGGTAGCCATGGAAGAGGTGCGTGAGATTCTGCCCTACCCGGAGTCGGTGACCCGGGTGCCGGGCACCAAACGCTGGATGCTGGGGCTCGCCAACGTGCGTGGGGAGCTGTTGCCCATCATGGATCTGCAGCAGTTTCTCGGTGCTCCGCCGGTGGTGATCAACGATCGCTGTCGAGTGATGGTGATTCGGAACCGGGGCACCTCCACCGGCTTGCTCGTCCCTTCGGTGATCGGCATGCGTCATCTGCCATTGAACCAGAGGGTTGTCGATGCTGAGTTCGAAGGGATGGTGGGGCGCTACGTATACGATATTTTCAGCCTGGAGGATGGGGTATGGCCGGTGTTCAGTATGGCGGCGCTGGCCATCGACCACCGTTTCCTCTCGGCAGCGGCATGACAAAAGAAAGGGCTTGGATGCCGGCTCCAGAGTCGCGGGACCAACATGCATGAAACCTGAATCGGTGGGCAGCGCCCACCCTCATTTCGAGGTGAGAAAATGGCTGTAAGAGCGCACAAGGGTCAAGAACGGTCGGCACTCATTCCATTGCTGTCCGTCTTGTTGGTTCTCTCCATGGTATCCGGCATCCTCGCCTTTGTGGCCTGGTCCCGGCACAGTGCTCACATCGAGAAAGATCTCCTCTATGCAGCGGATCAGCGCGTTCTGGCCCACCGGATCGCCAAGTATGCGGTGGAGGCTGCAGGCGGGAAGGAGGCTTCCTTTGCTAGGTTGCGGGATTCCCGGGACCGTTTCTCGGAACTGCTGAAGATCCTCGAAAACGGTTCGCCGAGCGAAGGTCTCCCTCCCTCTCCGAAAGATGTACAGCCTCTTCTCCGCCAAGTGGAGAACAGCTGGAAGGAGCTTCGGTCGCACGTGGATGCCATCCTCAACAACCAGGATGCCATCCTCTCAGTGCACGAGATCACCGCCACCATCAAAGACACGCTTCCCGATTTGCTGGAGCTCTCCACCGATATCACCAATGAGCTGGTGGAGCAGAAGGCCGATCCTGCGCAGGTCTATTATGCAACCCGGCAGCTCTTTCTGGCCCAGCGCATCGACTCCTCGCTCGGCGATGTGCTGGCGGGTGGCTCGGCCACCGCATTGGCGGTGGATCAACTTACCCAGGACGTGGATGAGCTGAAAACGGTGGTAGATGCGCTGCTCAATGGCAGCGGAGCGCTCGGCGTCAAGCCGCTCAAAGAGAAGGACCTCAAAGAGGATCTGCTTGAGATCACGGCCATTCTGGGGGATATCGACGACTCACTCGGCAGCGTGTTGAACATGATCCCTAAAGTGCTTCCGGCTCTGGAGGCAGTGGGAGAAGTGGGACTGGAGGAGAAGGCTCAGCAGGCGGTGGAAGCGGGCAAGGTGCTGCCCGACATGGATGTTCCCACAGCGTTGGCTTCGGCTTCGGACAAAGTGGCCGATTCGATCAAAACTTTAATCGCTGGCTACCGGCAGGAGGCGGGACGCTTCAAGGTCGGTCCTCTGGCGGTGGGGCCCGTATTGATCACCGGACTTGGCGCCCTCACCGTTGCTCTGCTGGTGCTGTTGGGTATCGCACTGGTGCGCCGCGCGCGCCGGCAGGAACAGGCCATCTCGGAACAGTATCAGCGCAATCAGGAAGCCATTCGCCGCTTGTTGGACGAGATGGGAGACCTGGCCGATGGCGACCTCTCAGTGGAGGCGACGGTGACCGAGGATATCACCGGCGCCATTGCCGACTCCATCAATTACGCCATCGAAGCGATGCGCGAGGTGGTGCAGTCCATCAACGACACGGCCGAGGAGGTGTCGCAGTCTTCACAGGAGACCCAGGCCACCATCATGCACTTGGCGGAGGCGGCCGAACACCAGCGAGATGAGATCACCGGTGCCAGCACCACCATCGACAAGATGACCAATGCGCTGGTGGAGATGGAAGGTACCGCCATGCGGTCGGCCGAAGTGGCGCAGCGCTCGGTGGAGCTGGCCGGCAAGGGGGGCGAGGCGGTGCGGCGCACCATCCATGGAATGGATAACATCCGCGAACAGATCCAGGAGACCTCCAAGCGCATCAAGCGGCTGGGGGAAAGCTCTCAGGAGATCGGCAACATCGTGGAGCTCATCGAAGACATTGCCGACCAGACCAACATCCTGGCCCTGAATGCCGCCATGCAGGCGGCCATGGCCGGGGAAGCGGGGCGGGGTTTTGCAGTGGTGGCGGACGAGGTGCAGCGCTTGGCCGAACGTTCCGCCAACGCCACCAAGCAGATCGAGGCATTGGTGCAGACCATCCAGGCGGACACCAAAGAGGCGGTCAGTTCCATGGAGTCCAGCACCACCGAGGTGGTCAGCGGCGCGGGGCTTGCCGAAGACGCTGGCGCCGCTCTGCAGGAAATCGAAAAGGTGTCGCAGGAGATTGCCGAGATCATCACCCGGCTGGCTGCTTCGGCTCAGTCTGAATCGGCCGAGGCCCGGCAGCTCAACGATACCATGGGCGTCATCAGGGAGATCACCCAACAGACCACCGACAGCAGCAGCAACGCGGCCGAGGCTATCGGGGAGCTGGCCCGCAAAATCGACCAATTGCGCCAGTCCGTGGCTGGTTTCGTGCTGCCTGAGAACTGAGCCGGCAGGAGCCCGCGGTCGAGGGAATTAGATGAACGAAGTCGAGAAACCCGATTATGCCACCTTGCGCTGGGTCAAGGAGGGATTGGACGAGACCATCCAGTTGGCGCGGCGTGCTCTGGAATCCTATGAAGAGGCCGGATTTCAGGGAAACGCCTTGGGTACATTCTTAGAGCGGATCCATCAATTGCTTGGCACCCTGCGCATGGTCCAGGTCTATGGTGGCGCCATGCTGGTGGAAGAGATGGAGGCGGTGGGCCAATTGATGCAGCAGGGCGCTTTGGCCGGAGATGAGCGCCTTGCGGAGTCGCTCATGCTTGGACTGGTGCAGCTGCCGGGCTATCTGGAACGGCTGGAGAGGGGAGAACCGGATATTCCCCTGGCATTGTTGCCAGTGCTCAACGACTTGCGCGCCGCCCGCGGTGTGGCGCCGGCATCGGAAGTGGTGCTCTACGCGCCCAACCTCAACCGCGTAGTGGAGCGGGAGCCAGTGATTCCAGGATCCGGGAATGCCGAGATTCCGGCTCTCGTCAAACAACAACGGGTTCGTTACCACCATGGGTTGTTGGGTTGGTACCGAAACGAACAGGAAGAGGAGGGACTCGGCTTGGTGTTGGACGTCATCCGGCGGATCAACGCCGTGGCGGGAACCCGTCGGCTGCGCCGTCTCATGGATTCCGCCGAAGCCCTGGTGATCATCCTATCCGATGGCGAATTTGCCGCCGACGCCGAGGTTAAACAGCTCTTCAGCCGCCTCGACCGCGTGCTTCGCGAATTGATCGAGAAGGGCGAAGAGAACGCCATGGAGCAGTTCCCCATGGAGCTGCTCAAGAGCATCCTCTATTTCGTCTCCCGCTCCCATTCCACGGATCTTGTGGTGCAATCGGTGAAACGTACCGCCGATCTGGCGAACAGCTTCCCCGAAGGAATGGGTGAACCTTCTACGGTCCAGGTGGCCGCGGCCGATGAAAGTGTGCTGTCGGCGGTGACATCGGAGTTAGTGGGAGATCTCCGTTTTATCCAAGAAGGCATGGATCTCTTTATTCGGGGTGATTGGGAAGAGCTCGAACGTTTGCAGGGGTTGGCCGATAGGCTGCACAAGGTGGCGGATACGCTGGGGGTGCTCGGCAAGGGCGCGCTGCGCGAACGATTACTCCGGGTTGTGGAGACGATCCAGGAAATCGAATCGGGTCGGCTGGAACCCGAGGAAGAACAGCTCATGGAGGTCGCTACCCGCTTGGTGGAAGCCGAAGCGATTCTTGTCGGCGAGGGTGCAGAAGCGGTGGCCGGAGATGTGGGAACCGATGCGGCTGGCGCCGAGCGCGAAGCCAGAGCCCGGGCGGTGATCCAGGAGGCTTCCCTGGAGTTCTCTCGAATCAAGGAAGGGTTGGAGCGTTATATACATGATGCTTCGGAAAGGGAGCGCCTGCAGGACGTTGCCGCCGATGTGCACAAGTTGTCGGGCGTTTTCAATCTCATCGGGCTGGATGCCGTGGCGACCCTGCTCAAGGAGGCGGAACCGGAACTACGCCGGCTGGCCGAACAGGAGGTGGAGCTCATTCCCCAGCAGCAGGGCGCTCTGGTGGATCTTTTCGCGGCCCTGGATTATTACCTGGAGGCGAGGCTGGAAGGGCGCAGTGGCCTGGATGCCATCCTCGATGAGGCGGATGCCTCTCTGCGGCGCCTCATCAGTCTGGACGAGGCGATCCAGAGCGAAATCCACCCCGAGTTTCTGGAAACGTCTCCCGAACCGCCCGCGAACGGCGCCGAGATCGTTCCTATTCACAGCGAGGCCGTCGAAGCCGCGGAAACATTGGTGGAAGCGGCGAAGCCGAAGGAGGAAACGCCTTCCCCGGAGATCGTGGAAGAGGGTGGCTCTTCCACTCCGAAGGAGGTCGTTTCTCCTCCCGAGGAGGGCGCTCCCGCCATGGTGGAAATGGACGAGATCGATCCAGAGATCTTCGAAATCTTCATGGAAGAGGCAGGTGAGGAACTCGAAGTCATCAACGAAGAGTATCCCAAGTGGCGCGTCGATCTTTCCGATGAAAAGGCGCTGCAAACCTTCCGCCGTTCTTTCCACACCCTCAAGGGAAGCGGGCGCATGGTGGGCGCCAAGGTGATCGGCGAGTTCGCGTGGGCCGTGGAGAATCTTCTCAATCGGGTCATGGACGGTACGGTTCCGGCGGACGCGGATGTGCTCGCCTATCTCGACGAAGCCGTTGCTGCCGTGCCCCTGCTGGTGGAAGCGCAGAAGACGGGCACACCGGCGAGGGTGGATGTGGCGGCGCTGGAAGCCCGCGGTTTCGAGTTGGCAGAACCCAGGGAGCCCCAAGAGGGAGAACAGCCCATGGAGGCGGAGCCGGAAACGGTGGAGGCGAATAGGAGGGAAACAGAGGAGATGTTCATCGGCGAAGCGCCCGAGCTGCCGCCGGCCGCCATCGTCTTGGATGAGGATCTGCACGCGGTCTTCCGTTCCGAAGCGGAGGGTCACCTGGAAGTGGTGGAACAATTTATCGCACGGTGCCATGAAGGATGTCGCATCTCCCCCGAGGTGGTCCGCGCATTGCACACGTTGCGGGGAAGTTCTCACCTGGCCGAAGTGGAGCCCATGGCGGTGCTGGCAGGGGAGATGGAGATCTATTGCAACCATCTGCACCAGCTCGACCACGCCTGCGGCAAGGAGGAAATAGGACTGCTGCGGGAGTTTCAAAACGTCATGAAGAATATGCTCGGCGCCATCAATCGTGCCGGCAGCGAGCTTCCCGATTGGGGGAAATTGGTGAAGGCCGTTCGCACCGCCGACCAAGCACTGCCCGAAGTGCTTTCGGATCTCGAGCCGGTGAGCGAAAGCGAGCTTCTACAGGATCCGGTGGCCGATGGCGAGGTTGTCGCGGCCTTCATGGAAGAGGCTGCGGAGATCCTGGAGCGGTTGGATGGAAAATTGGGGCAATGGGCCGAGGGTGCCGATGATGAGGGGCTTTTGGAAGAGATCCGGCGCGACCTCCATACTCTGAAGGGAGGGGCGCGCATGGCCGGGCTGATGCCGTTGGGGGATCTGGCGCAACCATTGGAGGCTTTTTTCGAAGCGCTCGCCCAGAGCGCTGGCTCGGTGGATTCTGATACCCAGTCGCAGGTTCGCAAGTTGGTGGAGGTTATCGAAGACGGCCTCGATGCGCTCCACCTTAATGGAAAGCTGCCCGACCTCTCCCACAGCGTGGCCGAGGCCGAAAAGCTGGCTTCCGGTATGGAAGCGCTGCTCTGCACGAAAGAAGCTGGCGTCGAAGAGAAGGAGGAGCTGCCCCCTCAGGAGCCCGAGTCCATCCTGCTCACGGAGAATTGGGGAGGAGAGACTTCCGACCATCCCGAATCCTCCTTTTTGCGGAAACCACCGCCCGCCAGGCCGGAGGTGGATCCGGAACTGCTCGAACTGTTCCTGGAGGAAGCTGGAGAGATCTCCGAGCGGCTCGAAGAGCAGCTGACCGAGTGGGAACGTGAGATCACTTCGCAAGAAGCCATCGACGGCCTCATGCGCAACCTACACACCCTCAAGGGAAGCTCCCGCTTTGCGGGCCTCTTTTCCATGGGTGACCTCGCTCATGCACTCGAGTCCCTTTTTGAGAAGCTGGCGGGAGGGGAACTCGAGCCCAATGGGGAGTTGGTACCGTTGGTGCGCCAGGGCATCGATCGGTTCGAGCAGGGCATCGAGCTTCTGCAACGCGGACAAGGACTGACCGATCTCGGGGAGATCACCTCGGCCATCGAGTCGGCAGCGGCCGGAGGGGAGTGGGTGCTGCCTTCTGGTGCCGTGGATTCTGAGTACACACTGATCTCCGAGTCCTTTTCCACGACCATGGTCTCGGAGATGGGAGAGGAAGCCACCAGCTTCCAGCAGGAGTCCGATTCCTCCCTGCTGTTCAGCTCTCAGGTGCTGACCGATTCCGAGTTGTTGGGTGAACCGGAGCCCGCTGGCGACGATCATGTGATCCCTTTTCCGAAGGAGGGAACCATTGGCCACAACGAGCGTCGCCGGCCACCGCCTCTGCAAGCTGAAGAGGAGCGGGCCGACAAGGAGGAGCGGGTTCGGGTACTGGCCGAACTGCTCGATCAACTGGTGAACAATGCCGGTGAAGTAAGTATCTACCGGGCGCGCCTGGAACGGCAGAATCTTCAGGTGCAGCACAACATCGAAGAGCTCAATGCCACCATCGCGCGGCTGCGTTCCCAACTGCGGGCTTTGGAACTGGAAACCGAGGCGCAGATCCGTTCACGCCACGAGAGGGAGCGGGAGGAAGAGCGCTATCAGGATTTCGATCCTCTGGAGATGGATCGCTACTCTACATTGCAGCAGCTTTCCCGGGCCCTTTCCGAGACCATCAGCGACCTCTCCAACATCGGCGAATCGTTGAGCGAACAGATGAGGGACGCCGACACTCTGCTCCTGCAACAGGAGCGGGTCACCAACGATCTGCAGGACGGATTGCTGCGCAGCCGCATGGTGCCTTTCAAGCGCCAAGCCTCCCGCCTGCAGCGGGTGGTCAGACAGACGGCGCAGACCCTAGGAAAGAAAGCCGAACTTGACGTCATCGGTGCCGAAGGGGAGATCGATCGTACCATCCTCAACCGCATCACGGGGCCGTTGGAGCACCTGCTCCGCAATGCGGTGGCGCACGGTATCGAGGCCCCCGATCAGCGCCGGGAGTCGGGTAAGCCGGAGACCGGCAAGGTTTCGCTGGTGCTGGCGCGCGAAGGAAGCGAGGTGGTGCTCACCGTCTCCGACGACGGTGCCGGGCTGGATGCGGGCGCCATCCGCCGCAAGGCGGTACAGAACGGCTTGCTCGATGAACAGGCCGAGGTGGACGAAGACGCGCTCTATCAATTCATTCTGCAGCCGGGGTTCTCCACTGCGGCCGAGGTGAACCAAGTAGCTGGCCGGGGAGTGGGGATGGATGCCGTGGTGGCAGAGATCAAGCAGCTCGGCGGTTCGCTGGAGATCATGTCCCAGCAGGGACGGGGCAGCAGTTTCGTCATCCGTCTCCCCTTCACCCTGGCCATCTCCGAGGCGCTGTTGGTGGAGGTGGCGGAAGACGTCTACGCCATTCCTCATGGTGCCACCGAAGTCATCATTCGTGTCTCCCGCGAGGATCTTCTGGCCTGCTACCGAGGGCGCTCTCCCGGCATCGAATACGGGGGCCATCTCTTTCCAGTGCGTTATTTGGGGTCCCTGCTCGGAGTTGCGGATCCCGCTATTCCAGACAATGCCAAGTGGCTGCCGCTGCTGCTGGTGCGTACGGGAGAGCAGCGGATGGCCGTTCAGTTGGACCGCCTCATCGGCAACCAGCAGGTGGTGGTCAAGTCCATCGGCACCCAGCTTGCAGGAGTGCGCTGGTTCACCGGCGCCACCATCCTGGCGGACGGCAAGATCGCGCTTCTTCTGGACATGAACGCAGTGGTCCGTTCCGCGGCCATGGCGCAGCTCGCCACGGCGCCTGCGGCGCCGGAGGAGGAGAGGGGCATCACGGTGATGGTGGTGGACGACTCCATCACCGTGCGCAAGGTCACCAGCCGATTGCTGGAGCGCCACAACATGCAGGTCCTCACGGCGAGAGATGGCGTGGACGCCATCACCGTCCTCCAGGACCACAAGCCCGATGTGATGCTGCTCGACATCGAGATGCCGCGCATGGACGGTTACGAACTGGCGCGCCACATCCGCAACACGCCCGAGCTGGAGAACATTCCCATCATCATGATCACTTCGCGCACCGGCGACAAGCACCGCAAACGGGCGCTGGAGCTTGGAGTGGACCGCTACCTCGGAAAGCCCTACCAGGAGAACGATCTTCTGGAGAACATCTACGAGCTGTTGGGGGAGCGGGCCTATGGCTGATTCGAACGACGCCGTGACTGAAGAGCAATGCCTCCTGATTCCGCAACGGCAGACCCCTCTGCTGCTTCCGTCCGCGTCGGTAATCGAGATCATCGGTTATCGGGAATTGAAGGAAGGAGGGGAAGCCGCGCCTGCGTGGCTGCTGGGGCGGTTCGAGTGGCGCCATCTGCAGCTGCCGCTGATCTCCATGGAACGCTTGCTCGGAGTAGAGCGGCAAAGGCGCCGGGGACGCAAACGGATCATCGTCATCCATGTTTTCGACGAGCGCCTGAAATACCCCTTCGTGGGCGTCGATGCCACCGGCATGCCCCGTCTGGTGAATATCGACGAGGCGGCGCTGAAGGTGGAGGCTTCCGAAGGGTGGCCGTTGGAGTGGCCGGTGCTCTACAAGGTGAGCGTCCAGGGCAACGAGGCGCTGGTACCGGATCTCGATCGCCTGGGCGATCTGATCGTTTCGCTGGAGCCGGCGGCGGCCTGAGGTGTTTTCTCTCCCTCAGCGGAAGTCTCCCCAAAGCGCCTGCGCCGCGGCCAGCGCCGCCAGCGGCGCCGTTTCGGCGCGCAATATTCTCGGCCCCAAGCGGACGCCCCTGCAGCCAGCGGCGTAGGCGAGCCGGCGCTCTTTATCGCTCAATCCCCCTTCGGGTCCGATCAAAAGGCCGAGCCTTCCCGTGGGCGGTGGCTGGTCCGGCAGGGAAGAGCGCGCCCCCGGATCCAGAAGCAGCACCGGCGGCTCCGCTCTTTCGAGCCAGGGCGCCAGCCGCGAGGGTGGATGCAAGGGCGGCAGATAGCGTCGTCCCGACTGCTCGCAGGCGCTGATCACCACGCCCTTCCAGTGGGCTATCCGCCGCTCCAGCCGTTTTCCTTCCATTCTCACCAGGGTGCGCTCGGTGAAGAGTGGCTGCAGGCTGGCCACCCCAAGCTCCACCGCTTTCTGCAGGGCGAAGTCCATGCGTTCGCCGCGCGGGATTCCCAGCGCCAGGTGGAGTGCCAGGCGGGGGGGAGGCTCGGGTTCGCCCGCCTCAAGAATCTCGGCCTCGGCTCTCTCCTTATGGAGGCGGACCAGGCGGGCGCGATAGTCACGACCGTCCCGTCCGTTGAACAGCAGAAGCGGGGCGCCCTCACGCAAGCGTAGAACCTTGATCAGGTGCCGAGCCGTGCGTTCGGGAAGCGCCACCCGTTCCCCCGCGTTCAAGGAAAGATCGACATGGCTACGAGGCAGGCGCACCCTATCGATTCAGCCCTTCGCAGATGGCCAGGGTGGCCCTCGACTGGTTCATGGTGTAGAAGTGGAGCCCCGGCGCCCCGCCTTCGAGCAGTTTTCGGCACAGCTCGGCGACCACCTCCACGCCGAATTGGAAAAGCCCCTCGGCGTCGTCGCCGAACGCTTCCAGCCGCTTTCGCAGCCAGCGCGGAATCTCCGCCCCGCAGGCGTCGGAGAAGCGGGCCAGATTGGCGTAGTTGGTGATGGGCATGATGCCCGGGACGATGGGAATCGTAATGTTCCGCTTGGCGCAGTCGTCGAGAAAGCGCCAGTAGGCGTCGGCGTTGTAGAAGTACTGGGTGATGGCGCCTGAAGCGCCTGCTTCCACCTTGCGTTTGAAGTTGTCCAGGTCCTGCCAGGCGGTGGGGGCCTGGGGGTGGAATTCGGGGTAGGCGGCCACCTCGATGCGGAACTGGCCGGGAAATTCCGCCTGGATGAAGGCCACCAGTTCGTTGGCGTAGTTGAAGTCGCCGGGTTCGCCGGCTCCGGCGCCGGAAGGAAGGTCGCCCCGCAAGGCCACCAGACGTTCGATCCCTTCGCTGCGATAGCGCTGGAGGATGTCGCGGATCTCTTCGCGGCCGGCGCCGATGCAGGAGAGGTGGGGAGCGGTCTCGATGTTTCGGCTGCGCAGCCACTCCACGGTGGCGAAAGTGCGCTCACGAGTAGAGCCGCCGGCTCCGTAGGTGACGCTGAAATATTCGGGATCCAGCGCCCGGAGGGCTTCGACCGTCTCCTTGAGCTTTTCCATGCCCTTTTCGGTCTTGGGCGGAAAGAGTTCGAAGCTGAACTGTGTGGTCATGGGGTAATCGTGAAAGAAAGGTTCCGGGGAGCGGCGCGTCGATCATCGCGCTTTCGGAAAAAGGAGGCGTGAAGTCGGCGGTTTGCAGCTGGCAGATTGCAGCGGCGCAATCGCAGGAACAGCCCTGCCCAGCCTGAAGGGCTGCATGGGGACCGTCGGGGACGCCGTGAACACTTCGTACCTGCGGAGTCGGTCTCGGCTTCCATGCCGCGGACACCCCGCCCCTTTTTCCCTTTCAGGCCCTCGAACCGGGCTTCGCAGCGGCTCAGGACCCGATTCATGGGATTGTCCTGCATGGGGCCGTGGCGGGCGGCAAGTCGATCATCCGCTTTGCCAACCGCCGCTCAGTAGCGATAGTAGTCGGGCTTGTAGGGCCCTTCCACCGGCACGCCGATGTACTCCGCCTGTTCCGGCGTCAGCTTCGACAGGTGCACGCCGATCTTCTCCAGGTGCAGGCGGGCCACCTCCTCGTCCAGCTTTTTGGGCAGCACATAGACCTTTTTTTCGTAACGTTCCGGGTGGTTGAATAGCTCCATCTGCGCCAGCACTTGGTTGGTGAAGGAGTTGGACATGACGAAACTGGGATGGCCGGTGGCGCAGCCCAGGTTCACCAGCCGCCCTTTGGCCAGCAGGATGATCTTCTTGCCGTCGGGGAAGACGACGTGGTCCACCTGGGGCTTGATCTCCTCCCACTGGTACCCTTCCAGGCTGGCCACGTCGATCTCGTTGTCGAAGTGGCCGATGTTGCAGACGATGGCTTCGTTCTTCATCGCCTGCATGTGCTCGTGGGTGATGACATGGAAGTTGCCGGTGGCGGTGACGAAGATGTCGGCCACGGGAGCGGCCTCTTCCATGGTGACCACGCGATAGCCTTCCATCGCCGCCTGCAGCGCGCAGATGGGGTCGATCTCGGTGATCCAGACGGTGGCTCCCAGGCCCCGCAGCGACTGGGCGCACCCCTTGCCCACGTCGCCGTAGCCCAGCACCACGCAGATCTTGCCGGCGATCATCACGTCGGTGGCCCGCTTGATGCCGTCCACCAGAGACTCGCGGCAGCCGTAGAGGTTGTCGAACTTGGACTTGGTCACCGAGTCGTTGACGTTGATGGCGGGGAAGGCCAGTTCTCCCTTCTCTTCCATCTGGTAGAGCCGATGGACGCCGGTGGTGGTCTCCTCGGTGACGCCGCGGATGTTTCCAAGGATGGTGGAGTACCAGCGGGGATTCTCCGCCAGCCGCGCCTTGATGGCGGCGTAGAGCACCTCCTCCTCTTCGCTGGTGGGGTTTTCGAGCACCGAGGGGTCGGACTCGGCCTTGGTGCCCAGGTGGAGCAGCAGGGTGGCGTCGCCGCCGTCGTCCAGGATCATGTTGGGAGTGCCGCCGTCGCTCCACTCCATGATACGGTGGGTGAACTGCCAGTACTCCTCCAGGCTCTCGCCCTTGTAGGCGAACACGGGAACGCCTTCGGCGGCGATGGCCGCGGCGGCGTGGTCCTGAGTGGAGAAGATGTTGCACGAGGCCCAGCGCACCTCCGCCCCCAGCTCCACCAGGGTCTCGATGAGAACCGCGGTCTGGATGGTCATGTGCAGGGAGCCGGCGATGCGCGCGCCTTTGAGGGGCTTCTCGGCGCCGTACTTCTTGCGCAGGGCCATCAGCCCCGGCATCTCGGTTTCGGCGATGGCGATCTCCTTGCGGCCCCATTCGGCCAGGGAGGGGTCGGCGATGACGGCTTCGGTCTTCTCTTCGATCACGGCGTTCATGTCATTTCTCCTGAAGGTTGGTTCTCAGAAAAAATGAGCGCCGTTGTTTCATGTCCGAGCCTGGCCCGGCATGGCCGGGTTGCAGCGCTCCTCGGAAAAGACGGATTGTAGGCCGGGCGGCGGTTCGACGCCAGATGGCATCCCGCCCTCTGGGCGCGCTACAGCCCGGCCGCTTCGCGCAGCGCCTCCGCCTTGTCGGTGCGCTCCCAGGTGAATTCCGGCTCTTCGCGGCCGAAGTGGCCGTAGGCGGCGGTCTTGCGGTAGATGGGGCGCACCAGATCCAGCATCTGCTGGATGCCGTAGGGGGTGAGGTCGAAATGTTCGCGCACCAGGCGGGCGATCTTCTCCTCCTCGATCTTGGCGGTGCCGAAGGTTTCGATGCTCACCGAGGTGGGCTGGGCCACGCCGATGGCGTAGGAGACCTGGATCTCGCAGCGGTCGGCCAGCCCCGCGGCGACGATGTTCTTGGCCACGTAGCGTCCGGCATAGGCGGCGGAGCGGTCCACCTTGGAGGGGTCCTTGCCCGAGAAGGCGCCGCCGCCATGGCGGGCCATGCCGCCATAGGTGTCCACGATGATCTTGCGGCCGGTGAGGCCGCAGTCGCCCACCGGGCCGCCGATGACGAATTTGCCGGTGGGGTTGATGTGGATGCGGGTATCGCCGGTGATCCACTCTTCGGGGATCACCGGCTTGATGATGTTCTCCATCACCGCTTCGTGCAGATGGGGCTGGTCGATGTCGGGGGCGTGCTGGGTGGAGAGCACGATGGCGTCGGCACCGACGATTTTTCCATCCCGGTAGCGCAGGGTCACCTGGCTCTTGGCGTCGGGGCGCAACCAGGGCAGCACCTGGGTCTTGCGCATCTCGGCCTGGCGCTGCACCAGCCGGTGGGCGTAGTGGATGGGAGCCGGCATCAACACCTCGGTTTCGTTGGTGGCATAGCCGAACATCATGCCCTGGTCGCCCGCGCCCTGCTCTTCCGGGGCTTCGCGATCCACGCCCTGGGCGATGTCTCCGGACTGCTTGCCGATGAGCGACATCACCGCACAGGTGGAGCCGTCGAAACCGACGTCGGAGCTGGTGTAGCCGATGTCGCACACCACCTTGCGCACCAGTTCGTCCAGATCCACCCAGGCTTCGGTGGTGATCTCGCCGGCGACGATGACGGCGCCGGTCTTCACCAGGGTCTCGCAGGCCACCCGCGCCCGCTGAGGGTTGGGATCCTGTTCGAGGATGGCGTCGAGCACCGCGTCGGAGATCTGGTCGGCGACCTTGTCGGGATGGCCCTCGGCCACCGATTCGGAAGTGAAGATGAAATCGCTCATGGTGGTCCCTGTTCCTGTCGTTGGGTTCCGGCGGCCCGGAAATGAAAAAAACCCGTCCTGCCGTGCGGCTGAGACGGGTTCGCGGCGTGGCCGGAATCTCGCTTTAGCCGCACTTCTATAGCGCCCGCAATCTGAGGTCAAATCGGCGCTTGGCGGGTCATTATTCAGGAACGCCCGCCATTGTCAACTTTTTCTTCTTCTTCGCCGCTGCTATATTGCTGCGCCTCAGCGCCATTCATCGGGAGGGAAAAGCTCATGGTCTCGTTGCAAACCCCCGTCTGCGAATTTGGCAAGCCCGCGGTGGATTTCGCCCTGCCCGGCGTGGACGGCCGCGTCTGGACCCTCGACGACTGCAGGGGAGAGAAAGGCACCCTGGTGATGTTCATCTGCAACCACTGCCCCTATGTGAAGGCGATCCGGGACCGCTTGGTGCGCGATACCCGGGAGTTGTTGGACTACGGGGTGAAGTCGGTGGCCATCATGTCCAACGATCCCTCCCTCTACGAGGAGGACTCCTTCGAGAACATGAAGAGGGTGGCTCGAGAGTACGACTTTCCCTTTCCTTACCTTTTCGATGAGACCCAGGAGGTGGCCAAGGCATACGGAGCCGTCTGCACGCCCGACTTCTTCGGATACAACGCCGATCTGGAGCTCCAGTACCGAGGCCGTCTCGACGCCAGCCGCAAGGAGGCGGCGCCGCCGGATGCGCGTCGCGAGCTCTTCGAAGCGATGAAGCAGGTGGCCGAGACCGGCCGGGGGCCGGAGGAGCAGATTCCGAGCATGGGCTGCTCCATCAAGTGGAAAGAGGCGCCCTGAGCCTCGCAACTGGTTGATTCGGCAGGGGAGAGGGCGGCTGGCGCGGTTCGCAACAGTTTCGGTTTATGGGCATATTCAAAACCTAGGGTATTGCCCGATTGCCACCCTTGTTATGCTTTTGCGACAATGACGAACTGACTTCGTTTCGGGGGCGACGAACATCATCCTGCCGCCGGCGCCATCCCGCCGGTGCCCGAGGGTTCCAGATTCTTGTCCCGCTGTCCCCAGAGGACGGCGGATGGGGAACATTCGTCGAGATTGCAACCACAATGATTCAAGGAGGGGCTTATGTCCTCGCGTAAAGATCTAGCCAATGCCATCCGTGCGCTCAGCATGGATGCCGTCCAGAAAGCGAAATCCGGCCATCCCGGCGCACCCATGGGGATGGCGGACATCGCCGAGGTGCTGTGGCGGGGCCACCTCAAGCACAACCCCGCCAACCCCAAGTGGTACGACCGTGACCGCTTCGTCCTCTCCAACGGCCACGGCTCCATGCTCATCTATTCCCTGTTGCACCTCACCGGCTACGATCTGAGCATCGACGATCTCAAGGCTTTCCGCCAGCTCCACTCCAAGACCCCCGGCCATCCCGAGTACGGTTACACGCCGGGAGTGGAGACCACCACCGGTCCTTTGGGGCAGGGGATCACCAACGCCGTGGGCATGGCGCTGGCCGAGCGCACCTTGGCGGCCCAGTTCAACCGTCCCGGCCACGACATCGTGGACCACTACACCTGGGTGTTCCTGGGCGACGGCTGCATGATGGAGGGAATCTCTCACGAGGCCTGCTCGCTGGCCGGCGTCTGGGGGCTGGGCAAGCTCATCGCCTTCTGGGACGACAACGGAATCTCCATCGACGGCCATACCGAGGGGTGGTTCCGCGACGATACGCCGAAGCGTTTCGAGGCCTACGGCTGGCATGTGATCCGCGACGTGGACGGCCACGATCCCGAAGCCATCGACAAGGCGATCCACGAAGCCAAGTCGGTGAACAACAAGCCCACCCTCATCTGCTGCAAGACCATCATCGGCTATGGCGCGCCCAACCTGTGCGGTTCCCACGACTGCCACGGCGCGCCGCTGGGCGAGGACGAGATCAAGGCCACCCGCGAGAACCTCAACTGGCCTTATCCCCCCTTCGAGATTCCCGACGAGATCTACCAGGCGTGGGACGCCCGCGAGGCGGGCAAGGCGGCCGAGGCGGCGTGGAACGAGAAGTTCGCCGCCTACAAGGTCGAGTATCCCGAGCTGGCGGCCGAGTTCGAACGGCGGATGAAGGGCGAACTGCCCGAAAATTGGGAAGAGGTGGCCGACGACTACATCAAAGCCGCCGACGAGGCGGCCGAGAGCCCGGCCACCCGCAAGGCGTCGCAGAAGGCGATCACCGCCTACGCCAAGGCGCTGCCCGAGTTCCTGGGGGGGTCCGCGGACCTGACGCCCTCTAACCTCACCGCCTGGCCCGAGTCCAAGACCATCACCGACACCGTGGCCGACGGCAACTACATCTCCTACGGCGTGCGGGAGTTCGCCATGTCGGCCATCATGAACGGAGTGGCCCTCCATGGCGGTTTCATTCCCTTCGGCGGCACTTTCCTGATGTTTTCCGAATACGCCCGCAACGCCCTGCGCATGGCCGCGCTGATGGGCGTGCAGAGCATCTTCGTCTACACCCACGACTCCATCGGCCTGGGCGAGGACGGCCCCACCCACCAGCCCGTGGAACAGATCTCCACCCTTCGGCTGATGCCCAATATGCACACTTGGCGTCCCTGCGACGCGGTGGAGACGGCGGTGGCCTGGCGCGCCGCCATCGAGCGCAAGGAGGGCCCCACCAGTCTGGTCTTCTCGCGCCAGGGGCTGCCCCATCAGGTGCGTTCCGACGAGCAGCTCTCCCTCATCGCGCATGGTGGCTACATTCTCAAGGATTGCGAGGGCAAGCCGGAGGCGATCATCATCGCCACCGGTTCGGAAGTGGCTTTGGCCATGGAGGCCGCCAAGCAGTTGGAAGAGGAGGGCAAGAAGGTGCGCGTGGTCTCCATGCCGTGCACCGAGGTCTTCGACCTCCAAGACCACGAGTACCGCGAGTCGGTGCTGCCTTCCGACGTCACCGCTCGGGTGGCGGTGGAGGCGGGCGTCACCGATTTCTGGTGGAAGTACGTGGGCCACCAGGGCCGCATCATCGGCATCGACCGTTTCGGCGAGTCGGCGCCGGCCAATGTCCTCTTCCCGCACTTCGGCTTCACCGTGGATCACGTGGTGAGCGCCGTCAAGGGCGTGATCGGCTGATTTCCCGGCCCCTTCCCCGTGGAAGGGGCTTCTTTTTCATCTTTCGGTTCAACAGAAAACTCCGGAGTAGAGCTTATGACTATCAAGGTTGGTATCAATGGATTCGGCCGCATCGGCCGCATGGTGATGCGCGCGGTGACCAACGAGTTTCCCGAAGTGGAGATCGTCGGCATCAACGACCTGCTGGACGCCGACTATCTCGCCTACATGCTCAAATACGACTCGGTTCACGGCCGCTTCTCCAAGGAGATCGTCGTGGAGGACGGCAGCTTCGTCATCGACGGCAAGAAGATTCGTCTCACCGCCGAGCGTGATCCGGCCAACCTGAAGTGGGACGAGGTGGGCGCCGAGATCGTCATCGACTGCACCGGCTTCTTCCTCACCGCCGAGGGGGCGCAGAAGCACATCGACGCCGGCGCCAAGAAGGTGGTGATGTCCGCGCCCTCCAAGGACGACACCCCCATGTTCGTCTATGGCGTCAACCAGGACGCCTACGCCGGCCAGACCATCGTCTCCGCCGCCTCCTGCACCACCAACTGCCTGGCGCCCATCGCCAAGGTGTTGCACGACAACTGGGGCATCAAGCGCGGCCTGATGTCCACGGTTCACGCCGCCACCGCCACCCAGAAGACGGTGGACGGCCCCTCCATGAAGGACTGGCGCGGCGGCCGCGGCATTCTGGAGAACATCATCCCCTCCTCCACCGGCGCCGCCAAGGCGGTGGGCAAGGTGCTGCCCGAGCTCAACGGCAAGCTCACCGGCATGGCCTTCCGCGTGCCCACCTCCGACGTTTCGGTGGTGGACCTCACCGCCGAGCTGGAAAAGCCGGCCACCTATGAAGAGATCTGCGCGGCCATGAAGGCGGCCTCCGAGTCCAGCCCCCTGGGCGAGACCCTCTCCTACACCGACGAGAAAGTGGTCTCCACCGACTTCCGGGGAGTGGGTTTCTCCTCCATCTTCGACGCCGGCGCCGGCATCCAGCTGGACGACACCTTCGTCAAGGTGGTCTCCTGGTACGACAACGAGTACGGCTATACCTGCAACATGATGCGTTTCGTGCAGCACGTGGCGAAGAGCTGATCGACCAGGAAAAGCCGGCTCGGCGTTCACTTCACGGATCTCGGCAGCAGGGATGCTGCCACGAAGTCTCCAGGGATGGATTCACGGCGTTCCGTGAAGTGAATGGTGAGCCGGCCATCCCGTTCCAGAATCATTTGCCAAGGCATCGGGCCTTTGCAAATCGTTCTGAAAGACCTTCAGCAGGAGAGACAAGATGTCCATAATCAAGATGACCGACCTCGACCTTTCCGGCAAGCGCGTGCTCATCCGCCAGGATCTCAACGTGCCCATCAAGGACGGCAAGGTCGCCTCCGACAAGCGTATCCGCGCTTCCCTCCCCACCATCGAAAAGTGCGTGGAGGCCGGCGCCCGGGTGATGCTCATGTCCCATCTGGGCCGGCCCACCGAGGGCGAGTACGACGAACAGTTCTCCCTCAAGCCGGTGGCCGACTATCTTTCCGGCCTTCTGGGCCAGGAGGTGAAGCTGGTCAAGGACTATCTCGACCGGGTTCCGGAGGTGGACCAAGGCCAGGTGGTGCTTCTGGAGAACGTTCGTTTCAACAAGGGCGAGAAGAGCGACGACGAGGAGCTTTCCAAGAAATACGCGGCTCTGTGCGACGTCTACGTGATGGACGCGTTCGGCACCGCTCACCGGGCCCAGGCCTCCACCCACGGCGTGGCCCGCTTCGCTCCAGTGGCTTGCGCCGGTCCGCTCCTGGCAGGCGAGCTGGAGGCGCTGGGCAAGGCGCTCAACGATCCCGAGCGGCCCATGGTCGCCATCGTCGGCGGTTCCAAGGTCTCCACCAAGCTGACTGTTCTGGAGAGTCTCTCCAAAGTGGTGGATCAGCTCATCCCCGGCGGCGGCATCGCCAACACCTTCATCGCCGCGGCGGGCTACGACGTGGGCAAGTCGCTCTACGAGCCCGATCTGGTGGACGAGGCCAAGCGCCTGATGGAGGCGGCCAAGGCCAAGGGAGGCGAGATTCCCGTGCCCACCGACGTGGTGGTGGGCAAGGAGTTCTCGGAGGACGCCGAGGCGACGGTGAAGAAGGTGGACGAAGTGGCCGAGGACGACATGATCTTCGACATCGGCCCCGAGACCGCGGCGCGCTTCGCCGAGATGATGAAGGCGGCCGGCACCATCGTCTGGAACGGCCCCGTGGGCGTCTTCGAGTTCGACCAGTTCGGCGAGGGCACCAAGGCGCTGGGCGAGGCCATCGCCGAGTCCAAGGCCTTCTCCATCGCCGGCGGCGGCGATACCCTGGCGGCCGTGGACAAATACGGCCTGGCGGATCGTATATCCTATATCTCCACCGGCGGCGGCGCTTTCCTCGAGTTCCTGGAGGGCAAGAAGCTGCCCGCCGTCGCCATTCTGGAGGAGCGAGCCGGCGGTTGACGCCGGAGACAACCTCGACGGGAAACCTTTGATGCCAAGACGAACGAAGATCGTAGCCACGCTGGGGCCGGCCACCGACGACCCCAAGATGCTGGACGAGGTGATCGCCGCCGGCGTGGATGTGGTCCGTCTGAACCTTTCCCACGCCACCCACGAGGAGCATGCCGAGCGCGCCGAGCGGATCCGCAACCGCTGCCGCGCCTCGGGGCGCCAGGTGGGGGTGCTGGTGGATCTTCAAGGACCCAAGATCCGCATCGGCGGATTCGCCGAGGGGCCGGTGGTGCTGCACGAGGGGGATCACTTCATTCTCGACGCGGCGCTGGATCCCGAGGGCGGCAACCAGGAGCGGGTGAGCGTCACCTACAAGGCGTTGCCCGAAGAGGTCTCTCGTGGCGACACCCTGTTGCTGGACGACGGGCAGATCGTCCTCTGGGTGGAAGAAGTGATCGATCAGGAGGTGCGCTGCAAGGTGACCGTGGGCGGCGTTCTCTCCGACAAGAAGGGGCTGAACAAGCAGGGCGGCGGCCTCTCCGCGCCGGCGCTCACCGACAAGGACAAGGAGGATATCCGCTTCGCCGCCTCCATCGACGCGGACTACCTGGCGGTTTCGTTCGTGCGCTGCGCCGAGGACGTCAACACGGCGCGCAAGCTGTTGCGCGAGGCGGGCGGCGAAGGGGGCATCGTCTCCAAGATCGAGCGGGCCGAGGCGCTGGAGTGCATCGACGAGATCATCGACGCCTCCGACGCCATCATGATCGCCCGGGGCGACCTGGGCGTGGAGATCGGCGACGCCGAACTGCCCGCCGTGCAGAAGGATCTCATCAAGAAGGCGCGTTCCATGAACTGCGTGGTGATCACCGCCACCCAGATGATGCAGTCCATGATCGACAGCCCCATCCCCACCCGCGCCGAGGTGTTCGACGTGGCCAACGCCGTGCTGGACGGCACCGACGCGGTGATGCTCTCCGCCGAGACCGCCGCCGGCAAGTATCCCGGCAGGGCGGTGGAGGCCATGGTGCGGGTCTGCGCCGAGGCGGAGAAGCAGGCGGTGACCCGCGTCTCCGACCACCGTCTGCACAGCGTCTTCGGCCGCATCGACGAGGCCATCGCCATGGCCTCCATGTACACCGCCAACCACCTGGGCGTGAAGGCGATCGCCGCACTCACCGAGTCGGGGTCCACCACCAAATGGATGTCACGCATCTCCTCGGGCATTCCCATCTACGCCCTGACCCCCCACGTCTCCACGCGGCGCAAAGTGACTCTCTACCGGGGGGTCTATCCGGTGAGCTTCGACGTCACCGGCGTCAATTCTCAGAAGGCCAACTTCGAGGTGATCGAGGAACTGAGGCGGCGGGGAGCGGTGCGCGACGGCGACTTGGTGATCATCACCAAGGGGGATCTTTCCGGAGTGCAAGGAGGCACCAACGTGATGAAGATCGTCCGGGTGGGTGACGTCTATGTTCCCGAAGACCAGTGATACCGCATATTCAATCAACCAGAGCGAACCCGATCAGATAAGGAGAGAATCATGGCACTGATTTCCATGCGTCAACTACTCGATTACGCGGCCGAGCACGATTTCGGCATGCCCGCCTTCAATGTGAACAACATGGAGCAGGTTCACGCCATCATGCAGGCGGCCGACGAGTGCGACAGCCCCGTCATCATGCAGGGCTCGGCCGGCGCCCGCGCCTATGCGGGCGAGCCCTTCCTGCGCCGTCTCGTGCAGGCCGCGGTGGAGATGTACCCCCACATCCCCGTGGTGATGCACCAGGACCACGGCGCCGAGCCGGGGGTCTGCCTGCGCTCCATCCAGTCCGGCTTCACCTCGGTGATGATGGACGGCTCGTTGATGCCCGACATGAAGACCCCCTCCACCTATGAATACAACGTGGAGACCACCCGCAAAGTGGTGGAGATGGCCCACGCCGGCGGCGTCTCGGTGGAGGGCGAGCTGGGCTGCCTGGGCTCGCTGGAGACCGGCATGATGGGCGAGGAGGACGGTCACGGCGCCGAGGGCAAGTTGGATATGGACCAGCTTCTCACCGACCCCGACCAAGCCGCCGATTTCGTCAAGCAGACCGGGGTGGACGCCCTGGCCATCGCCATCGGCACCTCCCACGGCGCCTACAAGTTCACCAAGCCCCCCACGGGCGAAGTGCTGCGCATCGACCGCATCAAGGAGATCCACGCGCGCATCCCCGACACCCACCTGGTGATGCACGGCTCCTCCTCGGTGCCTCAGGAGTGGCTCAAGATCATCAACGAGTATGGCGGCGACATGGGCGAGACCTACGGCGTGCCCGTGGAGGAGATCGTGGAGGGCATCAAGCACGGGGTGCGCAAGGTGAACATCGACACCGACCTGCGCATGGCTTCCACCGGCGCCATCCGCAAGCATCTGCACGACAACCCCAGCAACTTCGACCCGCGCAAGTTCCTCAAGGCCGCCACTCAGGCCATGAAGGAGATCTGCAAGGCGCGCTACGAGGCTTTCGGCAGCGCCGGTCACGCCGCCAAGATCAAGCCCGTCTCGCTCGAGGAGATGTACAAGCGCTACGAGAGCGGCTCGCTGGATCCCAAGGTGAGCTGAACGGCTCCGATTCCTTTGCTGCGAAAGGGCGCTTCGGCGCCCTTTTTCCTTTCCGCGGCGGAGAGGGCGAGGGAGAAGGTCAGGATGGCGGCTGAATGCCGTGCCGAATCAGCCAGTCCCGGTCCAGCTCCCAGCGCACGCCGCGCACCTTGGAATCGGCCACCACCAGCGCCTTGGCCCGTTTCTGGGCCTGGGCCAGGCGGCGTTGGGCCTTTTGAAAGCGGGGGGAGTCGGGGCTGGCGCCGCTCACCTCGGGAAAGATGCGCGCCAGCACCTCGGCCACGGGCACCTCGGTGGATCGGGGCGTGCTCATCACCGCGATGCCGTTCTCCAGCCGCACCACCCGGAAAGGGTAGGGAAAGGCGGAGACGAGGGGATCGGCCTCCAGCCGGCTGTTCAGCTTGCGCACCTCGGGGGGTTGATAGAGCACCGCCACCACCAGCGCGGCCACCAGGGCCAGGAGAACGGCTGCATAGATCTTCGTACCGCGGTCGAGTTTCGCCATGGAGAAGGGGACCTTTGGATGTTCGCCCTGCTTGGTCGCATGCGCGCGAGTTAAAGTCAAGTTTATACGCGGAAAGAGGAGCGGGAGCCATGACGATCCTCATTCGTCAGGAGTCACCCTCGTCCCTTGTTTTCCGTTAACCCGGGTTCTGGAGCGACATCCGGGCTGAACGGCCGCCGGCACCCCTTTTCCACTTCCCGAATCCCCGTGACGAGGCGGGTCAGGCTGCTTGGGGCTCTTCGCTCTCCAGCAGGGCGCGCAGTTTGTTGCGTGCCCGGAACAGCCGGGTGCCCGCGCCGGCCACCGAGAGGCCGAACTTCAGGGCGATCTCTTTCTGGGAGTAGCCGTGGATCACCTGCAGCAGCAAAGGCTCGCGATACTCCTCGGGCAGCTTTTCCAGGGCGTTGCGCAGCACGAAGGCTTCGGTGGAAGTGTCGTAGTAGGAGTGGCTGTCGCCGATGGCCTCCATGGGAATGTCGCTGTAGCGCGGCTGGATGCGTTCGAAACGGCGGGCGTTCTCCCTTCTCAGGATGGTGATGAGCCACCCTTTGGCGGCCTTGGGATTGTGCAGCTTGTCCAGCGACCGCCAGGCGCGCAGCAGCGTTTCCTGGACAAGATCGTCGGCGACGGCGGGATCTTTGGTCAGCCAGAGCGCATAGTGGCGCAGATCGTCCCGGTGGCGGCCGACGAGCCGCATGAATCGGGCATGGTCTTGGGAGGCGGGGGCGAGGGGTTGAGCGGTCTCGGCCGGCATGTGGGTCTTCCTGGTTTCCGATGGTTGTGTACAAGGGAGCAGCAGGAAGCGTGCCAGCATTATAAGGCGTTGATATTTCTCACATAGTTTCGGTAGAAAGGCGCCGGGGAGGGGTTGGAAGTAATGTTTCGTTACTTCCGTGGGAGAGGAACGTAACTTTTCGTGGTTCCTCAGGGAAGCTCGATTCCGTATTTGCGGATCTTGCGGTCGAGAGCGGGACGGGAGATGCCGAGGATACGGCAGGCGTTGGCCTTGTGGCCGCCGGTGTGTTCGAGGACCCGCCGGATGTGGCGCGCTTCCATCTCCTCCAGGGTCGGAAGTTCTTTCTCCTCCTCGGGGACGGTGGCTGGGCTCTCCGGTTCCGCAGCGCCGGGAAAGTGGATCATGTGGGCGGTGATGGCGCCGTCGCGGGCCTGCACCAGCGCTTGGGTGAGAACGTTCTCCAGCTCGCGCACGTTGCCGGGCCAGCGGTGGGCCAGCAATTTCGCCCTGGCCTCGTCGGTGAGGGGGGGAACCGGCCGCTCCATGCGCAGCGCCGCCCGTTCCAGAAGGGCCTGGATCAGCAGCGGCAGATCCTCCGGCCGTTCGCGCAGCGGAGGGAGATGGATGGTGATCACCTCGAGGCGATAGGCGAGATCTTCCCGAAAGAGTCCTTCGCGGGCCATTTCGAAGAGGTCGCGGTGGGTGGCGGCGATGATGCGGCAGTTGACCGGCACCGGCGCCGTGGCGCCCACCGGTTCCACCACCTGCTCCTGCAAGGCGCGCAGCAGCTTGGCCTGCAGCGGCATCGCCAGCTCGCCGATCTCGTCCAGAAAGAGGGTGCCGTCGCGGGCCTGCTGGAAGCGCCCCGGCTTGCGGCTCACGGCTCCCGTGAAGGCCCCCTTCTCGTGGCCGAAGAGTTCGCTCTCCAGCAGGGTGTCGACGATGGCGGCGCAGTTGACGGCGACGAAGGCGCCGCTGCGGCCGCTGTACTGGTGCACCAGCTTGGCCACGATCTCCTTGCCGGTGCCCGATTCGCCGGTGATGAGCACCGGGGCGTTGCTCTGGGCGGAGAGGGCGATCTGCTTGCTCACCGCCAGCATGGCGTCGCTGCGGCCGATGAGCTCGCGGGCGCGGGCGGGGCGGTCTTCCGGCTCTTCGGCGGTGGCGGCGCGACCGGCCAGCGCCTTCTCCACCGTGGCTTGCAACAGCTCGGTCTTCACCGGCTTGTGGATGAAATCGCAGGCGCCGTCCTGAATCGCCTGGATGGCCAGTTCCAGGTCGTGCACCCCGGTCATCATGATGATGCGGGTGCCGGGGACGAGCTCGAGCAGCCGGGGGATGAGGGTGTTGCCGAGCCCGTCCGGAAGCTGCTGGTCGAGCAGAATCAGGTCCGGCTGCAGCGTCTCGGCCTGTTGGAGCGCCTCTTCGCAGTGGAAAGCGGCATGGGGCTCGTAGCCCTGCTCCTGGAAGTGCAGCGCCAGCATCTGATTCAGCGAGGCGTCGTCTTCCACGATGAGCAGGCGGACGCTCATGCCGGCGCCTCCCGCCATGCGGTCCACGCCAGCAGCAGCCAGCCGGCGACGAAGGCGGTGCCGCCGAAGGGGGTGACGGCCCCCAGCCAGCGTTGGCCGCTGAGGGCGAGAAGATAGAGGCTGCCGCTGAAGAGGAGGATTCCCAGAGTAAAGGCGAGGGCGGCCCGGCGCAGTCCGGGTGCGGGCGCCTGGCGCTGCAGAAGGGCGGTGGCGAGCAGCGCCAGGGCGTGGAGCCCCTGGTAGTGTACCGCCTTTTCCCACACCTCCATGCGGAAGGCGGGGAGCTGTCCAGCCAGGGCGTGGGCACCGAAGGCCCCCAGCACCACGGTGAAGAAGCCGGCCAGGGCGCCGGCGAAGAGGGTGGCGCGGGCGTTCATGCGCCGAGCCTCTCCAGCGACTCGGCGGCGATCTCCCGCACGTCGGGATTTTCGTCCTCGAGCAGGCTTTCCAGCCGGGGACGAGCCTGGACGTCTCCCGCCAGTCCCAGATAGTGGGCGGCGTCGGCGCGCAGATCGGCGCGGGGAGAGGCGGCCAGCTCCATCAAGGGGGGTACCAGCGGTTTCAACGCGCCTTTCTCGGCCAGCGCTTCGAAAATGGCCCCCACGCCGAACTTCACGCCCAGAGACTGCTCCTTCTCCTGCATCAGCTCCAGCAGGTCCGCGAGCCGTTCGGGGTGTTTCAGCAGATAGGCCACCGCCTGGTCGAGCTGCCGCTGCTCCAGCAGTTCCCGCAGATAGGCGGCGCCGGCCCCGCCCGCGGCGGCTTTCGCCGCCCAGTCGCGCAACTCCCCCAACGTGTAGTCGCCGGCCAGCTCGAAAGGGCCGATGCGGGTCCAGGGAACCGAGCGGGTGCCCGCCTCTTGCGCCGCTTCGGGGTGGACGGCGACGTTCACCACTTCCAGTCGGCCGATCTCGCCCTTTTTCACCAGTTCGGAAAGGCTGGCGAGCACCGCCTGGCAGTGAGGGCAGCCGGGGGCGATGAGGAGCAGGGCGTCGGCAGGGGCGTTCTCGGTCATGGCTGGATCCGATTCTACACGGGAGGCGCCGCGCGCCAAACCGCGGTGCGACCATGGCGCTGGAGGCAAGGAGGAAGATAAAGCCTCTTTATGCCTGCTGCGGGTAAAATTGTTTGGCCTTTTTGCCGGCAAAAAACTATTTTTACTCACCCCTTTTGCCCCGGGGCCGCATCCGTGCGCCGGTTGCCGTCCGGCGGCGGGGCCAGGGGTGATCGACGAGATTGCGGAAGGGTTGGGGCCCCGGTTCAGATCCTTCCGAATTAAAGAAGGCCGCCTTGGCGGCGACCATCCACTGCAGTGTCAACCTAGGAGAAATCGATGCCTACATTCGTACGTACCGATAAGTGCGATGGCTGCAAGGGTCAGGACAAGACCGCTTGCATGTACATCTGCCCCCACGACCTCATGAAGCTGGACATGGACGGCTCCCTCACCGGCCATGCCATGAAGTCGTTCAACCAGGAGCCGGATCAGTGCTGGGAGTGCTACTCCTGCGTGAAGATCTGCCCACAGAACGCCATCGAGGCACGTCCCTATGCCGACATCGTGCCCCTGGGCGCTTCCGTGCAGCCCCTGCGCGGCACCGACTCCATCATGTGGACCATCAAGTTCCGCAACGGCACCATGAAGCGCTTCAAGTTCCCCATCCGCACCACCCCCGAGGGTTCCATCGATCCCTACGGCGGCAAGCCCGAGGCCGATATCTCCAAGATCAGCGAGCCCGGCTTCTTCGTCCAGGTCAACGGCTACCGCGCCGGCGATCCCAGCGAGCTGATCTGCAAATAACTTTCCGACTTGAAAACTTTCTACAGAGGTAACTGAAATGGCAGGAGAATTCGGAAATCCCGAAATCGTCGAAGAGGAGGTCGATATCCTCATCATCGGCGGCGGCATGGCTGCCTGTGGTGCCGCTTACGAGATCGGCCCCTGGATCGACGCCGCGAAAAAAGAGGGCGTGGACATCAGCGTGAAGCTGGTGGACAAGGCCGCCGTGGACCGTTCCGGCGCCGTGGCCCAGGGCCTGTCGGCCATCAACACCTACATCGGTCCCGAGCAGGATCCCGCCGACTACGCCCGCATGGTCTCCAACGACCTCATGGGCATCACCCGTGACGACCTGGCCTACGACCTGGGCCGCCACGTGGACGAGTCGGTGCACCTGTTCGAAGAGTGGGGTCTGCCCATCTGGAAGATGGACGAGAACGGCGAGCGCCACAACGGCGCCGAGGGCCTGCCCGCCCTGAAGGACGGCGGCAAGCCGGTGCGTTCCGGTAAGTGGCAGATCATGATCAACGGCGAATCCTACAAGTGGATCGTCGCCGAGGCCGCCAAGAAGGCCCTGGGCGTGGACAACATCCAGGAGCGCGTCTTCATCGTCAAGCTGGTGAACGACAAGAAGGACAAGAACCGCGTGGCCGGCGCCGTCGGCTTCTCGGTGCGCGAGCACAAGCTCTATGTCTACAAGTTCAAGGCCTGCCTGCTGGCCGCCGGCGGCTGCGTGAACATCTTCCGTCCCCGCTCCGTGGGCGAGGGCCAGGGCCGCGCTTGGTATCCCGTCTGGAATGCCGGTTCCACCTACGCCATGGCTGCCGAGGCCGGCGCCGAGCTGACCATGATGGAGAACCGCTTCGTGCCCACCCGCTTCAAGGACGGCTACGGTCCTGTGGGCGCCTGGTTCCTGCTCTTCAAGTCCAAGGCCACCAACGGCCTGGGTGAGCTCTACATGGTGCGCAACAAGGAGATGCTGGACGACTACCCGCCCTACGGCCAGGCTGCCGTGCCGGCCTCCTGCCTGCGCAACCACCTGATGCTCAAGGAGATGCGCGAAGGTCGCGGCCCCATCTGGATGGACACCGTCACCGCCCTGGCGGAGATGCGCGAGAAGCTCTCCCCCCGCGAGGTGAAGCACCTCGAGGCGGAGGCCTGGGAGGACTTCCTCGACATGTGCATCGGTCAGTGCGGCATCTGGGCGGGCGAGAACATCGAGCCGGAGAAGAAGAACTCCGAGCTGATGCCCACCGAGCCCTACCTGCTGGGTTCCCACTCCGGCTGCTGCGGCATCTGGGTCTCCGGTCCCGAGGACGTGGGAGCGCCCACCACCGAGGAGCATCCCGAGAAGGACAAGATCCCTTCGCACCTGCCCGAGGGCTGGAGCTGGGGCTACCGCGGCATGACCACCGTGACCGGCCTCTTCACCGCTGGTGACGGTGTCGGCGCTTCCGGTCACAAGTTTTCCTCCGGCTCTCACGCCGAGGGACGCATGGCCGCCAAGGCGATGGTCAAGTTCGTCATGGACAACAAAGACTGGACGCCCGAGCTCGACACCTCGGTGGAGGATCTGGTCGAGGAGATCTACCGTCCTGTGCGCAACTACCTCGAGCACAAGGACTACACCACGGCCATCGACATCAACCCCAACTACATCACTCCCCGGATGCTGCAGTTCCGGCTGCAGAAGATCATGGACGAGTATGTGGCGGGCGTTGCAACCTACTACACCACCAACGAGCACATGCTCGAGCTGGCCGAGCAGAAGCTGGAGATGCTGAAGGAAGACTCCCTGAAGATGCGCGCCAAGGACCTCCACGAGCTCCTGCGCGCATGGGAGAACTACCACCGCATCCTCACGGCCGAGGCGCACATGAAGCACATCCAATTCCGCGAGGAGTCGCGTTATCCGGGCTTCTACTACCGGATGGACAAGAACTTCGTGGACGAGGAGAACTGGAAGTGCTTCGTCAACTCCGTCTACGACAAGGAGACCAAGACCTGGACCTGCTTCAAGCGGGCTCATAAGGACCTGGTCGACAAGTCCAAGCTGTTCAAGTAATCACAGCCTGACAGCGGAGGACGAAAAATCCGGGCGCCGCGAGGCGTCCGGATTTTTTGCTGCTGCGTCGCCGAAAGGTTCACCGCACCGGACGGAGCAAAAGCCTTCTCCCCCTTCGTCGGCCAGATCAGCGGTTTGCCGAGCCGCGAGGCCGCGACGCGGGTTTTTCAAGCCAAATCCCCGCCGGAAACGGGTCTGCAAAAAGAAGGGAATTGGTCGATAATCGACCCGTTCCGTCCTCCGACCTGTTCGAGAGCCCCTTGCGGGCCGAGGTTCAAATCCATGAGTGAAGAAAAGTTCGATCTCCCCTATGACAGCCCGGTGTTGCCTCAGGTGCTGGAGCCTGGGAGCAAACTGAAGTTCGATTGCCACCCCGGCATCTCCTGCTTCAACGCCTGTTGCAAGATGGCCGACATCACCCTGGCGCCCTACGACATTCTGCGGCTGAAGAGGCGCATGGGCATGACTTCGGAAGAGTTCCTGCGGGAATACACCGTGCCTTTCCCCATGGATCAGGACAAGGTGCCGGGGCTGAAGCTCAAGACCGACGAGACGGGCGCCTGTCTCTTTCTCGACCCCGAGAAAGGGTGTACCGTCTACGAAGACCGTCCCACCGTCTGCCGTTACTATCCCCTGGCCATGCTCACCATCCGCGAAAAAGGGTCGAGCCAACCCATCAAGCAGTATTCGCTGGTGATGGAGGAGCACTGCAAGGGCCATGAGCAGGCGCGGGAGACCACGGTGGAGGAGTACCGCAAGGAGCAGGGATGCGACGAGTTCGACTTCTACAACCAGGGCTGGTATGAGCTGATCCTGAAGAAGAAGTCGGCCGGTCCCGGCGTGGGCAAGCCCAACGAGATGAGCCTGCAGCTCTTTTTCATGGCCTCCTACAACACCGACATGTTCCGTCGCTTCGTGCTCAGCGACAAGTTCAAGGCGAGCTACGATCTTCCCGAGGAGACCTACCAACAGATCGAAAAGGACGATGTGGCGCTTCTCCAATTCGCCTACAAGTTCCTGCGCCAGGCGCTGTTCGGAGAAAAGCTGGTGCCGGAGAAGCCGGGCGCCTGGGAGAAGCGGGTGGCGGAGCGGCGCGAGATCTGGGAGGCCCGCACCAGGGCCGAAATCGAGGCGCGCAACCGCCGGGTGGAAGAGATGATGCGCAAAGAGACGCTGGGGGAAGGGGAGGCCGACGCCATGCCCGATCCCGGCGACAGCGAGTGCGGCTGTTCTTCCGAGGAGCGGTGAGTGCAGGCTCCTGGCTCGGCATCGCGCCAGAGCGCTCCCGTTTTGGCGTTTCGATCGCTCGACGGCTTATTCTCTTCATCCGCGGTCACGCCATCCGGTTCTTCCCGGGATCTTTTCGCGCAAGCCCCGTAAAGGGTGAGGCGCAGGGAAGCGCCGCACGGCATCTCTTTATTAGCAGGATGTTGAAAAAGTCCTT